>Ga0209929_1000116_pt1 | contig 29607 bp, 30 predicted proteins | sample SalPon2_C_H2O_MG_2_FD_185731 | JGI IMG/M metagenome (GOLD analysis project Ga0209929, IMG submission 185731) | Salt pond water microbial communities from South San Francisco under conditions of wetland restoration - Salt Pond MetaG SF2_C_H2O_MG... ... | reverse complement strand
CTCTACTCTAGCCAAGCTACTTGGTTGCTCCAATGCAAACATAACAGGCTTGCGCAAAACTCTAGAGGCACGCGGTCTTGTTATATCAGAACGTCCTGCGACAGATAATCGTAAAGTTTATCTATCTCTAACCAGCAAAGGAGAACAATTCTTAAAACACTACTATGGAAGTGACATCATCTCAAATACTGAGCAACAGCCTCCCGCCGCTGCCACCGTTCTGGAAACGACTAACAATCAAGTTTGACTTTCCTCCAGGCAAATCACCTAACAACTTCGATGAACTCTTAAAACAGTTCATCACTAACCTTCAAGAAGAAGGTATAACTGCAACAATAACAAACAACCCATTAACTATCACATTACTAAGATGAAATTGAAAATTAACTCTATTTACCTGCACGAAACCTATGGCGAGGAAAGACTTGTCGGAAGTGTTTCTGTTCACTCAGAAGATCAATCAGTCAAGCAAGAGATTAAATTGACGCGTTCAACCATTGAATCCCTGCTAGATGTTATCGAACCCTTGGTAAACAAGACGATTGAGTCAACTTATGGAGAAGCCAGTAATATTGAGTTCCAAGGCAATCTGCAACTTGGTATGAAAGACGCAGATGCAGAGGTTATAAATTCATATTAAAATACATTAAAAAATAGTAAATTATATATTGACTTTTTCGATTTATACGCTATAGTATAAGTGGCGACAACATCTGCAATACTCAATGACTTCTACTTTACGTTCAAAAGATTTATCAGAACACGCATCTATCGGTTTGACTCTAACGGATAGAAAGATTGACGCTTATATGCTACGTGGTTTCTACGGTTTACACCTTAGAAAGAAGCTACTTAAACTCATACAGTCTGGTGCTGTCAAGTCTCTTGATGCACGAATCAGAAAGAATGAGTTTGGTGACGAAGCATTGCAAGCACTCAACGCAAGGACTGTAAAGAAAAGAAAGAAATCTACAAGCACACTCACTGCTGAGGATATTGCAGAGTATGAAGCATTCTTGGGATTAAATAGTAATTTACTTGATTGCAACGACTAACAATTTACTATTCACGCAAGGCTAATGACCTTGGTGTTTAGGAACGCTAGAGGTAGGCGTAAACTACCTCAAACTAAATAGAAAAAAATACATACGTATGAAAACCTACATGAATAAGTCTCTGGGACAAACTGTTCCAGTTCAAGTGCCATCTAACGCAGAAGAGTTCGACCAGCTTGCTGGACGCACTGGTGCCTGTGTTGACGAAGCTAATCGTAACGTCATTTACCGTGGATGGAATCACGCATTCCGTGAAGCGTTCTGTGACGCACTTGAACAAGAGACTGGCATCGAGCGCGAAGGCGAAGATCAAGGTGAAGGCGACAAGAAGAAGTTTGTCTACACCGAGAAAGAGCAACCCTACATCAATCGCCTTCTCTCTACTGGTGCTATCTCAGAAGAAGCAATGCAGCAGATTGCTTCTACTGTCGGTGAAGGAATCAAGTTCGATCCTTCTCCATCTACTCGTTCCAAGAAAGCACCGAAAGAAATTGTTGCGCTTGTTGACAATGCTTTCATCGCTATCGAAGACGACGGCCACGCTCTCACCGAAGACAAATTCGCAGGCAACCTTGCCCAGCGTCTTGGTATCGACACGTTCGAGTCCCAGTTCGGAGAGCTTACCAAAGAATCTGCGATTACTGCACTGCAGGCAATCAAAGAGAAGGAGCAGCGCGAGCGCGAGTCCAGCTTGCTTGGCTAATCCTTTTCCCTTGGGTGTTAAAGGTTCATATTAAAACCTTCGAGTGGGTGAAAGGCCCACATTTTTATCATGTCATCGACCTTACAGCAGCATTCACGTGCAGCTCTGCAGAGATACGAGCAGCACATTTATCAAATCGTCGAGAACTTTCCTAAAGAGACGATACTTGATCCAACACCTTATTCGCCCGAAACTTTTATAGCACGTATTCGAGACGCTATCAAGGGCATGAAGCTCAACGGACACGCTTCAACTTTATTTACCATTGCACAGTGCGAGTCGATATTTGCGCACCTTAAATGCGGTGGTAGCTTTATATTTACCAGACATACAGGCGATCTAATTAGATGTGGTGAACGCCAACGTGCCGAGGCACGAGGAGCCATTGACTCTAGCAATACTGTTGTCGGCGTAAAAGATGGAGAGCTAGACGCACGTAACACAAAAGTGTTCGACGCCGTCTTCCTTCTTAAAGAACTGGACATTATTACTGACCAAGTTACTTTTGCAAACATGAGCGTTGCACAATATCAACAGGTGCAATCATCGTTTAATCTCGAATTAGTCGAAACAGACGAAGATCACAAACATATACTCATATGAAACCTAACCCTTACAAAATTAAAGGGCAAGAAACAACTCTTCACAAGATAGCTTGTGACGTATCCGAAAAAGACTTCTATTACTTTACGCGTGCTTTAGGCACGTTACGAGGTCCAATAGATCAAACAATAAGCAAACTGTTCAAGTCTCTGGTAACAGAGATGAGAGCAAGAGAAATACCCGATTATTACCTAGCAACCAATGAATACGAAATCGAAGAAATACTTCGAGGACTTACCTTTACACGAACTCCTCGAAGTGGACGAGAGCAAATTAACTCTGGAAGAAGCGAGAACTTATTTCCAGGTAATCCAAGCGAATCGTAACACACCACAAAAGCGCAGAGCAAAAACCAAGAAAGAGTCAAACAAACTTACAGGTAAAAATGTTCTGATCTCAGACATAGATGACCTGTTACAAGGTTAAAGATATGACACAAGACCTACCATTCCCTAGCTTAAACTTAAACAATACGATCACCAAACGGAACCCTGTTGGTGCTCGCAGGTTCTTACTGCAATACGACAAGCCAGGTGAGTTTAATCTACAGATTGACAACTCTTCACTTGAGGTGTTCAATGCCTGTGCTAAGTCAGCAGAATACAAACTTGTGGATGCACGTGAAGCACCACCCAAAGCTGCTCTTACTTATGGCTCAGCTGTTCACGAGGGTTTGGAAGTTTACTACAGAGACAAGACACTTGGTATCAAATCAGATACAGAGATGCGACAAGACATGTTCGCAGCAGCGCAAGTTCCCTTTGAAAAGCAACCAGTTCCACTAGACGAATGGCGCACCTCTGATCGTGCTATCGACACGCTTCAGCGTTACATGAAGCACTATGAACACGAGGACATTGTAGTTCAGACACGTGAGAATGTTCCACTTGTTGAGATGCCGTTCTCTCTTCCTCTCACTGTTCTTGAATACGAACCGACACAGCTTAGCTGGAAGTTTAGCGAACTCGTTGACCCTTCCACCTATCCAGACGAACTGGCTGATAAACCTGTAGAAGTCAAGCGCATCAACGTCTACTGGACTGGTAAGATTGACTTGGTTCTCACACTCGACGGACGTGACACGTGGATATCTGACCACAAGACTACATCCATGCTAGGCGGAACCTATTGGGCTGACTTTGAACTATCAAACCAAACCATAGGTTACAACTGGGCGGGTTGGAAGATCATTGGAGAACTTCCACGCGGCTTGCTCCTCAACGTAATCTATTCAAGACCACCGCTCAAATCTGGTCTTGTTAAAACAGAATTTCACCGCCACCGTTATTATTACCGGCAAGACCAGATCGAAGAATGGGAATACAATACTTCCATCCTTGTTTCAGACTTCTGCTCTAACCTCTTACGAGGAGAGTTCCCTATGATGTTCCGCTGGTGCGTAGGTAAATACGGTGTATGCCCATACCACGATGTATGTAAATCACCTGCTTCGCAACGACGCATGGTGCTCAACACTGACCTTTACTCAGATGTAACATGGTCACCACTTAACAAAGACTAATGAAAGACATTGAAGAAATACTTGTCATAGACATAGAAACAACAGGATTCAAAGCAGGAGAAGACTTTATACTTGAGCTAGGAGCTGTAGAATTAAACTTAATAACTGGAAAGAGAACTACTCTCTTTGACAAAGTGTTTAAGCACCCTGACTTAACAGCAAAGCACCATGACGCATGGATCTTCAAAAACGGTTACATGACTGTAGATGAAGTTCGTGAAGCGAAACCAATCGACGAAGACCTAGAAGAACTAGAGACTTTGTTTTCTGAATTTTCTGGTCGCATTACTGCATGGAACAGATTCTTTGATTCTAAGTTCCTTGAATACGAAGGCTTTGACTTAGGCACACCTTTAGCCTGCCCTATGCTACAATCAACTAGTTACTTCAAACTACCTAAGAAATCTGGCAACGGTTACAAATGGCCAAAGGCACAAGAAGCATGGGACCGTTTGTTTCCTGACAATCCACGACCCGAACTCCACCGTGGAGGAGACGATGCTGACTTTGAAGCAATCATAATCAAAGAGCTTTACGACAGAGAGGTCTATGAACCATGATGAAGATAGAAAAAGTATCTGACCTCAAAGAACTAAAAGACGACAACTATTACTGGATAAAAGTAAAAACTGTTTGGAGAATTAGACGCGCAAACATATCGAACGGCGATCTATTCTTAGGTGAAGTTCCTTACTCACACATACGTAGACGTTTTCCACAAGCAGAGATTGCAGGTCCAATGCCTTTGCCAGACCAATTCAATGATTGAATCCCTTATGAGTAATGCCCAACCAACACTAAATGGACTGTCTCACCCTGAGATGGTAAACAAGTTAGCCAAGAACGCTGCGCAGATTGCAGACGAAGTAAACAACAGAGAAAACAGAGATCAACTGTTTGATTTGCTTCACGCGTCTATTGGCTTTGCAGGAGAAGTATGTGAACTGCAAGAAGGTTCTGTAACCTTACTAACTAAAGTAGACGATAATCTAGTCGAAGAACTAGGTGATATAGAGTTTTATCTTGAGCTATTAAGACAATGCTTGCACATCAAAGAGTTATCTGCAAGTCAACAAGTATCTAGTTATCTAAGCTTTAATGGATTACTCGAAGAGTTATCAGAGATTAGTGGTGATATGTTAGACGCAACTAAGAAATGCTTTGTCTACAACCAAGAGATAGATAACATACGTTTTGTCAAAGCACTTACTAGAGCGCATTTATGTTTGAATCGTATCTATACGAACGAAGGTCTTGCACGTGAGGACATCCTTGAAGCTAATCTCAAAAAGCTAGACAAACGTTATCCCGGTTTTAATTTTACAAACGAAGCAGCTAAAGCTCGTAAAGACAAAGCATAACCATGAGAGATATAAACGAAGGCTACAAACAAATCCCGTCAATCCTAATGCTTGGGCAACCAGGCACAGGCAAAACAACTGCGCTAATGCAGTTCCCAAACATCGGTGTCATTGACCTTGACTTAAACCTATCTGGACCTTTGCGTTGGCTCAAAGAAAACAACAAGAATCCTAGTGTTTATTACGATTCACCTGTTGTAGATGAGTTTGACAACAAAGTTCCACGCGAAGACCAGTTCAGAAAGTTCGCTCAGATCGCAAACGATTACATAGCTGACGACAAGATCAAAGTTATTGGTGTTGATTCTCTTACAACTCTTGTTGACGTTGTATGCGTAGAAATTCTTCGCGCACAGAAAAAGCACATCGGCAACTTCGACTTCAAGACTGTCACATCTAAATCCTTTGATGCTGCATTCGAGTGGTCAGAGTGGGGCGCGTTCTTCAACATCATGAAGCAAATGTTGTTCAACCTCAAAGCTTCAGGCAAGCCTATTGTTTTCACTGGACACCTGCGAGCCAAGGAAGCATCACTAGACAAAGTCATGCAGAACTTTATTGCAGTGCCAGGACAAACAGCTGAGATCATTGCAGGTTTGTTCTCTGAGGTTTGGTTATTCGACAACGAGCTATCTGGCTTTGGCGCAAATGCCAAAGAGACTAGAGTCGTTTCTACCTTTCCAACATCAGCAGCAAACAAAACACTTGGACTCAAGTCATCTGTCGGTGGAAAGAAAACGGAAGACGCTATGGAGCTTGTCAATCTCGTAATGCAGGAAGCATGAAGCGTGCGTTTATTGTAAAGCTAGAACTAGACAACTTGTCTGATCTTGGTTTAGTCGCCGAGGATATACAATTAGCACTGGCTGACGACGGCTACGAAGTAATTTCTGTAGCACCTTACGCTGCACCAGAACAAATGGTAGGTCGCTTAGACGAAATCAGAAAGGCACAAGCCTTATCAGACATATCACCTTTAGGTGACGACTTAATATGAAACATTTTCCACCAACTCAACCAGGCTATCATTGGGTCTGGGTCTTTGACGGCTGGGTAATCTGGGAAGTCGAATTTAATTTAGAAAATGCCAAACTAGAGGTATATAACCCTATCACCAACACTTGGGAACCTGCTTCAAACTATGAATACTATATTTATATACCTGAACCAAGCCATCCCGAGTCAACAGAACCCTTTTAAGTAAAGTATTCTTCTTTGCTTGAAACCAAAACAAATAAGTAAAACCTAGTAAATCAGTAATATTATGTTAGACACACAAATTGATCTAAACGAAACCGATACTTCAATGCCACGTCTTATCGACGGTAAGTATCTTTGCTCCATTGACAAGGCCGAGGTAGTTGCCTCTAAGTCTGTCGAAGGTAACAAGAACCTTATGGTTATCTATAAGCTGGCGGAAGATGCAGAATCAACCATTGGTTCTTCCATCAGTCCTGGGTATCAGCTTCGTCGTTACTACGCGCTGCAACCTTCTGAGAAGAATCCTGATTGGGATTTCAAAACAGATATTGCTCGCCTCATCGACGCAGCCTTCGGCACTTCACAGGGTGGACGCCCTGAGTTCAATGCTGACACAATCGCAGGCCTGCATGGTCGTCAGGTCATTGTGACCACTAAGCTCGTAGAAGGAGAGATGGGACTTCAGAACGAAGTCAAGTCTGTTCTTGCAGTTAGTTAATACAATAGTGGGGTGCGCACACTTATCACGCACACTTTTTTATGAGTGATCTATACAAAAAAATTCTAGCTAAGTCTACAACAGGCACTGGCACTATACCTATCGAAGAGATTCACATTGCACCGGAACGTGCACGTGAAGATACTCCTGAAGTCCGCAGATATATTGACGAAGAACTTATTCCTTCTATCGTTGACAACGGACTAATTCACCCGCCCGTTCTTAACTTCAAAGACGATCTACCAGAAGGTAAAAGATGTGAGCTTGTTGCAGGTTGGTGTAGAACCACAGCTTTTCAAATGCTTGGTCTCACAGAAATTCCATACACATACAGAGAAAACATGTCCAACGTAGAGTATCGCGAAGTCGAACTCGAAGAAAACTTTCGTCGCAAGGACATGACATGGCAAGAGAAAGTATGTGCGGTAGCAGACATTCACAAACTCAAAGCACAAAAAGCAGGTGCCGAAGGAACTAAGTGGGGACAAGCTCATACAGGCAAACTACTTGGCACTTCAGCAGGACACATTAACAACTGTCTAAAGATCGCAGCGTCAATCAAATCACATGACGAAGAGATTAAGAATGCTGCAGGTGTGCAAGAGTGTTTACAGATTTATCTCAAACGCAAAGACGACAAGCTTGCTTCTTACATTGCAGAGCAAGCAGGAGTGCAAACAACTAAAGCCTCTCCTATCACAGGTGCAGGTCCAATACGCGGTGAAGCAGGCATCAACCTATCTGATGTCGTAGACACAGCTAGCCAGACAAGTTCAAGCGTTGAATCCGTCAGCGCAGCACCAACTATTGAGTATACGCAAAACACAAAGTTTGATCTAAGCAAAATTATTTACAATGAAGATAACAGAGACTGGTTCTCCAGACAAGATGATGAAAGCGTTGATCTTGTTTATACTGATATTCCCTTTGGTATTGATATGGATAACCTTGATTTCAATGCGTCTGATTTGGATAGAGTTGCTGACGCGCATGACGTCGAAGAAAACCTAGAGCAGATGCCAGTGTTCCTTGAGAATGCTTATAGAGTTTTGAAAGACAGTAAATACTGTGCGTTCTGGTATGACCTCGCGCATCACGAAAAGCTTTTAAACTGGGGCAAAGACATCGGCTTTAGCGTTCAACCTTATCCTCTTGTATGGTGCAAAACTCATCCTTGCAGAAATCGTGCTGGTAATATCTGGTGGACCAAAGCTGTCGAGTATGTAATGGTAATGCGCAAAGGCCAAGCTACGTTACGTAATCCACAAACTAAAAATTACTATCTTGCTGATGGCTCAGCTGAACGTAAGATGCAACGCAATCCGTTTTCAAAACCTTTCGAAGTATCTAAACAAGTCATCGAACCACTAGGTATTCCTGGTGATTTTATGGTTGATCCTTATGCAGGTGAAGGCTCTCTTGTTCGTGCCGGTCTTAATATGGGTTTTCAAGTTGTAGGCATTGAGAAAGAGAAAACGCATTATGACCGTATGGGTGAACACGTTCGAAACGTGCTTACTGCAATGACACGAGGCAAAGCACAGTTTGTAAGTTTTGACGAAGAGCATGCTGAGTTAAATCGTAAAGTTCAAGAAGCAGATGACGCAATCAAGTTCTAAATGGCTATAATTGTTCCAAACCAAATGCCGGTAGTTGATAAGCCGGAAAAGATTGCGCTGATCGGTGGCTCACCTGGAAAGGATGAAACCGAGATGCGCATGCCTTTTGTAGGTGGTGGTGGTAATATACTATCACAGCTACTCAACAGAGCAGGCATCTTAAAGTCTGCTTGTTTCCTAGGCAACATCGCACAATCTTCTCCTACTTATGGTAACGAAGATAACTTCTCATGGGACGGCTGGCAGGTGCAGCAAGGCTTAGAGCAGTTAGGCCGAGACATTAAAGCATTCGACCCTAATGTCTGTGTGTTGATGGGTAAGCTGGCGATGCGTGCCGCAGGCAAAACAGGTGATAGCGTATACAATATGCGTGGCACCATGTTTCGATGCGTAGATACCAATTCTCCTCTGTATGGTCGTAAGTGTATTATTACGCACGATCCATATATTCTAACAGGTCAATACAAGCTAGTTCCTTTAGTTGCTTTTGATCTAAAACGTGCAGCAGAAGAAGCGTTAGACAAAGATCTTGAGCTGCCTCAACGCACCTTTGACCTTCATCTAACTCCTCCAGAAATAATGGATAAACTAGACTCCTGGCCGACAGGCCACGTCGCATCTATTGACATTGAAGGTGGAGTAGACCCTGAGAAGTATGGCGGGATTACTTGCCTTTCTATTGCATCTTCGCCGCAGTATGCTTTTATAATTGACTTCAAAAATATGTCTCCTCCTGTAATGCTTGACGTTTACAAGTCTTTAAAGCGTTGGATGGAGAATCCTGAGATTCCAAAGATTGCGCAGAACTTTATGTATGAAAACTTCTGTATTCCTTGGAGACACAAAATGTATGTCGCAGGTATGCATTGGGATACCATGCTATCTGGCTGGGAGATATTTCCAGAGCTACCTAAAAGTCTAGCTACGCAGACATCAATCTGGACACGTGAGCCTTATTACAAGTTCGAGAGAAAGATACACGATGACGAAACGCACAACGCTTACTGCTGTAAAGATACAACTGTAACATACGAGATTTATGAGCGGCAAAAAGAGTATCTTGACCAAGAAGAATTTGCACAAGCTAAAGCACACTTAGACTTCAATCACAGCTTACTTAGACCATTTGCATACATGCAGCTGAGAGGTATAAAGTATGAAAGTGAACTTGCACAGAGCGAGGCTTCCGCGATTTGGTCTGAGATGATGGAGCTTCAAACCTGGATTGATTTAGTAAATGGAGAACCACTTAATATAAACTCTCATGTTCAACTTAAGAAGTTCCTATACAACAAACTTCAACTAACTAAGCAGTATGTTATAGAGAAAGGAAGAAAGACCAATAAGCTTGCTTCCGACGTAGTCGCTCTGCTAAAGCTGCTTAAATTGCATGACTCAGACGTAGTATATCACATCCTTAGATGGCGACACTTAGAAGGTATTCGTCGTCAAGTGGATTTCAAGTTAGATGATGACGGTCGTGTCCGGTCTGGTTACAATGTTGTTGGCACAGACACAGGTCGTTTGTCTTGTAAGACTTCTGACTCAGGCGGAGGTTACAATTTGCAGACTACAACTAAACGACTGCGCAAGTGCTTCGTTCCAGACGAAGGCAACTACATGTTTCAAGTTGACCTTTCTGGAGCAGACGGTTGGACTGTTGCAGCTCATTGTGCAAGGTTCGATGACTTCGCTATGTTAGAAGATTATCGTTCCGGAGTCAAACCTGCTAAAGTCATCTGTGCTTTATCTATTCTTAAAGACAACTCTATTGCAACACTTCCATCACACGATCTCAAAGAAATCATTGACGGTCTAGATATTCCGCCTTGGTTATACGCCGCAGCTAAAGCAGTTCAACACGGCTCCAACTATGGTATGGGCGGACCGACTATGTCTAACAACATTCTCAAACGCTCTTGGAAAGACGATGGCAGCCCTGTCCACGTTGCACCTAAAGATTGTCTTGCATTGCAAACACTATACTTTTTACGCTATCGTGGTGTCAAAGCATGGCAAGCTTGGTGCAAACAACAACTAGAACAGTTTGGCTGGATGGACTCTGCATCAGGACATCGCAGACATTTCTTTGGTCGTCGACGTGACAACGCAACGCTTCAAGCTGCATATTCACAAGAGCCACAGGCTAATACTACTTATGCAACTAACTTAGCCTTAGTCAACCTTTGGTCTGATCCAGATAACCGCGACAAAAACAAACTCATCATTGAACCACTGCACCAAGTTCACGATGCACTCATTGGTCAATTTCCAAAAGACAAAGAGGACTGGTCTGTTAAAAAACTTATAGACTATTTTTCTAACACATTAACAATAGCTGGCACCGAAATGATTATTCCTTTTGAGGGTGAGTATGGTCTTTACTGGGGTGATGATTCAGCTGGCACTATATTCCTATGACAACCGTAGAAGCCCGTCGTAACCTTTTAAACGATATTCAAGCTTTTCATTCAGTAGAGGTAAATTCTGACTACTTATTGTCTGAAGTATTTAATGACGTATTAATCACCGAGTGGTGTCACGCAGTTGGTGTAACATACTCAATTAATCTAAACCCTGACCCTTCATTCAAATCAAAAAGCACAATTATATTCCAAGACATTCTTTGTAAAGACGAAGCACTATGAAACCTAATGTTCACTTAGAAACCGAAGCGTTCAAAGCACAAGTAAAAAAGCTACGATCAGAATTTAATACTGTCGTAGAAACTGGCACAAACACAGGAACCGGCACAACTAAAATCTTTGCCGATAATGGGTTTGAAGTTTACTCTTGTGAGATGAACGTATTAAATTACGATAAAGCAAAAGCGTTGCATGGCAATAATGAAAAGGTGCATCTGCATTATGCTTTCTCTTGCGACCTTAAAACACTTGATCCAGTCAATCAGCACAAATACAAAGACTGCCAAGACATAGAGCAAAACTTTCTTGCCAAGCAAATTAAAAGCCACGGATCAGGCGTTTTGTATTGCCTTGATTCTCATTGGACTATGGGCTTTCGTGAGTTTAGCCAACTGATTCAACACCATATGAAGTTCGGTCAACGTCTAGTAATTCTTTTAGATGACGTAACAAATCTAAAACACCGCCCATCTATTAGATTCTTAGACACAATGTATCCTCACCCTCATACAGTAGAACACAAACCAGGAGAACGTTGGGCAACCATTACTTTGCACGCATATGATACCAATGTTAGCACATCACTATAAGGACAAGAAAAAGCATGTAACCTATCCTTGCTTTATTCAACCTAAGATTGATGGAGTCCGAGGCATTTACAACAGTGAAATACTTCAAACACGTGACGAAAAGGTCTGGAATAACTCAGTAGTAGAACATATCACTTCCGAGTTAACTAACCTGCCTAAACACATTCTACTCGATGGTGAGCTTTATGTCCACGGTTGGCCGTTACAAAAGATCAACGCTGCTATTTCTGTAAACCGTCTGCACCCAACTAAAAATACTCCGCATGTGCAGTTTCATGTGTTTGACTGTATAGACGCTAGTAACTTAACTATGCCTTTTTCTGAGCGATTCAACTTGCTCCAAGAAATATTACCAGCAAACTCCTTAAACATCTTTTCTGTCCCAACTTACAAAGTTCACACAGAAATAGAAGCCGACCAATATTACTCACATTTCCTCGGACTAAACTACGAAGGTATGATGTATCGTCTTAATCGTCCATACGGCTTGTTAGACGACTGTGGTAACAAAGAAAACCGTTGGCCGTATTTACTCAAGCGCAAAGACTGGCTAGACGAAAACTGTGAATGCGTTGACGTAATACTAGGAGAAGAAGGTTCTAAATACGAGAGCGTCGTAGGTTCATTAAAACTACGTTTTCCCAATGGTATAATCTTCTCAGCCGGTTCTGGCCTTTCTGACATTCAACGACACCAATACATGGACGCTCCTCCTATTGGCACTATGGTCAGAATAAAATACAAATGCCTTACAGAAGGAGGCAGACCACGTGAACCTATTATCTCCGCTGTGCTAGATTAAGTTCTAACGCATTCAACTATTGAATCAAACGTAATTTCAGGGCTTTTATATATCGCCCGCGCTATCCATCCGATCCGCCCGATGCGATGGCATACGGGCAAACGTGATGCAAATGCGGGCCATTTACGATATTGACAAATCCCCATTGCATGCTATATTTATATATAATGAAATCATACCCGTTAAACCTATCCGAGAATGCTTGGCTTGATTATATCAAACGCAAGCGAACTATACACGATCTAAGAGCCAAAGAATCTCCTCAGTCTCCTAAGGTGACTATGGCACTACTCTTTCGTCTTGCCATTGCCGAGTTCTTCAAAATGTCTGACAAAGACATAATAAATCTAATTCGCAAAGAGCAACTATCTGAGACTGAACAAGACCTCTTTTCCTAATGTCATTCCTGCGCAACTATTCAATCATGACCTCAGGCAATGAGTCGCCTGTTGTCTATCACAACTGGGCTGCACTGTCTACCCTATCGTCACTCATATCAAGACGTGTATGGGTTGACATGGGTATCTTTACAGTTTACCCTAATATGTATGTTCTATTTGTAGGTATGCCAGGCATCAAGAAGTCTACAGCGATGGACATATCTTTGCGTATGTTGCAGTCACTTCATGACATTCCTATCTCTCCTCCATCTGTGACAAAAGAAGCACTAACTCAAATGATGGCAGAAGAAGATTCACCTTGCCAAAAAGCTTTCAAGGTCGGCGAGGACTTGCACCACTACACACACCTGTCACTATACTGTAACGAGTTTGCAACTTTGCTAGATGCAGGTGGTAATGCTCCAGGTATGATCGGCTTTCTCACAGACGTCTGGGATCGTGATGAGTTTGAAGTTCGCACCAAGAACAAAGGTATCGACACTATCAAAGGCCCATACATCACTATGCTTGGTTGCCTTACTACAGAGACTATGAACAACTTAGCGTCAACACGCATCATTTCTTCTGGTTTCTCTCGCCGCTGCATCTTTGTTTATTCAGACGACTTCGGAACACCAGTGCCTATTCCTCGCATCACAGAAGAACAGAAGCTCGCTCGTGACGCTTGTATCAAACGAGCAAAAGAAATACTAGAACTTAAAGGTGAGTTCAAGCTAGCTACAACTGCATTGGTCTGGTGGGACAGATGGTATAAAGAGAACTTCAAAGCACGAGCCGAAGAAAAGAACGCAATCTTTCAAGGCTACTTACAATCAAAAGCAGGATACGTTTTGAAGGTCGCCATGTTAATATCTCTGTCCGAGAGTAATGACTTGAACTTAGAGCCAGAACATCTTTCAGCTGCGCTACAATTCTTAGAGGACATTGAGCCTGACATGATGAGAGTGTTTGAAGGAGCTGGTCGCAACGAGCTTGCGCCTATCGCAGCATCAATCAAGACAATGATCCTGGCTTCCAAGAAACCCGTCACTCGTAAGTTAATTCACAAGACTTTCCACAAAGACGCCGATCCAAAGGAAATGGACAACGTGCTGGATCACTTGGTTAACACCGAGGACGAGGTTCTATGCAAGGCTTTGACAATAGATGAGGCGCACACCGTAAAGCTCTACGGGACTGAAGCAGCGTTTACAGAGCTGTTAACAACTGATCCGCGATTTGCGCCGCAGCAGCACGAGAAAGATAAGGTCGATCTTCCATCAGTCGATCTATCAAAGTCGCCCTAATCATAGAACGTTGATTAAGGTTAGGTTTAGCTCCTAACTGTGATTGAACTTCTGCTCGCTTAAGCAGCCTAGCAACCTCGCTAGGTTCATTACTGTACCCCATAGCTCGAAGCAGAGCTTCTTGACCTGCCGAACCCTTCAGAGTAGCTTCCCTTCTAGCATCTTTAGGAAACGTTTCTTTCTCTGCTCGGTCTGCAACAAGGCTAGACAAACGTTGCTTTTCGCTTTCAAACTCACTAAAAGCTTTTTCAGTCGCACCCATATCTAGTGCCATCTGAACTTTTTCTGAACTCCAAGCTAGCCGCTCAATTTCTTTTCTTGCTTCACTTGCTGGCATCTCTGCCAGCGAATCGGCTACTTTAATACCTTTTCTTCTTATAACGTCTTCATGCTTGCGTTGCAGACGGTTAATAGTTCTTTCTCTGCTTATTCGTTGTGGTGTAAATCCAACAGCATAAGCTACCTTTTCTCCAAAGTTAGCATCAATCAATTTGCCACCTCCTGAGTCTCTCAGCTCTCCACCATGCCTTAACAGATGAATAGGCTTTTTCCAGGCAATAGGAACAACATCCTCTAATGCTTGCCCAGGGTCGCCCTCTCTAATCAAGTTAATAGCACCCTTAGAGACATTTTCAACGATTGAACCCGTCGGACCCATCAGCTGCCCCAGAGACCAACCATCATAAGGATTGAGTCCCATCACACCGCCAACAGCTAAACGACTTGCAAAGTCAGGTGCGCCTGGTAATACTTCTTTGGAAAAGGTATTTGCTGCTCCGTTGAGTATCAAATCAGCCAAGATGCCACCGTCTTCTCGTTCATCATCTTCTAATAGACCTCCAAGACTTTCTCGAGCTTCTTTTTCAATTTCAAGTCCAGTATATTTTTCTAGCAGTGCCATAGCTGATCCTACAAAAGGAAGTCCTACTAGACCTGCAGAAGCAAACTGCGCAGCAACCATTGCCGTTAAAGCTTTGCGTGCATTCTTCCTGTCAGTTGGTGTCATGTCAGGATACTGCGTTCGATTGAAGGCTGTTTCGCCGTAGCGTCGCATCATTGACAACACACCAAAGTTATAGCCTTGCAACGAATACATAGCTTGACCAAGCCCTCTGAATGCGCCTGTTCCTTCAAACATTGCAACAGGCCTATTTGCTTTACCGCCTGAATAAGTAACTACACGAGCAAATTCAAGTGCAGACTCTATTGCAGCTTTATGGTCTAAACCATCCGCTTTCGCTTTGTTGTATCCAGCAATGAGGGCGACGCGAGCATTGTATTGTGTAAACTGCTGATAGAGTTTCAGCGAGTTTCTTGCTAGGTTCATTGCAGGAGTTATTCCCCACCTTACAAGTGGATTTTTGGATTTCTCACCGCCCCTCATTGCCAGACCTGAAAGATCTGAGTTTGCTGCAGGGTCAGGGTCAATAACTTCACTAGCCCATGACATAGAAATTTCTCCCCTTTCCGCAGCAGTTTCCATCAAGTCACCGTAGTCTTTGTTGTCCCAAAACCTATGGTTGTCAATGCCTTTATAAGCCTTTTGTTTGTCGCTTTCAGTAAGTCTACCAACAAATGGTAGTTTAACTCTAGCTAGACGGCTTAGATTAGAAGGTATTTGTAGTGCAGAAAACTTGCCAACCTCTCTTTCAGCCTTAATAATATACTTCATTGCACTCAAAAAGCTTTCGCCGCGTGCCATTAGCTCAGGCATAAAAGTATTAATTGGTTGTGTAAGTTCAATAGCATGAGAGCTAAGGTTCAAGCCAAGAAAGTATGCAGCATTTGCCTGCACAATATCTTTACCAAGCTTTGTATCAGGCTCAAAGAAGTTTTTAACGTGTCGGTCCAAGTCACCTAAATGTGCAGCAACCTTTTCATCGTTACGCCATGCCGGATCAGACTGACGGTAGTTATATCTGTGATAAAACAATTTCTTGTTTAACTTGCGTGTAGCAGAGTTCCAGTAAGCCATCTGTGTAGAGAACATATCAAGATACTGACGACCGTCAGAAAGTTTTCTGCGCGACCCATTCTTAATAATGTCGCTTGCCATCAGGTCTTTCTCAAATTCTGGAGCATAATTAAACTCAGCTTTGAGGCGTTGCTTCTGCTCATCAGACAATGTAGACATAGAGTCTACAAGCGACTTGTTTAATGCATCCATACGTGCAAGTTCAGCAACAATACGATCTTCGCCTACAAAGTGTGGTTGACCTCTACGAACACCTTCCACCATTATGACCTCTTTTCCTTTGGCTTTAAGTTCTTTAGCTTCAAAGGCTTTAGCTTCTTTAGCTGAATCAAACGCAGCACCACCGGTCTTGCCATCTTTGTCCTTCCAGCGAACAAAGAACTTACCTGTTCTAATTTCAGAGAAGAAATAAGGCTTCTTCTTAAATTGTGCTTTAAGAGTTTCCAGACCATTAAAGCCCTTCTCAGCAAGTTCATACGCCTTGGCAAATCCGTCACTATCAGGAAACTCGCTTGCTACTTTTTGTAGCATAGCTCTGCCAGCTTCCATACTTGCAGGATCACCTGACTTCATCAGTGTCAAAGCTTCATACATGACATTAGACAAGCCCATTGCGTTTTCACGTAAGCTGTCAGGATAACGGCTTGCAATGTAGTTGGTTACAAGTGCTTCGTTAGAGGCTCTAACAATACGAGGAATTTCTACGTCAGTAAACTCCTTCATTGCTTCAGACATTCTAGATTTAATGTGAATGATTGCTTCTCTTTCTGAAGGCTTAAGATCTTTCAGTTGCTTGTGCAGCTTAGGTTCTACTTCAGCTAAGTCACCAAATGACAATTCCTTAGCGTGTGTGTTTTGTGCACGCATCCAGTCATCTCGCAGCGATTGTAGCTTAGGACTCTTTTTAACGCGCTCAAACTTTAAGCTGTCATTACGTGATGAAAACTGTGCGTTACCCGCAGCATCAACTTCACCCATGATCTTACCTGCAATACGCTTCATTACAGCATTGACGTTTCCAGAGTAAGCGTGCAGATCTGAACCAACACCTTGAAAAGAAGGAATCATACGTGTTAGTTGATCAAACTGCAAAATCCAGCTATCAAACTTCTTACGAACAAAGCCTCGAGAGTCATCTGGTATTTGACTTTCAAACTTGCCGCCAAAGAAGTCTAAGCTATCTTTGACATCAAAGCCTTGTGGACCCATTGCAAGCAATTTCTGGCTTTCTGTCCAGAACTCACGTTGTTTCTGTTGCGCCTTCTGGTATGCATCGAGATCCTTAGTAAGACGATCCAGCTTCTTACGCATATCTCTTCTTGACCGAAAGTTGACTAAGGTGTTGCTGGTTCCTTTCATTGCACCAACGACATCTCTCATCAGATCAGTAAGCACTCTAAGTCCACGTTGAATTGGCGCAGGCAGAAGGTTCATTGCAACTTCGTCTGGCTTATGCGCACGATTCATGGCCCACATTGAGATAAGGTTAGCCCTTACCTCTGCAGGATCGCTAACAGTATCCATAGCCTGACGCACAACTTCAGTGTCTTGAAACTTCTTAGACAGCATACCGTCGCGCATAATCTCTAGCGCAAGCCTTCTGTCTTGCTCACTGGCACCTTTAGTCCAGTTAGTTAGTTCACGCATCATGTTGTGATGTCGCTGAGAAAGTAAACCTTTACGATCTAACTGTTCAACCAAGTGTGCTAACTCATGACCAGTCACAAAGGCAGCAGCTTCGTATGAGTCTTGCTTGCCAAGAAACAGCTTTTGTGCAGTTCTACTTGCCGCACCTGAAAGATTACTATTTTCTATTGTAGACAATGTAACTTCATTAGCGTCAAGTAGGTCAAAGATCTTAGAAAAAGTCTCGTGAGATTCTTCTAGTGATTTATTAGTCCATCCTTTCTTGCGAAGTATACGAGTTAGCAGGTCTTTAGGTGTAGCAACAACTTGACCTTCAAGACGTCCAGTTCTAGCTCCATCAAGACCAATATGAGATGGCACGTCATATATTCGACCAGTAACGTTTGTGTGTTCTTGAGAAGCTTGCATAGCCTTGCGAGGATCTTTAAGAACTGGTGTGCGGGTTTCTACCATTGTGCGATTAAGATCGTCAATCATTTTAGTAGTAATCTCGTCCCCTGACTTATAACCCAAGCGTTCTAATCTCTCAGATGAATGTGTAATAGCTGGTGAACCCTCAACAAACATACGACCGTTCTCAATCACAATGCGACCACCGAAGTTCCTATCTAGTGTAGCTACTGTTACATCCATTTTCGGAAGTTCAAGCGGACTCTCTTTATGCCTACCTAAGTCTGCATTCTCACCATAACTTTTAGTTTGTTTCCTCGCAATGTTCGGAAGTCGTTCGTCGTAAGCTGCTCGCATTCCGGGTGCTTGAGAAGGTAGTTCAACTATCGGTGTAAAACTACTTCTGTCAAACGAATCAACTCTAAAATCTAAATCGGTCAAAGTAGACTGATCTAATACATTTTGTCCAACTTGAAGCTGATCTTTAATTTCTTTAAGCTTTTCAATTTGATCCTTTAAACTTTGAACCTCACCTGGCATTATGTCAGGCTGAAAAGTTACATCTTCTTTATACCTCTGCAGTTGAGCTTCACCGTCTTTAATAATTTTATTAAACTCAACAATCTTATTATCAATAGAATCTAAGTGCTTCTGAGTGATCTCGCCTCTAAACCTCCTAGGTTGCACAGCTCTATCATGCCTTTCAGTCATCATCGCCGTATTACTATCAGGCATAAAAATCTTCGTCGCACCGTTCTCACGGGCCTTTTGAATTGCTGTGCGTATTGCAATAGTTTCGTAGGAGTCGAAGAGCGGATGCTGGTTTCTTTGACTTAACGCATACTCTTGAACTCTGCGAGCGTCTTCACGAGAAAGCACAAGTGGATCCAGCATAGATTTGTCTGACAATCGTAAGTTGATGTCATCAGGCAAAAACTCTCTAGTTAGGAAGTCCGATGTATCAGAAATTCTGAACGCATTACCTGTAGCTTTACTAATTCCTCGTCCTTCAGCGATAAGGTCCGTCAGTTTATTAATTCTTTCTACTTGACGACGAGCTCCCTGAGCCGCATCACTCTGCACCTCGTCCACCCTGAACACCTTCTCTCCGTCAACTTCTATAAACTTACCTCTCACCCATGTAAGCGTATCGTCATTTCCTGTATGCCCTCCACCATTTTCTACTCCGTCAGCACGAATCACATACGCAACGTTACCTAGTCCTGTTTTAGGATCGAATGGTTGAAACTCATCAGGTGCAATATCTCCGAACCGTTCTGCAAAGTCCTCATTCTCTGCTTTATAGTCTGCATAGTCCGCATCGTTGTAAGCATCTGTAAGACGTTCATACTCAGGCAACAAAGCTTCAATACGAGCGCGGTTCTCTCGAAGTATTGCCTTTTGTGCAGAGGACACCAACGATGACTCAAGTGCGCGTTCAACACTAGATCCTGTACGAAGGGCCGAACTAAGTGCATCAAATCCTTCACTTCCTAATTCAGTTTCTACTGAATGTCGAAACTCATCAAGGCGTCGTCTAGGTTCATCTGTAGCTTTTTCTCTAACTTCTACCCCACCATGCACATCAACATCCAACAAGGGAGACTCCGAGATCTCCCTCAGCAACTGAAGATCAACTTCCCCGTCCTTTACTAATCCAGCATACTTTAGTTTATAAGCCTCCCACGTGGAAGCTTTCATACCATAGCGCATCAGCTGCTTTTTAACAATGTTCTCGTCGACAAGTGGTCTCTTATTGCTGTTAAACTGATAATCACCAATCATAAGATTACCAGTATCTTTATGCTTACCTAACACATGAGCAAGCGTTACACCCACACCAATATCTTTTGTGTCTGGCTTACCAATATTCTCAGCGTCTCCACCAAAGAAATCAAGGTCGTCCCAGTCTGCTGCATCATTTTCAAGGAGCGTTTCAACATCCAGTCTATCTTGTTCGTCTTCTGTTAAATCGTATTTATCAAGATCTAATGTAACTTCACTTTCATCAGGGTCAAGCAAAGGATTTTTGTAGTCTTTACCTTTCTCTCTCTTTCTCTTAGCAATCTGATTAGATTTTGCTTTTGCTTTAGCAGCAATATCTTCTGCTGAACCAGGAACAATTCGTCCTGACTCAGCTACTGCTTCTTGTGCTTGTGCAGTTTCAGTATCTTGTGCTTTATCTGGCTTGCTAGGTTCGGCAGTAGGCTTAGTGGGTGTAAAGTTTGGGTGGGCCTCCAAACCTTTGGAATTGCTAAAATAGATTCCGCCTCCTTCCGCTTCGACGACGTAAATCGGTTCGCCTCGGTCGTTTTCTTTGATTGCTCCTTGGTAGACTCTTTCGATTTCTAAAGTAGACTTTTCTACCCCCGCATTGAAGTCTGTGGTCGGAAAGAGAACAATATTTGCGCCTACCGCTTGGACCACGCTTTCTTCGTCTTCGACAAGATTTTTAGTCGCAGTTTCTTGAGGTTCATAAACTTCTCCTTTAACCGCTGCTTCAGTCTCACTTCTAACCCTCTCACCTACAACATCGACCGCTTCTTCAAGATTACCTTTCTTTTGCTCTGTAGCTTGACCCATAAAAGCTTTAAGGCTTTCATCATCAATCAAGCTCATATCCATTTCTTGCCTTACAACATTAGCTTGCAGCACTCTTTCTTTGAACTCTGTATCATTCTTTGGCTCAAGTGCATCAAGCATCCTAGCATAACTAGCTTCTCCAGGAAAACTAAAACCTTCTACAGTCCTGCCAAAGGCTTCTAATGCCTCTGGTTCAACCAATGTTTCACGGCTCAGCTCTTGCATAACTGTGCCTTCTTCCGTAGCGACGGGTTCAACAGTTGAATTGGTCTTGTAGTCTTCTAGCTCAGTATACAAGACCTCTCCAAGAACTGTTGGAACTTCTTCAGCAGAAAGAATGCCTGCGTCAGCTGCTGCATAAGCTTCTTCACGAAGTTTAGAAACTACAGTCATCATGCTCTCTCGAACATTTTCATCTTCTATATTTCGAGCCATTTCATACAGCTCACTTGAAGTGCGTAAGATTTCTTCTCGAGACTTACCAATGCTTGTTGGAGTCGCAGCTGCAATTCTAGCAGCTTGTTCATCTTGCTCCGCAGAAGTATATTTCTTTTTGTCTTGTTGTCTGCTAATATACCGTTCGCTTATTACTGACGGATTAACCATCTCGTTGATTCCAAAGATTAAAGTCGGATCAACTAAGTTAGAAAGTATTGCTTCTTTTGTAAAGGGATTTTCAAACTCTCCAGTTTCAGCAAATTTAACACCTGAACTTCCTAGCATTGCCGCAAGGTTAATAGTTGTTTCACCTGCAATACCTGAAAGAGCACGATCACCCAACGTTTGTGTTATTACTCGCTCTCCAACTTCTTCTCCAGTTTCGCTAAGTATTTTTTGCGTTGTGCCTCGACCAAGAGCAGATAAAGTTCCGCGAGCGCCAGCACTTGCAATACTTCCACCAAAACCAGCAAGACCTGCTGAAAATGCAGCTTGTCCATACGAGTCAGTTTGTTCCAAAGTGTTTGCTCCTGCTAGTGCAGCAGAACTAGCTAATCCTAAAGGTATTGCTATAGGACCGGCTGCTCCACCCGTGGCAGCAGTAATGCCAAAACCTGCGATTGCAGGGAGGAAGTCTACAACTCCACGTAGAGCTTCCTCCCCGACTAGTCGCCCGGTTGCTTCATCAGCACCGAAAAATTCAAAAAGGTCTGCACCTCTTTCACCCAACCATTCTTCAGCACCACCAGCGTTTCTGTCTAAAAACAGATTAATTTCATCGCTAGCTGATTTGACGGTGTTTTCAAACCTATTACCTACACCAGCTTCAAATAAGCTAGTGCCAGTAAGTTGGTTAGCAAGTTGGGAAAACTCGTTAAGGTTCCCGAAAGCTCCATCTGTTTGTCCGTGGAGTTGTCGGACATCTGAGAATGATAAAGGGTTAATCATGGTTAATCTACTCTAGGATTAAATAGGTTAAAAACTGCATCTTTGGTTTCATCACCAGTAAATTGTTTTTCACCTGTAAAAAGATACATTAAAGGGTTAGCGATATAACTATTGAATAGGTCATTTATTCCTGCGAGTGCGCCTAAAAAGACTTCTGGCGTATCTAACGCGTCTCTAGAAATAGGATTATCTAAAAGCGGTCCAGCATCCTCCATGTAGTCTGCAGCAGGTTGAAATAATTTCTCTCTTGTCACTGGTTTAGGTATTAGAGCTGGTGCAGGCGGAAGGACTTCGCTGACTACAGGAGTCTCCATAGGTTCCATGACGTTAGGCACAGGCTCAGGCACAGGCCTAAGGTCACGAGGAGTTTCATAAAAGTCCTTAATTCTGTCTTTTATAGATTCTTCAACCATAAAACTTCTTGCGTCGTTAGCATCCATTGAATAAGGACTAGACCTATTTTCGGGTGCATAAATATTGTTTTCAAGTTTATCAGTCGCAAATGCCTCCAAAGCACTCATAGGAACACCTGAACCAGTTGGTAGCTTTCTGTTAGGGTCAATTCTAATTAGAGGCTCACTACTGCCGAAAGCCGTGCCACCACCATATTGCTCAGGAATGCTTATAGTTGTAAAATCTGGACCGTCTGACGTATCTAAAGGATTGCTGTAATATCTTGTAGTGTCACCGTCTATAGTTCTGCGATACCTTTCAAGGTCCATTTGACGTTGTTCAGCCCTAGCACGCTGCATCTCTCTTGCCTCTGCAGCTGCACTAGCAGCTTTAGCTTGCGGACTTACGTAATTAGGGTTCTTAGGGTCATAAGGATTATTTGCAGGATTATAGTTCTTTTTAAGCCAATCAATCCCATCAGAACCAAAGTCTGGTTTGATGTTGCTTTGTCTATAACGAGCTTCATCTGCTTCACGCTGAAGTCTATACATGTCTTGCATACGGTCCTTAAAAAGATCGTTTGCCAGAGGATTGTCCAGGCCTTTTCCATCTGAACGAGCCCTTGAACCTGTGGTAATTTCGTTATAATCACCTCGAGCTTGGCGACGGGCCTTTCTTTTTGTCTGCTTATCAGCTCTTTCGGCTGCTCGTCTCTGACGATTAGCTTCACTTCTGCCCACTTCTTCGACTAATTTATTGTATTCTTCTTCGGTCATTGTGCTTGTTGTTGTTGAACGATTTCCATAAGTTGTTGTCCGATAGGAGAGTTTCGAAGCGCTTCAAGTTGTTCTGCATTTACAGAACCGCTGCTTGGATCAGTCCTATTAGTGTTTAGCATGTTCATCATGTTTGTAAACTGCTGCATTTTCATTTGCTCTTGTGCGATACGAGGATCAACAGCTTTTGGCCTAAACCGGCCTTGAACACCTCGCTGCCTCAAAAGATTTTGAATAATTTCAGTTGGATCAGAGTGATAACCTGCAGTAGATAGCAAACTAGAAATATTTCTATCATCTGCAGATAACACGTTTTGAAGAGCAGCCATGTTTTGAAGCATAGGTAGAGGGCTGCTCATCTGCTGCTCCATTGCCTCATTTTTTAGTTTCTGCGCCTTAGCTTGCTCTCTTAGCAGACGCCCTTGTATTCCTCCCGGCATAATATTATTTAAGTTAAATTTATCAGATTTTGATTACAACCTGCCAAACGGCTGGTTACTTAATGTTCGATTTGTATTTTGTGTTCCACCATATCCCTGAGTGGTTCTATTTGTAAAATAATTAACTCCTTGTTTAAGTCCTTGAGGAAAGCCATACTGATTGTAACGTTGTTTATTTCTCTCAGTATAATCAGCTGCTCCAGGGTTTAATGTATTTACCAAAGGTCTAACGTTGTTTCTTAGGTATTGTGAACCTGGTAAGTTCATAAACGCCTTTTGATTTTCAGGCATCTGTTCGTCTGAAAGAGCAAAAGACGGATAGTTTCCGGTTGTAGCCATGTTTAATATACCGCTTGCTTGAGGATCTTGTTGCAGTTGTCCTGCTCTAACGTTAGGGTTTCTAGACAATCTACCAGAATTTGCCATTTTGTTTAAGTTATATTGCCCATAAGCTCGAACTTCATTTTTATCTAAAGGATTAAAAGATCTACGAGAAGCCACGTAAGACCCGTCACGTAGACTTTGCCTTGTAGCTCTTACTGGTTTGTTTGGGTAATATGGATTATACCTAGCAAATGGGGAATTAGACAGTGTGGACATAATATTATAAGTTTCTAAGTTTGCTACGTTCCTGCTGAACAATAGCGTTAATTTGATTTCTAAAGGCTTCGTCAATTAATCGTAGACCATCTTTTGGGAAACCTTGTCGTTGATGTTCGTCTGAACCCTGTGGCTTAAAACTACAACGTTCCAACGCTCTGTCAAAATCTGTTTGATCTACGTCTAAATTAAATGTATTTATAAGTTTTTCTAACATATAACTGTGTCCAGCTTTCCACAGTGAATCATACTCAAATGCAACATGATTTTTGCAACAAAAGCTTCTATCATATCGAAGCCACATTTTTGCTTGTTGTCTTACAAATTCAATACTTGTGTCAATAAAATAATTAACATAAGCTTTGTCATCTAACTCGCTGTGAAACTTGTTAAATTTTTCAAAGGTTGAAATTACAGACTCATTGTTCTTAGGTCTTTTTTTACCTTGATAAAGTATATATGAAGTTAAAACATCAAGAAATCTTCGTCGAATTGTAATAATTCCGACTTTATCTGACATTGCCAGGTCTATAAATTGCTCTGGTGTAACGCTATGAGTTTTAACAACCTTGCCTGACATGTCAGAAAAAGAGTCTATTTCGTCATCTGACAACTTAAAATTAAGTCTAGGTTTAAACTCCTCATACTCTACGTTTAGAAGCCCGCAAATGCCACGAGTTACAAGCGTAGAACCACAACGCATAAAAGTAGGGACAACGTAATTCATAAAGCTTTTAGTGTGTGTTTAATTAAATTTGCAGAACTAAAATTTAGTGCTGTGTTAAAACCATTAAAGTTTTTTGTCTCTCCATCTTTGCAAGCAGCTTTTAAACAATCAACTGCGCTGTCAAGTTTAGGGTAAGCCCATTCACCTAAGTAAAACTCATCATCAACTTCATCAAGTTTGTAGTCGATCAAGTAAGAGTTTTCGTCATTACAAAAATCCATGTTACCAGAGTAACCGGTAGCTACAATCTTTTTGCCCATAGCCATCATTTCAAGCATGTGCAAACCAAAGCCTTCACTTTTATGAGGGCTAAACAGAATGTCACAATCGCTATACAGTGAAAGCAAAGCCTTCCGTTTAAGTTTATGTGTAATCCACTCGCAATCTAAATTTTCAGCTTGTTCTTTAAAGCAACTCAACAAAGAACTTTTTGAGTTTGACACCTTAAATTTAACCTTAAAGTCTATAGACTCACTAAGTTTGTTCAGTGCTTCAATAGCAAAAAATGGGTTCTTTCTTGAAACTCGACTATCACAATTAAAAGCAACTAAAATAACAGGAACGTCATTTACTGCTTTTGGGTTATATTTATAATTTGTTACACAATGTGGAACTAACTTTACTGGCTTGCCGAGGGAATCAAAGATGGACTTACAATAATTACTAGCAGTCCATATTTCTGAATAGTATGTTGAATGTTCCGCAAAGTCAAATGCAAGCTCTGAACTTTCCCACATCCAGTAAGCAATGTTGTTTCCGTCAAGGAACTTAGAAATATGTGTTAAATTACGAGTAGCACGTGGCAAACCATGAACGTAAAAATCGTCATAAGTTTCTGCATTAGATACATTACAAACAGACTTAATTGCTTTAGCAGTTTGTTTATATGCTGTGGATATTCCACAAACACCAGTAATTCCATGCAAGTTTAACTTTCTCATGGTTGGGTTCTTACCATTTTATATTGCTCTAACAATTGCTGTGTTTCTTGGTCAAAGCTTGACTCTTCTTGAGTCATTTGCTGTTCTGTTTCGTTTAGACTGAGCCGTATGGCTCGTAAGTCAGTGTTCCGAACTCCTCCGTCAAGTCCGGAAGTGTTATATAAATCTTCGTCCGTCTCCATAAGTCATACTTCCATCTAACTGTGTCATCTGAGATTAATCTTTCTTCACCCATTATATCAAGATATTCTGTTGCAGTAGGAGAACTACCTCTCCAAGAATAAGTGGTTATAGGCAATTCGCTAACATCGTAGCCGCCAAAGCTTCCTGATCCTAAGGTGATTAAATTTAATTTTCTTAAAACAATTTCACCATCGTCACAAATAATATTAGGAACATCAATTCTAAATTCTCCATCAATATAAGATAAGTCTACAGTCTTAAATTGAAAGATTTCATCTGGTCCTTGTGCTGTTGAATGATAAGTAACTTCAAACCGTGCAGGCACTTTTAACTGTTGATCACCTGATTTATTAGGCGCAACAGTATTTAGATCAGAAACAACTTTAAAAGGGATAAGCGGGTCTAAATAAGAATTAAAGTAAAAATCAATGTTATGATACTCGTAAAATGTTTCAGTAAGAATAGAGCTATCAATAGTTTTTCTAAGTCTTGTCCAAACATTGTCGCTTGACTGAACAACACTTTCAGTGCGTCTAGCAATAGACATATCTGCTGTTGTAGCAGGTTCTGCCAAAAAGATTGCTCGTTCTACAGTAACCCTTCTTCCAGTAATCGGTTCTTCTTCAAAGCTTGTAAATGTTCCGATAGGTTCAGAGTCACTAACATAGTTTTCAGCTCTAACAACTGTGCGAAGCATCTTAGCATCGTCTAGTTGCTGATCAACAACTTCAATAATGTCACTTCCAGTTTCGACAGGAGTTCCAACCGCAATAACTTGCGCAGTTGAATTAGTAGTAGCACCAAATAAATTGTCGTCTGTGTGCTTTGTTAAAGTTCTTGGTCGCCAGCTATCAACACGATTAACAACACTAACAGCGTTAGTTTCATTAACTTGATTAAGCTTTTCATTAATTAACGTCAAATCTTGTTCACTTAACTCATCTTCTGTTGTTGAATCTGTAAGATCAACATGAGACTCAGTAGTCAAAACTGTCTCACCACCCAAACGGTCAAGTCCTTTTAACTGAGCGTGAGAAAGTGTTCCAACATCTGATGGATCAAAACCTGTGACTTGTTCTCTAGATTTGTTAATGTTGCCACCATTGACAACGCGTTTCTCTAACTCACCAAAAACAGGCGCGTCAGGTTGATACCCATGCGCTACTTCTTGGTCAGTAGTAACTAAAGTTTTTCCTGTAGTTTCTGCACTTTTAACTCTTTGTGCTTCAATCTTTGGTCCTTTAATAGAACCAACAGGGTTGTTTATATCAGTTTCAGCCATTACCTTTTATGTGGTGCTCTACCTGCTTCAATCAAGTAATTATCTTCTTCTACAAGACTTGCAAGTGCGTCATCTCTAGCCCGTTCTGGCACATCAACATTGCCTTCTTGTCTATTTACAAATTGTTTGACTAACATGTTTGCTTCAACAATGCCACCATAAATCAGAAAATCAGATCCTTGATCTGTGAAGAAATCTTCATCTGAATCATTAGCATAGTCGTCAAATCGTCTGTATCCATCTACAACAAAAGTTGTAGTTTCACTAGGTGTAGGCACAAAGGTTACAGTCTCGCCTTGTATATAAGCGTTATAACTTGTTCCTCTAAAAGGTGCAACTAAGCTTTCTCTGTAAATTGCACCATCGTTAAGATACCTAAAAGCACTACTAATGCCTTGCGCAGTGTTTCTTTCACTTGCTGCAATAGCACCGTGGCGCATGCTGTGTTGCCTAACAACCAGCAAGTCTTCACCATATTGCAGGTAAAAACTTTCTGGTTGCTTCAGCGTAACACTGGAATCGTCACTGATTAAACTAAGGTTTCTCCAGTTACCGACTCCATCCGTAAGAGTGCCATAAGCTCGAACCTCTTCACAATTCCAGTCATGCATTCTTGTAGCAAACCGACGTGCGTTATTGCACGCAATTAACAACAAGTCAACACCACCTGTAATAAGTTGATCTTGAGCAACTTGCAGATAAGCAGCAATCGTAGTTTTAATTTGTCCGATGTTCATAGCTTATAGCACTAAACGGTTTCAATGGTTGAATTACTTGGCGTGACCGCGCAAACCAAGCTTTCCAAATGCCCCATGTTTTACTGTGTGGCGTTTGGTTGTATTTGTTCCAGTAGCAAAACGCTCACGCGCTTCGGTGTTGAGCATAGCTGTGTCTTTCACATCTACTGCTGAACTTGCAGTTACTTCATCGTTTACTCCGACTCGATGTCTTTTCATTATTATAATTTCCTTTATTTGGGTTTAGTGTGCACGGCCATTGACCACGCCACGGAAGGTTCCTGTAAAAGTCCCAGACGCATTATGCGTCCCGTCTTGTAGCAGGAGGATTGATTTGTCAAAAGACGAAACACCAAGCACAATAGTGCTATCGTCGTCTTCTGTAAGTGTGCTACTGCCTTCGAAACTCTTAAATCCGAGGGCAGAAGCAGGAATTGTATCTACGCTATCACCTTGACCAGCAAGCACAATAGTCACATCACGAGACATAACAAGTTTGTCTTGCGTAGTGTAATATGACTTGTGGAAGGTAACGGCACTTTTTTCTAAATCTGCCATAGTAATAAGAGGGAGGAGGGATTAGCCTCACTCCCTCATTAGGGGTTAGAGAGTGATTGATCCAAGGCGATCCAGGAACATGTGGTTTTCTGGATAATGCAACTCAAGACCTGACTCAGTAAGCCACTCATCCTTACGACCATCATAGTCGCGAGGCTGACGATTCTTAAGCAACGTTGTATCCGAATCTTGGAACGGAGTATACTTAAGCTCACCCATATCAAGAATAAACGCAGACGAGTTGTGAACGTCGGTCTGTGCAAGAAGAGGGTGTGATTTGAAGTGAAGAACACCGTGAGCAGTTTCCCAAGATGTAACTTTCATACCAAAGGTATCTTCTTTAGAGTGAAGGTCAATGGTTTTAAGTGATGCATTTTTAGCATACTTGTTAAACTCAGACAAGAAACGCTGACCGCAAAGAGCAATCTTCTCGTAAGATTCATCGTTCGTATAACGGAACGCGTTCTGAATGATACGATCTTCAAACTCTTCACCAGTGATGTCAGCTCCTCCAAAATCAAGGATACGCTTTTCATCCGAAGAATCCCATGCATCACCTGAAATATCAGAGCCAGTTGGACGGTAATCAAATTGACCACCATTAGAGGTATTACCCTTTTCGTATTGCTCAAGGAACCAACGAATGCCACCAAGAGTTCGACGAACCGTAGTGTCACCATCATCGGTAGTTGCAGCATAAGAA
>Ga0209929_1000113_pt1:15000-29721 | contig 29721 bp, 21 predicted proteins | sample SalPon2_C_H2O_MG_2_FD_185731 | JGI IMG/M metagenome (GOLD analysis project Ga0209929, IMG submission 185731) | Salt pond water microbial communities from South San Francisco under conditions of wetland restoration - Salt Pond MetaG SF2_C_H2O_MG... ... | reverse complement strand
ATTATTACCTGACTTTCTAAAATCTTCAATAAAAAAGAACCAGGTTTTTTTAACTCATATTCTTATTAACCCGTTTTAAACTAAAAAATCTAGCATATTTCTATTTTTTTCATTGGTAGCTAATTCATTTATTTTTGAATTTGACCAATTTTCTTTTATAGAAGAATGTAAATATAAATTTTCTCTAGAATTTCTTGAAATTGACTTTTCTTGGGCATAACTTAAATTAGGTGAGCCTTTCCCTTTATTTTGTGTCATTCCCATTGAACCAGGATCTTCATGAAAAGCTACGTAAGCACGCTTAACTTCTTGAAGATGCTGAATTTGTTCTGAAGTTGAACGGTCTGCCAATGGTGTACGTTGATTTAATTTAAAATTATCAAAAACTTCCGAAATTTTATTAATTCGGTGAGTATGATATCTTAAATAAATATCTTCCAACTGTTGTTCAGTTAATGGGTACTTTTCTTCCCAAATTCGATGTTGAATTAATGAATCAACTGGAAAATGTCGGAAAACATAACCTGGACGTTCACGGTTTTGGATATTTGTATCACAATCTGCAAATGTTCTTATCCCATCAGATTTTGATAAATCAACTGGTAATGCACGACTTACAGATTGAATTGCAGTAAACATATTTTCTGTCGGATATTGCAGAAAAATTTGCCAACTCCATCGAGCTGTACTTGCAAGAATTAAACTAAGACTTCCAATAACAATCCATTGATTAAAGGGGTTAATAAAACGTAATAAAAATGTTTTAAAAGTTAGTGATCTTTGAATGGCATCTGTTTCACTTTGTTCTGAATTTTCTGATGAATAAGAAGAATTTTGCCAGTTTTTATAACTTACCAGGTAATTTCTTAAAAAATAAAATAAAAATCCAAAAGATGAACTAAAAAATAAAAACCCTATGAAAAAACTAAAAAGAAAAAAACTAGGTGAACTTAGTTGTGAAATATTGGGACTTAATAATAATTTTGAATTACTTATCAAACTTACTGGATTACATAAAACTAATAGAAAATTAAGACCACCAATTGAAAGTAGATTAAAAGGAGTTAATGGTAAAGCTTTCTTTGATTTAACTCCATATTTATCAAGCATATCATATTCCACAAGATTTGCAGGCGAAGCATTAAAAAATTCAACTAAAATTTTCCAACTTAACACAATACCAATTACATAAAAAACAGGTTCCCAATCATACCAGAACTGGATTAAATCTCTTGCCCCAAAAAATAATAATGAGAAAAAGACTGTATAGCCAAGCGCAGTCCCTACATATGAAGCTAAACCAATTCGAATACCTTGAATAACTATCCGACGTAAACAAATAAGTAAAGGTGGGGAAAATGGAAGTGCCATTGTAAAAGAATATGTAAATCCTAAAACAAATGTATCCAAAATAGAATAACTATTCTCTAGATAAGTGAGATCAAATTCTAAAAAATCTAACATATACAGCTCCGTAAAAAATAATCAATTAGAAAAATTACTGATCTTTTTTAATACGTTGGAATGTTGGAGTATATGTACCCCAACATTCCAACGTATTATGATACACTTTGTTGTTTTTGTTGTGGGTACTTGAATGTAGTACCATTACCTGAAAGAATAGATTTTGCTAATGAAATAGCCTTTAAAGCTTCTTTTGCAGGTTTTTGTTGCCAAGTCGTTTTACGAGAATTCTTTTTTGATTTTGAAGTACGTTTTTTAGGTACAGCCATAATTTTTGTATTTAGTTAATTTTTTGAGGGATTATAAATCTAAAATGAGATTTATAAAAAACAAAAGTAGTGCTTGACTTTTTTATATAAGCTTATAATTTAACTTTATCATCAACACGAACGTTTTGGCAATTTTCTAACACACTAACTCCATAATGTAGGTACTGTATTAGTTGTATTCTTATTAAAATGTGTAACAACCATATCAGTTCTTGATTCATAAATTTGAGTAACCATTTTTGGATATACCCCAATTCCAATCATAGGAACCATTAGACAAAAAACAATAAAAACTTCTCGAGGACCTGCATCTACAAGTTTTCTTGAGTGAGCAATTTGTCCACGTTTAGTTCCATAGAAAATTTGTCTAAGCATAGATAATAAATAAATCGGAGTAAGGATAATACCAATAGCTTCAAAAACAGTAATAATTGCACGGAATAAGTATGAGTATGAATCACTAGTAACAAAACCTAGAAAAACCATTAACTCTGAAATAAAACCACTCATACCAGGAAGTGCTAATGAAGCAAAAGACACAGCAGTAAACATAGCAAACATCTTTGGCATTTGAATTGCTAAACCACCTAAATCCTCAAGAAGAAGACTTCGAGTACGATCATATGTCCCACCAGCTAAGAAGAAAAGCCCTGCTCCAATTAGACCGTGTGATACCATTTGTAGCATTACACCACTAAGACCAGAATCAGTTAATGAGCCTAATCCGATAAGAACAAATCCCATATGAGAAACTGACGAATAAGCAATTTTACGTTTTAAATTACGCTGTGCAAAAGATGTTAAAGCGGCATAAATAATATTAATAACACCTACCACAACAAGGAACGGAGCAAATGCATAGTGTGCAGTTGGTAATAAATCCATATTAATACGGATTAGTGCATATCCACCCATTTTAAGAAGAATTCCTGCTAATAACATACATGTACTATAATGAGCCTCGCCGTGAGTATCAGGAAGCCATGTATGAACAGGGAAAGCAGAAAGTTTAACACCATATGCAATTAAAAATCCTGCGTACGCTAAAATTTCAAGTGATACTGGGTATTGCTTTTGTGCTAATTCAACCATGTTAAATGTGATTGGATCGCCGTAGAAGGCCATTGCTAAAGCACCTAATAGAATAAAAATCGAAGCTAATGCAGTATATAAAATAAATTTTGTTCCAGCATAAAGTCGTTTTTTACCACCCCAAATAGATAATAAAACATAAACAGGAATTAATTCTAATTCCCACATAAAGAAGAATAGAAGTAAATCTTGCGCAGCAAAAACACCAATCTGCCCACTATACATAGCAAGCATTAAAAAATAGAATAATTTACTATTTTTTGTAATTGGCCATGCAGCTAAAGTTGCTAAAGTCGTAATAAAGCCTGTTAAAAGAATAAGAGGCATTGAAATTCCATCGACACCTAATGACCAATGAAGGCCTAAATCAGAAATCCACGAATAATCTTCAACGAACTGGATTCCAGTACTTTCAAATGAATATTTACATCCAAAAAAATAGAGAATAATTAAAAAATCTGTAAGGCAAACTCCTAAAGCATACCAACGTACTGTTCGTCCATTTTTATCAGGAATCAAAGGAATCAAAAAAGAAGCGAAAATTGGAAATAATGTTATAACGGTAAGCCAAGGGATATTAGTCATGGTTTGCGTAGTCGTTGTTCGTTTTTTTTAGCTAATTAATTATAAGCATATCACTAACCTTATAGCAGATAGAATAATAAAAAGAATATTTTCAAATCTAATCTGTTTAATAAATGCAAGTTAAATAAATTTTTTAAATAGCTTTCCAAAACGGGTTAGAATAAAAAAAAGGAAAAATAAAAACTACAATGCTTGAAACAAAAACAGACCCCATGGTTGTAAGTATGGGACCTCATCATCCTTCGATGCATGGAGTCTTAAGACTTATTGTAACTCTTGATGGAGAAAATGTTATTGATTGTGAACCTGTTATGGGTTATCTTCACCGTGGAATGGAAAAAATTGCTGAAAACAGAACAATTGTTCAGTATCTTCCATATGTAACACGTTGGGATTACCTAGCAACAATGTTTACAGAAGCAATTACAGTAAACGCTCCTGAAAAACTAGCAAATATTGAAATACCAAAACGCGCTAGTTATATTCGTGTTATTTGTCTTGAATTGAGTCGAATTGCATCCCATCTATTATGGCTAGGGCCATTTATGGCAGATATTGGAGCTCAAACACCATTTTTCTATATTTTCCGAGAACGTGAAATGGTTTATGATTTATTTGAATCTGCGACTGGTATGCGAATGATGCACAATTACTTCCGTGTAGGGGGAGTTGCTGCAGATTTACCATACGGTTGGGTTGAAAAATGTTTTCAATTCTGTACATATTTTGAAAAGAAAATTGATGAATATGAGCAGTTAATTACTCGCAATCCAATTTTCTTAAAACGAGTAAAAAATGTTGGGAATATTTCAAAAGAAGAAGCAATTAATTGGGGCCTTTCAGGGCCTATGCTAAGAGGCTCAGATATTGCTTGGGACCTTAGAAAATTAGATCAGTACGAATGTTATAATGAATTCGAGTGGTCTATTGCTTCAGAAACAGGTGGTGATTGTCTTGCACGTTATCTTGTTCGAATGACTGAGATGCGTGAATCAGTAAAAATCATTAAACAAGCATTACAAATGATTCCTGGCGGCCCTTATGAAAATTTAGAGGCACGTCGACTGTACTATGGGCGTAAATCTACGTGGAATAACTTTGATTATCAATATATTGGTAAGAAAGCTTCACCTACAATTAAAATTCCAAAGAATGAACATTATGTTCGTGTTGAAGCACCTAAAGGGGAACTTGGGGTTTATTTAATTGGTGATGATAATTTATTCCCTTGGAGATTTAAAATCCGTGCTCCAGGATTTATTAACTTAGCTATTTTACCTAACCTGGTTCAAGGAATGAAATTAGCTGACATTATGACAATTTTAGGTAGTGTTGACCTTATTATGGGAGAATGTGATCGTTAATTTTTCTCATTTCTTTCATTCTGAACTAACCCATTTATTTTTGTTGTTATCGGGTCCGGTAACAACAAAAATATTTTAAAAGGTTTATCCTTTTAAAGAATTTTATTTTACTAAAGGAGTGAAAAATGCTTCAGACCTTGGATTTACAACAGGGTTTTGTTAATCTTTTTGTCCAATTTGGATTTTCATTAACGGCAGCCAATTACCTTTGGCTTCCATTTCCCATTTTATCGGTAGTTATTGCAGCATTTTTAGGTGTTCTTGTTGTTGTTTGGTTAGAGCGTAAAATTTCTGCCGGTGTACAACAACGAATTGGTCCTGAATATGCTGGTCCATTAGGATTTTTACAGCCAGTAGCTGATGGTATTAAGTTACTTGTTAAAGAAGATATTATTCCAGCAAAAGGTGATTCGGTTTTATTTACATTAGGCCCTGCTGTTGTTGTAGTTCCTATCTTTCTTGCTTACACAATTATCCCATTTGGTCATGATTTAATTGTAGCCGATTTACAAATCGGTGTTTTCTTCTGGATTGCAATTTCTAGTGTTGCACCTATTGGTCTTTTCATGGCTGGTTATGGTTCAAACAATAAATATGCATTTCTTGGAGGGTTACGTGCAATTGCGCAATCAATTAGTTATGAATTACCTCTAGCTTTATGTGTTTTAGCTATTTCAGTTATTTCAGATGATTTAAGTACTATATCAATTGTAGAAAAACAGTCTGTTTTTGGAATCTTAAGCTGGAATATTTGGAAACAACCAATTGGGTTTATTGCTTTCCTTATTGCTGCTTTAGCTGAATGTGAGCGACTTCCATTTGATTTACCAGAAGCAGAAGAAGAACTTGTTGCAGGTTACCAAACTGAATATACAGGTATGAAATTTGCATTATTTTACGTAGGTTCTTACGTTAATTTAGTAGTTTCAGCTTTATTTGTTACACTTTTATATTTAGGCGGTTGGGATTTGCCAATACCAATTGATAGTATTTTAGCGGTTGCAAATATCAATATAGATTTACCGCAAATTCAAGTACTAACAGGATTTTTAAGTATTCTTGTAACATTGGGTAAAACATTTCTTATTGTCTTTTTCGTTATTCTTACACGTTGGACTTTACCACGAGTACGTATTGACCAATTACTTGACCTTGGATGGAAATTTTTACTTCCTGTTTCTTTAGGGAATTTACTGATTACTGCAGCAGTTAAGCTTCTTTTTTCATAACAAACCTCCAATTTTATTCTATTTTTAGAACCAGAATAAAAGACAAAAATTTATTTTCTAAAGAGAAAGGAGAACTTATAAAGTGTTTCGTTTTACAAAAAATATAGAAGATTACGGAAATCAAATTTTCGAGGCTTCCAAATATATTGGACAAGGATTTAGTGTGACATTTGATCATATGAATCGCAAACCAATTACTATTCATTACCCTTACGGTGAATTAATTCCTACTGAACGTTTTCGTGGCCGCATTCATTTTGAATTCGATAAATGTATTGCTTGTGAAGTTTGCGTACGTGTTTGTCCAATTAATTTACCTGTTGTTGATTGGGAATACAAAGCTTCATTAAAAAAGAAGCAACTAAAAAGTTATAGTATTGATTTCGGTGTTTGTATTTTCTGCGGAAACTGTGTGGAATATTGTCCAACAAATTGCTTATCTATGACTGAAGAATATGCCTTATCAGTCTATGATAGGCATGAACTAAATTTTGATCATATGGCACTTGGTCGTATGCCTACTATTACATAGATAATATAAACAAAAAAGCTTTGTCTCTTTCTTAATGAAAATTAGAAAGGGGCAAGAATTTTTTTTCTTTTTTTACAAAATATGGAACAACTATTATATCAGTATGCTTGGTTAATACCTGTATTTCCACTTTTTGCTTCTTTTACTTTGGGATTAGGATTAATTTCGTTTCGAAAAGCAACACAGAGTTTACGACGTGATTTAGGATTTTTTACAATTGCCTTATTAGGGCTTTCAGTTATTCTTTCAGTTTCAATCTTTTTCTTTCAATATTTTGGTACAAGTACGTATCAATGGGAAATGGAATGGGTTGTCAGCCAAAATTTTTCATTAGAAATTGGATACCTTCTGGACCCTTTAAGTTCAATAATGCTTGTAGTTGTTAGTACAGTTGGTTTTCTAGTCATGATCTATACTGATGAATATATGGCGTACGACGAAGGCTATGTACGTTTCTTCGGGTACTTAAGTCTTTTTTGTTCATCAATGTTAGGTCTAGTTTTAAGTACAAACCTAGCCCAAATTTACATTTTTTGGGAACTAATTGGTATGTGTTCATACCTACTTATTGGTTTTTGGTTTACTCGTTCAACAGCTGGTGATGCTTGTCAAAAAGCTTTTGTAACAAACCGTATTGGTGATTTTGGCTTATTACTTGGGATTTTAGGGTTTTACTGGTTAACAAAGAGTTTCCATTTTAATGAAATTGCTAACCGTTTAGAAGCGTTTTTAATTACCGACCCACAACTTATAGGGCTTGCCACTATTTTTGGTATTTTGCTTTTCTTAGGGCCCATTTCAAAATCAGCACAATTTCCTCTACATGTTTGGTTACCAGATGCAATGGAAGGTCCTACACCTATTTCCGCATTAATCCACGCTGCAACACTGGTAGCTGCAGGTATTTATTTAGTTGCTAGAATGTTTCCAGTTTTCATTCAGTTACCTACTGTAATGAGTACAATTGCTTGGACTGGATGTCTAACAGCATTCTTAGGAGCTACTATTGCTACTACCCAAACTGATTTAAAGAAAGGTTTAGCTTATTCAACCGTTTCTCAATTAGGTTATATGATGATGGCTCTAGGTGTAGGTTCTTATAGTGCTGGTATTTTCCACTTAATTACCCATGCTTATTCTAAAGCCTTATTATTCTTAGGTTCAGGTTCTGCTATCCATGGTATGGAAGGTGCAGTAGGTTTCAGCCCATTTGTAAACCAGAATATGAATAATATGGGCGGGCTACGAAAGAAGATGCCGATTACTGCATTAACTTTTTTAATTGGTACTCTTTCTATTTGTGGATTTCCACCGTTTGCTTGCTTCTGGTCAAAAGATGCAATTCTATCAGATTTATTTCAAACAAATCCAGTAATTTGGTTGTTTGCTTGGTTAACAGCTGGTTTAACTAGTTTTTATATGTTCCGTATTTATTTTTTAACATTTGAAGGTAAATTCCGAGGCCCGGATATTAACCTTGTAAAGGAATCTGGAACAAATATGTTAATACCTCTTGTTGTATTAACTATTCCAACCCTTACTTTAGGTTTAGCGGGTACTCCATTCCAGGATTACTTTAAATCCTTTACTGAAAATGCTCCAATTGAGACAAATGTAGATTGGCCAGAATTTGTAACCATGGCTGGTAGTTCAATTGGTATTGGCCTGCTTGGTTTTGGTTTTGCTTTCTTAACATATTATAAGTGTTCAATTAGTAGAGTATCATTAGCTAATTGGAGCCCTCAATTATACGAGTTTTCTAAAAATAAATGGTACCTAGATGATTTATTTGATAGCGTTATTGTTCAAGGGAATCGAAAGTTAGCTCAGCGTATTTTATTTTTCGATCAATATTTTGTTGATGGATTAGTCAATTTTGCTGGTATTTTTGTTTTCTTCAGTGGTGAAGGACTTCGATATACAGAAACTGGACGTTTTCAAGTTTATGGTTCCACTATTTTATTTGTATTAATAAGTTTTGTTGGTTTCCTATTTTTTCAATTTTAATAGAACCAACTTATCTTTGTTTTAAGGAAGTTTTCTTATGAATAGTCTCGAAAATATTCAAGAGTTATTTTTTTCAATTTTTACTATTGTTTCGATTGTAGGTTCTTTTGGGGTAATCTTTCTTCCAAACCTTGTTTATGCTGGTTTTTTTCTGATGGTTACATTAGTAGGAATTGCAGGTTTTTATTTACTTTTAAACGCTGATTTCTTAGCAGCAGCTCAAATTTTGCTTTATGTAGGTGGTATTAACGTTCTTATTCTATTTGCAATTATGCTTGTTGATGCTAATCAACGTGTAACGCGTCCAAATCAAAATAATAAAGATTTTTTATGGGTTATTCAAGGTAGTGCAGCTATTGGTTTGTTTGGTTTACTTACAAGTATTATTAATACTACTTTATGGCCTTCACCACCTTTTATCCCAGTAACAAATACAGTTTATTTTATTGGTAGACATATTTTTAGTGATTTTCTTTTTCCTTTTGAGTTAGTTTCTGTGTTGCTTTTAATTGCACTTATTGGTGTCGTTGTTCTTGCAAAACGAGAACCGAATATTAGTGTTAAATTATTATCATCACAAGAAGCTGATACATCTATTATGAAAAAGTAAAATGCTTGTGTTTTAATGTTTTATGATTTTTTTAAAGATAGAAAGCCTTTTAGGTAACTTTTCGTTTGGGTGTTTTTTCTTAACGATGTTAGCTTATTGGTTTCGTGCAGCTTTTTTTATTCAATCAAAGAATTTTGGTGATCAATTAAATCGGTTAGGTTTCTTAGCAATTGTATTAGCTAACCTATTCTCGGCTGGTTTATTAATTTGTCGAGGAATTAGTTCAGGTCATTTCCCTTTAAGTAATTTATACGAATCTTTAATTTTTTTAACATGGGCAGTCAGCTTAGTTAATATTTTTTTAGAGAAAAAGATACCAACTCGTGAAAATATTGTTGGTATTATTTTTTCACCTTTATTACTATTTATAAGTGGGTTTGCAACACTTAGTTTACCTGCACAAATGCAAGAAATTACGCCTTTAATACCAGCACTAAAGTCCAATTGGTTAATGATGCATGTAAGTATCATGATGCTTAGTTATGCTGCTTTATTAGCTGGTTCTTTAATGGCAGTCGTTTTTTTAGTTCTTTCTAGAAAATCACAACCCATTTTGCCTACTGGGGCAAAAATTAACACTAGTAATTCTTTAGTAGAGGTTCTAGATCAATTAAGTTATCGAACATTAGGTATTGGTTTTCCTTTATTAACCCTAGGTATTTTATCAGGTGCTGTTTGGGCAAATGAGGCTTGGGGTTCGTATTGGAGTTGGGATCCAAAAGAAACTTGGGCTTTAATTACCTGGTTTATTTTTGCAATTTACCTTCATCTTCGTATTAGTTATGGCTGGGAAGGAAAACGACCAGCAATACTAGCTTCAATTGGTTTTCTTTTTGTCTGGATTTGCTACTTAGGTGTTAATCTTTTTGGGTCAGGACTTCATAGTTATGGATGGTTTACCAAATAAAAAGATTTTTTTATAAATAATATAGGGTTGACTTCGCTTCACTGTATTTCTTATAATTTAAGGGAAGTTCTTCAGTAGCTCAGTGGTAGAGCAATCGGCTGTTAACCGATGGGTCGTAGGTTCAAGTCCTACCTGGGGAGCTTCCTTTCATTAGTTTTAAGGGCTTGTAGCTCAGTGGACTAGAGCACGTGGCTACGAACTACGGTGTCGGGGGTTCGAATCCCTCCTTGCCCGAACTTTTTGCAGATGTGGCGGAATTGGTAGACGCGCGAGATTTAGGTTCTCGTGTCTTTGGCGTGAGAGTTCGAGTCTCTCCATCTGTAATCTAATAATTATATACACCTTTAACATAATTAACAATTAGTCCTATCCCTAGAACTAAACAAACAATCAACGAAGTTCCTGCAGTTATTGCTGGTAAAAATCTACCTTCTGCTGTCGATATTGAAAGTATCATCGATACACTTGTAACACTTGTTTCAGGAGCATTTATTTCCGATCGATTATCATCGGATTTTAGAGTAAGTTGTATAGACAAATTTGAAGAATATGAACTCAAAGAAAAGGAACGAAAATATTAGTCTGATATTGAGTTTACTGATGCTCTCGAGAGTACCGTACCAAGATCGGCACAAGCACAATTTGGATCTGTAATTAACCGACCTCAATTCTCAATAAAGCCACTTCTTAAGTTAAAAAATTCGGAGAAGCTAGGGTCTTCAAAATCTACAGCACTCAAGTATTAATAATGTATCATCATAAGAAAAATCAATTTGGATATTACCTAAATCTTCTTCGACTTCGGCAGAACAGATGTGTCTGTACCTGATTAAAAAATCGAGTATTAGCTCGCACATACCCAGGTTGCCGGGTTCTTTATTTAAATCACAACACTCCACAGATTTTCAATTCTCTATTCTTTCATATTTGATCTTTAAAGACTTCCATCGAATAATAAATGGCATGTAACAATTAACTTTTTGAATTAGTTCCACGCTGAACTAAATTAAAAGCTAACTTCTCCATCTCTTATCGAATCATAATTTAACCTCTAAAAGGTAAGATTATAATAACCAGCTCGCATACGATCTTAGCCTATTTTTTCTAATCAAATCGATTCAATCGAAAAATTAAGAAATATATAGAAATATTGATAAAATTCGCGTCTTTTTTTTTACTGGAGAACTTTATCAATATTTCTATATAGTCTAGTAGATTACCATTTGAGCAAATTAAATTGATCTAATGCAATTGATTGTTTGTTGCGATAAATGCTTAAGAGTATGGCTAAAGCAATAGCTGATTCAGCTGCTGCAATTGTAATAACAAATAAAGCAAAAACTTGACCTTTCAGTTCTTGAGAATCCATAAAGGTAGAAAACGATGCAAAATTAAGATTTACAGCATTTAAAAGTAATTCTAATGACATTAGAACACGAACAACATTTTGACTTGATAAAAAGCCATAAAGACCTATACAAAAAATGGCTGCTCCAATGATTAAATTATTTTCAATATTCATTCGATTTAAAAGGGTTTTTGTTTAGTTTAACACTCTCTTCTGATCTTGGGAGTTTATAATCAATGAAACAACTTATCTCTAATTCTACTGAGATTAGAATTAGTTTCCTATTTTATGTTTACTAATTTTCAACGTATACAAGTACGTTTTTTAGAGAAATATCAAAATCTCCAACGTCTGGACTATATTTTAGCAACTACAACAAGTCTTTTCGGATTTTTCTGTGGAAGTGTTGCTTTTACTTGGTCAAGCCGATTTTTTGATTGGAATGGGTTACTTGGTTTTTTCATTCTCTTATTTTCTGAATGTATTGGTTGGTTCACGACTAATCCATTAAAACAAAAGATCAAATTGGAATTTTCTTTGTATTCGTGTTTGATTTATGTCCGTCGGGGTATATTATTTGCATTACTTGCAGATGGGTTTAAAGTTGGTAGTTAAGTAACGATCCATTAGTATGTATAAGATACAGGGAAAACAATTTCCCTGTATCTTATACATAGCAAATCTTAAGTGACTAAAACCACAAAGGAAACAAAAGTATTAGTTATTTTTTATAATAAAAAGAGTTATCTTTTAAGAGTAATAAAATTGTAAAAAAAAGAAAAGAGCCTGGCCTCCCCAAAGGTAATTCCATTTCACTTACATATTCGGAATGGGATGTAGTGGTTCTAGAATTAATTTGAGACCGGGCTCAATAGAAATGCACAAAGTCAAAATTCTCGGTCTGTTAGTATATCTCAGCTACAGTGATTACCCACCTTCCACTTGATATCTATTAAACGGGTAGTCTTCCCGTGACCTTAGCATGATTTTTTTAGAAATCACAACAGAGTACTCATCTTAAGGTGGGCTTCCTACTTAGATGCTTTCAGCAGTTATCCGCTCCGCACTTGGCTACCCAGCGTATCCCGTTGGCACGAGAACTGGTACACCAGAGATGCGTCCTTCCCGGTCCTCTCGTACTAGGGAAAGATCCTCTCAATACTCTAACGCCTACACCGGATATGGACCGAACTGTCTCACGACGTTCTGAACCCAGCTCACGTACCGCTTTAATGGGCGAACAGCCCAACCCTTGGGACGTACTTCCGCCCCAGGTTGCGATGAGCCGACATCGAGGTGCCAAACCTCCCCGTCGATGTGAACTCTTGGGGGAGATCAGCCTGTTATCCCTAGAGTAACTTTTATCCGTTGAGCGACGGCCCTTCCACACGGCACCGTCGGATCACTAAGACCGACTTTCGTCCCTGCTCGACTTGTAGGTCTTGCAGTCAAGCTCCCTTCTGCCTTTATACTCTACGACTGATTTCCGTCCAGCCTGAGGGAACCTTTGTACGCCTCCGTTACATTTTGGGAGGCTACCGCCCCAGTAAAACTGCCCACCTGAAACTGTCAAGTGTCCTGATTCAAGGATCACCATTAGATTTCTAGCTCTCCCAGAGTGGTATCTCACTGATGACTCACATACCCCCGGAAGGGCATGATCTCAGTCTTCCACCTAAGCTGCGCAAGAAGAGCCCGAAACCAATTCCAAGCTACAGTAAAGCTTCATAGGGTCTTTCTGTCCAGGTGCAGGTAGTCCGCATCTTCACAGACAATTCTATTTCACCGAGTCTCTCTCCGAGACAGTGCCCAAATCGTTACGCCTTTCGTGCGGGTCGGAACTTACCCGACAAGGAATTTCGCTACCTTAGGACCGTTATAGTTACGGCCGCCGTTCACCGGGGCTTCGGTCGCTAGCTTCGTCGAAACTAACCAGCTTCCTTAACCTTCCGGCACTGGGCAGGCGTCAGCCCCCATACATTGTCTTACGACTTAGCGGAGACCTGTGTTTTTGGTAAACAGTCGCTTGGGCCTGGTCACTGCGACCTCAAGATTAAACTTGAGGTACCCCTTCTCCCGAAGTTACGGGGCCATTTTGCCGAGTTCCTTAGAGAGAGTTATCTCGCGCCCCTAGGTATACTCTACCTACCTACCTGTGTCGGTTTCGGGTACAGGTTTATTTTTCATAAAACGTCGTTCGGGCTTTTCTAGGAAGTATGATGTGACTTGCTTTTTTGTCCATAGACAAATGTACTCGTAGCTCAGCTCAAGATATTTTTTCTTCTATCTCTCAACACCTAACTACTTGAACCGGTAACCAGCGTCCGGCCAAGTGTAACCTTCTTCGTCCCCCGGGACTTCAAAAAAATAAAGTACAGGAATATTAACCTGTTTGCCATCGACTACGCCGTTCGGCCTCGCCTTAGGTCCTGACTCACCCTCCGTGGACGAGCCTTGCGGAGGAACCCTTAGGTTTTCGGGGCATTGGATTCTCACCAATGTTTTCGTTACTCAAGCCGACATTCTCACTTCCGCGTCGTCCATACATGCTTACGCTTATACTTCTACCTAAAGCGGAACGCTCCCCTACCATTCAGGTGTTCTTAAAACACCTTGTTCACAGCTTCGGCAGACTGCTTAGTCCCGTTCATTTTCGGCGCAAGAGCGCTTGACCAGTGAGCTATTACGCACTCTTTCAAGGGTGGCTGCTTCTAGGCAAACCTCCTGGTTGTCTAAGCACTCTCACCTCCTTTACCACTTAGCAGTCATTTAGGGGCCTTAGCTGGTGATCTGGGCTGTTTCCCTCTTGACAATGAAGCTTATCCCCCACTGTCTCACTGGTTAATTGAAGGCATGTCTAGTATTCTGAGTTTGCTACGATTTGGTACCAGTTTCCCAGCCCGCACCGAAACAGTGCTATACCCCTAGACAGCTCATAATTAACCGCTGCGCCTCAACGCATTTCGGGGAGATCCAGCTAGCTCCGAGTTCGATTGGTATTTCACCCCTAATCACAGCTCATCTCCTGATTTTTCAACATCAGTGAGTTCGGTCTTCCACTTAGTATTACCCAAGCTTCATCCTGGCCATGATTAGATCACCCGGGTTCGGGTCCATAGACAGGGACAATCGCCCTATTCAGACTTGCTTTCGCTATGGCTCCAGCCTAAAAAGCTTTAACCAAGCCACTGCCTATAAGTCGCCGGCTCATTCTTCAACAGGCACGCGGTCAGGGCTTTACCCCTCCCACTGCTTGTAAGCTTATGGTTTCATGTTCTTTTTCACTCCCCGATGGGGGTTCTTTTCACCTTTCC
>Ga0209929_1000113_pt1:0-10000 | contig 29721 bp, 21 predicted proteins | sample SalPon2_C_H2O_MG_2_FD_185731 | JGI IMG/M metagenome (GOLD analysis project Ga0209929, IMG submission 185731) | Salt pond water microbial communities from South San Francisco under conditions of wetland restoration - Salt Pond MetaG SF2_C_H2O_MG... ... | reverse complement strand
CTTTTAATTAAATTAACAAAAAAGTACGTTTAATTACTTCTTACCTGCTAAGAAAGTTGCTGTGTATTCAGCAATAGCTTCTTTAAGAAGTGCTTCAGCATCTGGGCTAAATGCTTTAGTTTCTCGAACCATTTCGCCAAACTTAGGCTTAGAAGTGTTAAGGTAATCACGAAGACCAATAAGGAATTCACGAACATCCGCAACTTCAATTGGCTCAAGGAAACCATTTACACCTGTGTAAATAGTAGCAACCTGATCAGCAACTACTAATGGAGCTGATTGAGCTTGCTTTAGAAGCTCACGTAAACGAACACCACGTGCAAGTTGGTTTTGAGTAGCAACATCAAGATCCGAAGCAAACTGCGAGAATGCTTCAAGTTCATCAAACTGTGCTAATTCAAGCTTAAGCTTACCAGCTACCTGCTTCATTGCTTTAATTTGAGCAGCTGATCCAACACGTGATACAGAAATACCAACGTTAATAGCTGGACGAATACCTGAGTTGAAAATATCAGAAGAAAGGAAAACCTGACCATCTGTAATTGAAATTACGTTAGTTGGAATGTATGCAGATACATCACCAGCTTGTGTTTCAACAATAGGTAGTGCAGTCATACTACCTTCACCAAGTGCTTCACTAAGCTTAGCAGCTCGCTCAAGAAGGCGAGAGTGTAGGTAGAAAACGTCTCCAGGGTATGCTTCACGACCTGGTGGACGACGAAGTAGAAGAGACATTTGTCGGTAAGCTTGAGCTTGCTTCGATAAATCATCGTAGATTACAAGAGTAGCTCGACCAGTGTACATAAAGAATTCAGCAAGAGAAGCACCAGTATATGGAGCTAAGTACTGAAGTGTTGCTGGAGAATCAGCGTTTGATGCAACAATAATAGAGTATTCCATTGCACCACGTTCTTCAAGAGTTGTTACAATTTGTGCAACTGATGAAGCCTTTTGACCAATAGCAACATAAACACAAACAACGCCTTCACCTTTCTGGTTAAGGATTGTATCTGTAGCTACAGCTGTTTTTCCTGTTTGACGGTCACCAATAATAAGCTCTCGTTGTCCACGACCAATTGGAATCATCGCATCAATAGCAACAAGACCAGTTTGTAGTGGTTCGTAAACAGACTTACGTGCGATAATTCCAGGAGCTGGAGATTCGATCAGACGACTTTCTGAACTTGCAATAGCACCTTTACCATCAATTGGTCGAGCTAGAGCATCAACAACACGTCCTAGGAAAGCTTCACCAACAGGGATTTGAGCAATCTTACCTGTAGCTTTAACTGAATCACCTTCCTGAATAGCTAAACCTGATCCCATAAGAACGGCACCAACGTTATCAGCTTCAAGGTTTAAGGCAATACCTACTGTTCCATCTTGGAATTCTACAAGTTCACCAGCCATTACTTTTTCTAAGCCGTAAATTCGTGCAATTCCATCACCAACTTGAAGTACAGTACCAACGTTAACAACTTTAACTTCTTTGTTGTACTCTTCAATCTGTTGGCGGATAATACTACTAATTTCGTCAGGTCTAATTTTTACCATAGGTCTTCTTTGTAAGGGGAAGGTTTGTTTGGTTAGGCGAACTTAACACACATTTTGTCCAAAAAATCTTTTGAGTTACTTTGACTTTAATTTTTATAAAAAATTAAGAAAGTTGTCCTAATAAAGCAATATTTAAATCAATTACTCGTCTTTGTAGATTTGCATCAAGACGTTTCTTTACTTTTTGAAGAGCAGATTCTAGTGCTAATTCACGTACACGTGAACAAACTTCTTCGATCGCTTTTTCTTCTTCAAAACGTAAGCTTGTTTGTTTTGTATCTTCTAAACGCTTTATGTCTTCTTCTGCACGTGCTAATAAATTCTCTGATCCTTGCTTAGCTGTAACTAGACCTTGAGCACGAATTTCTTCAGCTTTAGTCTTAGCAACTTCTAATTGAGCTTTTGCTGCTTCTAGTTTTGCTGTAGCTTCCTGAAATCTTTCCTCAGCATCATTTAAACTCTTTACAATAAGTTCTTGACGATTTTTTAGGATAGAAGTTAGGACGTCACCACCAAAAACAACTAAAACACCAATAACGACTGCTAAGTTTAGTACATTCGTTTCTAATAGGTTTGTATTAATGCCAAAGCCATCCCCTAAAGGGAAATCACTAATATTTATGATCATGGTAGGGAGAACCTCCAGTTTTTTTCAATTGTAGAGGGTCTATTGGAAACCACCCTCTTTTGAATCTCATGAATAAGAAAAAGGAAAGGTTGGCTTCCAATAGAGAGTATTCTAGTTATTTTAATTGTGAAATGCAATTTATCGCTAAGTTTGGATTATTAAAAATAATCCAAACTTAGCGATATAACTAATATTTAGAATAAATACGAATTACTCGTAAGTATTTAATTCTAACCTACAAATGGGTTAGCGAAGATAATTGCAAGAGCAACTACAAGACCGTAAATTGTTAGGGCTTCCATGAAAGCTAGTGAAAGTAGAAGAGTACCACGGATCTTACCTTCAGCTTCAGGCTGACGAGCAATACCTTCAACAGCTTGACCAGCTGCAGTACCTTGACCAATACCAGGACCAATAGCACCTAGACCAATTGCAAGACCAGCACCAATAACAGAAGCAGCACAAATTAATGGGTTCATGAGAATCTCCTTTTTTTAGATAAAAATCAATTTTTTTCTTCTCTTTATTTCGAGGTATCTAGAACAAAAAAATTTTCTAGATTAATTCAAGATTACCAGGTTTTTCAAAAATTTGAAAACCTAAGCATCTTTTTTCTTGTCTTTAAAAACTCTTAGCTTAAGCTAAAATTAATGGCCTTCCATAGCTTCACCAATGTAAGCACCAGAAAGCGTTGCAAAAATAAGAGCTTGGATCGCACTTGTGAAAAGACCAAGGAAAATAAGTGGAATTGGGATAACTAGAGGTACTAAAGAAATTAGAACGGCTACAACTAGCTCATCTGCTAAGATGTTCCCGAAAAGTCGGAAACTTAGAGATAGTGGTTTAGTAAAATCCTCTAGTACGTTAATAGGTAATAGAACTGGTGTTGGCTGAACATACTTTGTAAAGTACTCAAGACCACGCTTACCGATACCAGCATAGAAATATGCTACAGAAGTTAAAAGTGCTAGACCAGCTGTAGTATTAATATCATTTGTTGGAGCACCTAGTTCACCATGTGGAAGTTCAATAATTTTCCACGGAACAAGTGCACCTGACCAGTTTGATACGAAAATAAATAAAAACATTGTACCAATGAATGGTACCCATGTTTTGTACTCGTGGCCAATTTGTGTTTTAGCAATATCACGGATAAATTCTAAAACATACTCGATAAAGTTTTGCCCACCTTCTGGAATTGGCTTTAAATTACGAGTTGTTAGAACAGCCATCGCAAGGATAATTGCAATAACAATCCAAGAGTTGATCAGTACTTGACCATGTACTTGGTAATCTCCAAAACTCCAATAAAAGTGTTCACCAACTTCTACACTTGCAAGTTCATACATTGAATTAAAAGTAGTCATAGACATGAAAAAGGTTTCCCATAGATCTTCAATCAATTAGGCAATTAACTTAATTATAACAAGAATTTCATTATGTTGCTATTTGCAATCTGCTTTTTAATGGTTTTTTTCCCATCATTTTTAAGGTATTAATACCGCGGGCAGGATTCGAACCTGCACAGAACAACTTAGAAGGTTGATGCCCGTCCATTAGGCGACCGTGGCAAGATAGCTTTTTATTCTTCAAAAAATAAATTAAATCTAGCTTTATCTTATTTTTTATATTAGCCTTTGTCAACTTTTGATATTTGAGATACCTTGAAAAGGTATCTCAAATATCAAAAAACAGATCCTATTTAAAAATTAGTAGCCAAAAACTGAGCTAAAAACTTCCTGAACTTTAGTACCTGAATCAATTGATTCTAGAGGATCCTTTCTTAAACGGTGTCGTAAACATAAAGTAACAATTTTGAAAATATCTTCAGCTGTTACTTCTTCACGTAAATCAAATGCTGCTAAAGCTTTTGCTGCACGGTTTGTTACAATATCACCACGAAGTCCATCAACGTTTAGTTCTGAACAAATTTCAGAAATTTTTACTTGTAAATCATATGAAAGAGTTACAGTATCTTTTTTTAATAATTCACGTGCTGCAGTAATCTTTGAAGTTAAAGCATCTTGTGACTCTTGATACTCATCTCGAAAAGTTTGTGGATATTCATCAAATCGAGTTCGCTGTTCTACAATTTTAACTCGTAGATCAGGTTCACGTACTGTACCAATTTGTGCATGCATACCAAATCGGTCTAATAATTGAGGTCTTAACTCTCCTTCTTCTGGGTTTCCTGAACCTACTAGAATAAATCGTGCTGGGTGACAAATAGAAATACCCTCACGTTCTACGGTATTCCAACCAGATGCTGCTGAATCTAAAAGTACATCAACTAAGTGATCATCTAGTAGGTTTACCTCATCAACATAGAGAATTCCACGATTTGCTTTTGCTAGTAAACCTGGTTCAAAAGCTTTGACACCTTCCGTTAAAGCTTTTTCAATATCAATAGTTCCACAAACACGATCTTCTGTTGCACCTAGTGGTAAATCTACCATAGGAATCTTAATTTGTTGTGTTCCTGCTTCTGATGGATCTTTAGGAGCAGTATTAAACGGGTCATTTTCAATTACTGTAATTTCAGGAAGAAGATCTACTAGTGCTCTTACAGTTGTTGATTTTCCTGTACCACGATCACCCATAATCATTACCCCTCCAATTTGGGGGTCAATTACATTTAGGATTAATGCAAGCTTCATTTCTTCTTGTCCAACAATCGCAGTAAAAGGAAAAACTGGACGTTCGTTTGTTGATTCACTCATTTGGATCTACTTTTTATTTTTTTTTCTAAAGGTTTGTAAAAGTAACCTTTATTTTGAATCATTTCTGAATTACTTACTTTATTTTACACAAAAAAAAATAAAAAGTCTTTAGTTTATTCAAAGATAAATTAAGTCAATATCTTTTTGCTTCTTTAAAGGTGCTAAAATAAAAATTAGACTAAAAAAGGAGGAATTGTGTTTGTTCTTAATGAGTATACCTATGTTTTTCTTTTCTTCTTTATTGCTTGTCTTGTACCAGTTTTAGCGTTAAGCACGTCAAAATTACTAAGACCCAAAGGAATAGGACCAGAAAGACGAACAACATACGAATCAGGTATTGAGCCAATGGGTGAAGCTCGAATCCAGTTTAACATCCGTTATTATATGTTTGCATTGCTATTCGTATTATTTGATGTTGAAACTCTTTTTCTTTACCCTTGGGCTGTTACATTTCGTCAATTAGGGCTTTCTGCATTTTTAGAAGCTTTAGTTTTTATAACTATCTTAATTTTAGGTTTAGTTTATGCATGGAGAAAAGGAGCACTTGAATGGTCTTAAATGATAATTTACAAAAAATAACCTACTCTTTAGAATCATCGGAAGTTACTGAAGATTTATCATCTAATGTTATTTTTACAACATTAAATGATTTACATAATTGGGCTAGGCTTTCAAGCCTATGGCCGTTACTTTATGGAACAAGTTGTTGTTTTATTGAATTTGCTTCATTGATTGGGTCACGTTTTGATTTTGACCGATTTGGTCTAGTTCCTAGATCAAGCCCAAGACAAGCTGATTTAATTATTACTGCTGGTACAGTTACTATGAAAATGGCACCTTCGTTAGTTCGACTTTATGAACAAATGCCAGAGCCTAAATACGTCATTGCAATGGGTGCTTGCACTATTACTGGTGGTATGTTTAGTACTGATTCTTATAGTACTGTTCGTGGTGTTGATAAATTAATTCCAGTTGATGTTTATCTACCGGGATGCCCTCCTAAACCAGAAGCTATTATTGATGCAGTTATTAAACTTCGCAAAAAAGTTTCTCAGGAACAAGATATTATCCAAGGACGTAAAAAACCTTTACAAAAGCACCGTTTTCATACAATTAAGCATGAATTAACTGCTTGTAAACCAATCCACACTGGACATTATTTACAAGAAGATCGACGTAAAGCACCACCAAAAGCATTCTCTGATAAATTAGGAATTACAACTACTTTGGTTCTAGAAAAGTCAAAGTCAGAAGTTTAATTAAAAACAATTAGGAAAAAAACATTGAGTGTTTTTTTCCTAATTGTTTTTAATTAATATTGGCATAACCAATTTTTTTACAATTTTGGATATTTTTTTAGTACCTATTAGTTGTTTTGGATAAAACCAGTACCAGCTGGGATTAATTTACCCATTAACACATTTTCTTTTAACCCTCTAAATACATCTAACCGACCTTGAATTGCTGCTTGGGTCAACACACGAGTTGTTTCTTGGAAACTTGCAGCTGATAAAAAACTTTCCGTTTTTAAAGAGGCTTTAGTGATTCCTAAAATAATAGGTTCATACGTCACTGTTTGACGACCACATGCAATGGCATCCTCATTCAATTTATTTATTTTATATAACTCGACTAAGTCACCATAAAGTAAAGGTGTTTGCCCACCATGGATGACAAACACTCTAGATGTCATCTGTTTTACAATAATTTCAACATGTTTATCTGAAATCTCTACTCCTTGAGACTGGTAAACTTTTTGTACACCTTCTACTAAAAACTGTTGGATTTTTTTCAAACTAAGCCGTGCAGCAATTTCAGTTCCACAACGCTTTTTATACATATCAAAAAGTTCTTGTAACTTATCATGAGAATTGTTTGGTATTGGTTGAAGATCTTTTGTACGTCTAGCTTCTAATAATTCTTCAATTTTAGGGAGACCTTGAACAATATCTTCTGATTTTGCTTTTTGATACGTTAAGTGGAATAAAGTAGCACCTTCATAAATCAAACTATTATTAGTAACTGAAAGAAGGCTTTTATCGGAAGCCCTATAAGGGCTACCTTTTCTTACAGTAATTTCATTTTTTGTTACTTGCTGTACAATTCCTGAAATAGTTGCTTTAATACCTATTGCTAATTGGTCTCCTATACAAACAACAGATGCAATTTTTACAATTGGTTTTTTACCATTAAGAAAATATGTTATATGTTGTTTTTCTTTTTCAAATAGGCAGGACTTTTCTTCTTTATCTGTTTTTATTAATATTTCAGTTTCTTTCTCTTTTTCTACGGAATATTGTTCAGCATCTGAATTTATTGGAGAATTTTCTAATTTTAGGAGACGTAAAGATGGTGTTCCTGGTAATGAAGAATAGACAACTGAACTTTCCTGTGAAAAAATGTAAGGTTGGTTATTCTCAATAACTGAATGAAATAAATGACTTGGGATTTGTTTTCTAAAAACTAAACCAAAATACACTTTCTTTTTTTCATTATCTAAAAACGATTTCCATTCAACAAATACAGATTCATTGAATTGGATTTTATCCACCATTTTAGTAAATGGATTTATAAGGAGTAAATTCTTTGAAAATAGCTTCTTTAGTTTCTTTAAAGAGGTAGGTAATTCGCTTTGTTTTGGTAAATAAAACCAAATAGGAAAGGTTTCATTCATTGAGAATGAAGGCGAAGTATCAAAGCAATAAAGGTTTTCTAATTTCTTATTATCTTTTTGAATAGAAGATAGTTTAGAAAAGAAACCGTATGAAGTTGAATTTTTAATTGCATCTAATTGCAAACTAGTAGTTAAGCATGTTTGTTGACCATTTAGATGATTGAACACTTGTAATTGCTTATATGTATCGCATAATGGTAGCATTTGGTTGCCAAAAAAGATTTGACCAAAAGACTGATTTAAATTACCAGCAATCCAAGAGAAATTTTGAGTGTTGGAAAAATGAAAAGGGTCCGGTTGAGGAAATTGAAAACCAATAATAGCAGGTCTTAAAGCTAAAGAGTATGCTTTTTCTTGAAAAAGATTGTCGTTATCAATCTCTTGTTTTTTTGTTGTTAATAAGATGTCCCGGTTCATTAAAAAAGGAAATGGGAATGAAGATAAAGGAACAACTTTAGCTTCAAGAACATAAATATAAGCATTGCCTTGTGCATATACACTAGCTTTTTGCTTTATTTGCTTTGGTTTTTTTCCTGAGTTTTTTGAATTCTTTTCAGTTTCTGTCTCTGAATTAAAAATGACTGTTGTTACTTGGTGGAAAAAAACTTGTCCTGAAATTGATGAACAAACTTCTTTAATTGCTCGGACTCCTAAGTTTGTTTTTGGTCCAGATTTAATTGTTTGTAAATCAGAAACTTCGGCAATTACTTGTTTCCAATAAACTTTTTGATTTGACTTGATATAAATTAAAGTATAGGCTGGTATTTTCTGAAAAAATACATCACCACTGATCCCTAATTTTTTTCTTTGCTTAGTTTGGGTTTGGCCCTTAAAATTTTGAGTTTTTAAAGAAATCTTTTTATAACAAAGATCAATCGGCTTATCAAAAAAAACGGCTTCTTGCCCAAAGGGTGTTCGGGTTTTTTTTGCTTGGTCGGATAAATCATAGGTTAATACAGCGTGATAAGGAGCATAAAAACGATCAGCAACATCAGTAGAAAAAACACCCCCAGTATGGAAAGTTCGCATAGTCAATTGTGTTCCAGGCTCACCAATAGATTGTGCTGCAATAATTCCTACCGCTTCACCAAGATCTACCATTGAACCATTTGCTAAACTCCAACCATAACAAAGTTTACAAACATGTCGAATTGTTTGACACGTTAAAGGTGATCGTACATAAACTTTGGTTTGTTTAGATTTAATAATTTTAAATGCGATATCAGGACAAATATCTTGATTTCTTTTCCCAATTAAAACCCATCTTTTTTTTATTGGCCTTGCTAAAACTCTACCAACCAACCTTTTTTTTAAAGGTAATAAGACTTTATTATCTTCCATTAAAGACTCTAAGAAAATGCCTTGTGTTGTTCCACAATCAACTTCTTTAATAATTACTGCTTGCGCAACGTCAACTAAACGTCGAGTTAAGTAACCGGAGTTAGCTGTTTTTAAAGCAGTATCTACTAAACCTTTTCGAGCACCATAACACGAAATAATATACTCAGTTACCGTTAAACCTTCACGGAAATTACTTTTAATTGGTAGGTCAATAATTTCACCTTGGGGGTCCGCCATTAGGCCTCGCATACCAATAAGTTGTCTTACTTGTGATAAATTACCTCGGGCTCCTGAAAATGTCATCATATAAACAGGATTCAGTAAATTTGTCTCTTCAAGATGAGTTACAGCTTCATTTTTTAATAGTTCACTTGCTGCATTCCAAACATCTAGAATCTTTTGTGAACGTTCAACAGCCGTAATTTTACCCCGAGAACATCGATCATCAGCTTGTAAAACTTCATTTTCTGCTAAGGCAAGTAATAGCTTTTTTGCTGGTGGTATTTTTAAATCTTCTAGACCTAAAGAAATTCCAGCAGTTGTTGCATGATGAAATCCTAATTTCTTTAATTTTTCAACCATAGTTAAAGTACTAACCCTACCATGGATTCTTAAATGCCACGCAATCAGACGTCGTAATTCTCCTTTATCAATTTTTTGATTAAAAAAAAATTTACTCATTTTTTGTTCTCCTTTGATAATAACCTTGAAGATTTTCTACAAAATTGCATTAAAAAAGTGATTTATTATTATCAGAAATCACTCGACTAAAAATCATACGTCCTATTGTTGTTCGGATAAATATTTGTTCTGAACTTAGTATGCAACCACTCTGTTGTTGTTTTGATGGTTTTTCTAAAATTAGAGCTCTTTTGTATATTCTTCTAATATTTCGTTTTTTTCCTATACGAATTTCCATTGGAGCTTCATTTTCCTCACAACTTTCGAGCATTTCTCGGCTACACGCAAACCAAATAATGTTATGTATATCTAAAGTTCGGTTATGGTATGCATTAATCGCTTCTTCTAGTTCAAAAAAATAAGGTTTTGAAGCATTTAAATAATAAGGTGAATTATCTTCAA
>Ga0209929_1000111_pt1 | contig 29861 bp, 24 predicted proteins | sample SalPon2_C_H2O_MG_2_FD_185731 | JGI IMG/M metagenome (GOLD analysis project Ga0209929, IMG submission 185731) | Salt pond water microbial communities from South San Francisco under conditions of wetland restoration - Salt Pond MetaG SF2_C_H2O_MG... ... | reverse complement strand
AAACACCAAAAGTAAAATCATATGATGGAGATATAATTAAACTACAGAATGAGATTGATAAATTAAAAAGTGAAATCTCAAGATTAGAGAGATTATTAAAAGACCCATTAGCTGATTTCAATTAAGGAGATAAAAATGAAACGACTATTGATATTATTATTTATGGTTCCTTTAATGGCACAATCCATTAACGATACAGATGAAGCAAGACGAGAGTATAGAGAATCAGTTAGAGAACAAGAACAAATGCGTTTGGAAAAAGTTTACAAACAAAAACAATTACGCAGAGAACAACGAGTTGATGAAATGATGTTAAGAATGAAAATGAAAGAAAAGAAAAAAAATCAAATCATCAAGAAGAAAATTAGAAAACAAAGAATTAGAACATTTATTCTCGGGTTGGGAATAGGATATGCAATAGGAGACAAATAATGAAAAAACTATTACTATTATCGTTAATGGTATTAATGGGATGTGCTGCATCTGTATCAACAGAGCAATATGTTGGTGAATATGAGAAACAAAAATCATTAGATGAAATTGAAATAACTAAAGTTGATAATCTTAAGATTCTGAATGTTAAGTTTAACCAAGAACTTGAAGATAGATATCCAGAACTTGGAGATAAACGAGTTGCATTTGGGTTAAACCAAGAACTTGCAAATGTAATTTCATTCATCGGTAGATTTAATCTTGTTGAAGCAGATAGAGATGTACAATTATCTATCATCAACGATTTAAAAGCTAACGAAGCTAAAATAGAGAAAACAAAATATACAGCTGTTGTAACTATTTATGATTTTGCTGTTAACTTACAAGAAGATATCAAGAGTGGAAAAGTTCAAACAATAAACGAAACTATTGTTGGTATTCAAGTTAAAGTAATTAATAATGAAAATACTCAGTATGTAGTTGGTAGTGGACAAGGAAGAGCATCCACCATAGGACAAGGATTTTTAAAGAATCCTAATATGGAATGGAATCAATCTTCTTTAAGTTCAGCATCTAACAAAGCTATGGAAACCGCGGTTGTTAATGTAATTAAAGCAATTGACCGTAGGGGTTGGTAGTCTGGTTGGAAATAAAATGAATGAAATGGTTACTAACATTATTATTATTTTGCAGTACTCTGTACTCTCAAGGATTTCTTTATAGTTATATAGACCCTTGTAATCAAACCATTGTTCGAGATAATTATAATCTTGAAACTCAAGATGGTGGATTCTATGTTACGTACTATAATAAATCTAAATTTTTCACATTTGAACAATTATTAAATGGAGAGTTAGAATCTTGGACACAAAAAGTATTTCAAGATTTTGAGGATTTATTTCCTTGTGCCGTTAGGGTTGCAGAAGAAATATTATCCTCAGTTTTGGCAAGTAATGCTACAGAACAATTCACAAAACAAGATGCAAGTAATGATGTAGGTGCCGTTAATTATGGTATCAAAACTTCACCAACCGTAGATAGTACTTGGGTAACATCATTTAATAGTATTTATACGAGAGAAAGTTTTGATGGTAAATCAAGATATGATGGTAACTTTAGTTTTACTGATGATTTAAGTAGATTAAGTACATCATATGGACAAGGAATAAACTTTCTTGCCAAAAAACAAAATCGAGTGATAAGTGCTTCAGGTGTTTACTTTAAAACATTTGAGGGTAGTGATTGGTTGTTATCAACATCATATGCAAAATCACTTGTGAAAAGAAATGCAGAAGTTATTGTTTTGACTGGAGCATATGGAAGTGTTAGTGAAAACCAATTTGGTAATGTATCATTATTGTATGGTATGAGAATGCCAATAGATTTATCATTTGGAAAGGTAACATTTACAAACTATGTATCTTATACATTATTTAGATATTATAGTGGATTAAATTCAGGAAAACAATATTTATTATTGAAGAGTCCTATAATATTGATGCCTACGATTTCTTTTGACTTTCAATTAAGTCAAGCATTTAAAGTGAACTTAGGGTTCAGTATGGGATATAACACTGTTGTGAATGATTATGGTGAAAGAACTAAAACCTACGCCATAATGTTCGGAACATACTTTTAGGAGAAGAAAATGAGATTAGCAATGAAATTTGTTTTAGGATTTTTGATGGGTACGATTATTACTGCACAATCTTTACCACAACCATCAGTTGTTGGAAAAGATGTAGAATTTCCTACAATAAAAATATCAGAGTTTGTTAAGGTGGATGAATCGATTGGTATTGTGGATAATAGAATAACTTTAGGTGTGAAACAATTACTTGAAGAAGAATTCCAAAATACAAGATACAGATTAACAGATGATGATAATGCTGATTACACTGCAAATGTAGAGATTTTATACATTGGTAAACCAAATACTGCGTTTAGTATTGCTGGTTTATTCAATCGTAGAAATCAAGAAACAGAAGTTAGATTGTTAGTAAACTTAGTACAGAACAAAGAGGGTACACAAAGAAGTTATCGTGGTATTGGTGAAACAACCACACAAGTATCAGCTGCAGGTTTACAAATTCAAGAAGATGTAGAATTTGGTAATAGTGAATTGGGTTCATCTTTGAGAAAAGCAATAGTTAATGCATTACAAAATATTGAGTAATGTTTTTTTGAAATATTATAAGCAAGGAGTTACACAATGAATAGAGAATTTTTAATTGGTGCAATTCTAAATATAGGTTTTGTATTAGTAGTAGTGGGAACACGATATTATTATGCAAAACAAGAAATGGATTTTCTTATTGAAGATTCAGCAAGACAAGATATCTTGATTGAAGAATTACAAGATTCTGTAGATGTATTAACATTACAGAATGATGAGATACTTACTGATTTACATGACCACAACAAAACTCGTGGGTATGAAAATCATAAACTCAAAGAACAAATGAATGAGTTCCAAGTAGAATTAGATACAATAAAAGAACAAATTTCTAAAAAGTTATCTATTTATAATAAAGGAACAACCACGAGTGGAACAGGTATAGTTCCATTTGAAAAAGAATTTGGTAGACAAGATGATTATCTACGAATCTATGGTAGAAGTGGTATTGCTATCGAGAACGATAGTATTGTAGATTACGAAACCAATTTAGGATTCGATGGTAGTTTAGAACAAGGTGAACCTTTTATAGAAGAGGGTGAAGTTAAAGGTGAGTGGTATGCAATCGTACCTGAAAGACAATTTGATGGTATAAGATTGAATAGTAAAAGAAGTAATCCATTCAGTATTAAACCACCAAGAAACCAAATAAGTGTTGGACCGTTTTTTGGAATCACATATGACCAAACTACAGGTTTAACTGAACCCGTTTTGGGATTTGGAATTACCTATAATGCATTAAAGATATGGGATTGGAAATGATAAATTTAGCATTAGGAACAGCAGTAATCTTTACTATGATTACTATATATTTATGGATAAGGAACACATGATATGCCAAATAGAGAAGCAAAAAGTAGAAAACAAAAAAGACATCAGTTAAATAAAAAATGGGCAAGAGAGGGAAGAACTGCTAACCAACATAAGAAGTGGAAAGCAAAAAATCCTGATGCACAACAACAAAATCGCTGGGGAAGATAATGATTAAATTAAAAGAATTAATAATGGAGAGTCCTGTTACTGTGATAAAACCACCATTTAAAAAACCTTTTGGTAAAAGTGGTAAACGAGTTAATTATGGTCATATAAATTTTAGATTTTACTTTACAGATTTAGCAAAAGCTGCAGATGGATTATATAAAATTTTACGTAAAGTGGATATAATTTCTACTGATTTTGAAGATAGAGTAGATGACCTCAAAACATTATCTACATTAGGTAGTTGGAGAGAAACTGAAATTAAAAAACCATTATTAACTTCTTTAAAAAATTTAGATAAATTATTAAAAAATCCAAAAAACTTTAAAGAACCAGAAAGAGTTTACAATGCATTACCTGGTGGTAAGAATTTTCCTAAGATGGTAGCACCTTATGTAAAGAAATTAATTTCTAATGGTAAGAACCTTGAAAAATTTAACAATCAAAAAATATCTAAAGTGTTTCCATTATCCAAAGGAACCAAAGTTGGTGATAGAAGAGTTGGTGAATTTGGTGGAGATGATTTCCTTGAACCAATATTAGATTTGATAAACAACAAAGGTAACTATAAATTAATAACTGGATTTAATGATATAAGTTCTGATATGGCGTACAAAGCAAAAAAGACAAGTAACTCAAAAGTAATGGTTCAAGGTATAGAAAGAAACTAAATGATTAAATTAAAAGAGTTATTAGAACTTCGTGGTATGGTTTATTCTGAAGAGATAAAACCAAAACATCAAAAAAAGATAGATATGAAAACTTCTCTATGGGATGAGAATATAGTTATACCAAAAATAACACCACCTGAAAATGACTCATCTAAAACACTAAAGGAAGTAAAGTATTTATCAAAGATAAAACCAAATAATGAGTTTGCAGAATCTGGTGATGATGTAAAAGAAAACTTTATGCCACTAATTGAAAAAAATGGTTTAAATGTTACTAAAGAATTTTTATCTAAAATAATTAAAGAAAGTTCTAAATTTATTATGGAACTTAAATATCATTATAATCGTCCAAGACCATATCAGATTGCAGAGTTTTATGATATTGATTTAAATGGTACTACATTAAATAGTATGAAAACACCATCGTTCCCAAGTGGACATGCAGTTCAAGGTTATTTAATTGGTGAGTATTTATCATTTAAAGACCCAAGAATGGCACACGAATATAAACAAGCAGGAGAAGATGTAGCTCACTCAAGAATTATTGCAAAAGCACATTATCCGAGTGATAAAGAATATGGTAAAATTGTTGCAAGAGCGTTATTTAGAGGTATGAAAAGATGACATCTCTAAAAGAGATTTTTTTATTACAAGAAAGAACTGATTTATTATTTGTAGCATCTGAATTAATAAAACATTACAATTTAAAATCTAAAGTGAAGTTTGGTACATTTGGTAAAGATAAAGGTGGTTATAATTGGGATACTGATACAATAATGTTAAATAAGTATTACCCAAAAGTTTCTGAGTTTATTATTACCGTATTACATGAGATTCATCATGCTATTCAAATCGATAAATATGGTAGAAAAAAGTTTATGAAGAAATATGACCAGGCATCTAACATGGCTCAATTAGATGGTAAAGATAGATATTTTGCAAATAAATGGGAAAGAAAAGCAGAAAATTGGGCAAAACAAGAATATAGAAGGAAATGGAAAAATAATTTTTAATTTGAGGCTTTTAGGTTATATTTATATATAGTTATGAAAACCCGTTCTGCTAAAAATAAAGGTAAACGCCTTCAAAATTCAGTTAGAGACATACTTCTCGAAACATTCAAAGAACACTTGGAAGAAGATGATGTTAAATCTACTACTATGGGAGAAAGTGGTGAGGATATTCAATTATCACCAGCAGCTCGTAAACTCATTCCTTACGCATTCGAGTGTAAGAATCAAGAAAAGTTAAATATATGGAGTTCATTAGAACAAGCAGAACAAAATGCAGAAAAAGGTAAACCTGTATTGGTATTTAAAAGAAACAGAAGTAAAACTTATGCTGTTTTAGAATTAAAAGATTTTATAGAACTTATTAAATGATAGATAAACAGGCAGAAGAATTTATAAGGGCAGTCAAATCCATTGATATATTGAAAAAACGAATGGAAGAACATAAAGATATGCCAGTTCCAGATGCAAAAGATTTGTGGAAGTATAGAAAATTTCGTAAAATAAAATTAAACAAAAATGAGTTTTAATTGAGTCAATTAGTTATAAATATATTAGATAAAGCATTAAAATCAAAAGGACAATCTCTTAAGAAAACCAATGAGTATATGTATTGGAGTCCTTTTATATCACATCACAAACCTAAACTACAAGTCAATATAGAAACGGGTAAATGGCATTGTTGGGTGAGTAATCAAGGTGGACATAATTTATTTCAATTATTAAAACAATTGGGAGCTCCAAGAGAATTATATAAAGAGTTGAGTGATGTTGTGGGTTCTACTTATTACACTTCAGATAAGAAAGATAAAAAAGAAGTGGTGTTGAATCTTCCAAAGGAAGCAAAACCATTGTGGAATGGTGGTGATTCACTTCAAAAACTACATGCATTAAAGTTCGTTATGGAGAGAGGATTAACTTTATCAGATATTATTAGATATAATTTACACTATTGTACAGAGGGAATATACAATAATAGGGTTATTATACCAAGTTATGATTCAGATGGAGTATTGAATTACTTTGTAGGTAGGGATTTCTATAAAGGTGGTATGAAGTATAAGAATCCACCTATACCAAAAGATATTATCGGATTTGATTTATATATAGATTGGAGTGAACCGATTATTCTTTGTGAGGGTGTGTTTGATGCAATGGCTATAAAAAACAATAGCATTCCCTTATTTGGTAAAACTATCTTACCTAAACTTTATAAAAAGATTATTGAGAAAAGGGTATCCGATATCACCATATGTTTGGATGATGATGCCTTCGATGATTCTTTGAAGATAACATCCAAGTTTATGGATAACGGAATTCGTGTAAACTTTGTTAAACTTCAAGGAAAAGACCCAAGTGATTTGGGATATAAGAATATGATAACACATTTAAACACTTCAACGGAAGTAAACTTTAAAGAACTAATGAGGATGAAAATCTATGGTAATAGATAAATTAAAAGTATCGTTTAGAAAACTAAAACACATACATCACATAAGTGATATACAAATTCGAAATCTAAAACGACACAAAGAATATCAACAAGTATTCGAGGGATTATATGAAGAGGTTAGGAAGAATCCTAACAATGCAATCTCTTATATCGGTGGGGATATTGCTCACTCTAAAACAGAAATGTCACCAGAGTTAGTAGATATGTTATCAAGGTTATTCAAAGATTTAGCAGATATATGTCCATTAGTTATTATCGCAGGTAATCACGATGCCAATCTAAATAATTTAAATCGTATGGATGTATTAACACCAATCGTAGAAAACCTTAATCATCCTAATTTACATTACCTAAAGAAAACCGGTATTTACACTTGTGCTGATACAGATTTAATTGTATGGGATGTTTGGGATAACGAAAAAGATTACATCAAGGCAAAAGATGTACCTGGTGATAGAAAGAAAGTTGTATTGTTTCATGGTACGGTAGATAGAAGTGAAACCGATTTAGGATTCAAGTTACCAAGTAAAGTTAAGATGAGTATGTTCAAAGGATATGATTTAGGATTATTAGGTGATATTCATAAAAGACAATTCCTTGATAAAGATAAAAGGATTGCATATTGTGGTTCATTAGTTCAACAGAATCATGGTGAAGATATTGGTAAAGGTTATTTACTATGGGATATGGAAACTCTTAAATCTAAATACATTGAGATTCCAAATGATTTTGGATACTACACAATCAATATCGATAATGGTAAGTTACCTGAACTGCCAAATTTACCTAAGAAACCAAGAGTTCGTATTAGAGTAAGTAATACAAAACCTGCTCAATTAAAAAGAGTGATGACACAATTACAAAAGAAATGTAAGATTCAAGAAAGTGTTATTACAAAAGTAGATGGATTAAGTCCTGATAAGATTCGTGATAAAAAGATTAATATTGGTGATGTAAACAATCCTGATTACCAATATGATTTAATTAGTGAGTATTTAAACAACAATTATGTAGTTGATGAAGATACGATGATTAAGATTAAAGATGTATTAAAAGAATTAAATCAAGTAATACCTGAAGCAGATATTCAAAGAAATGTACATTGGAAACTTAAAAAGTTTGAATTTAGTAATTTGTTTAGTTATGGTGAAGATAATGTAGTTGATTTCACTAAGTTAAATGGTATGATTGGTTTGTTCGCTCCGAACGCAAGTGGTAAATCTGCTTTATTAGATGCATTATGTTTTAACTTATTTGATATGAGTTCACGTACATATAAAGCAGATAACATTATTAACAAATCAAAAACCAATCTACATTGTAAAGTAAACTTTGAAATTGATGGAGTAGATTATTTCATTGAGAAAAAGGGTAAGAAGAATCTTAGAACAGGTCATGTTAAAGTGGATATTGATTTTTGGATGATAGATGAAACAGGTGATGAAATATCATTAAATGGAGACCAAAGAAGAACCACACAAAATAATATTAAAAAGGTGATTGGTAATTATGAAGATTTCATTCTTACATCTATGAGTTCTCAAAACAACAACACCGTATTTATTGATAAAACTCAAAAAGAAAGAAAAGAGTTATTATCTCAGTTTATGGGTTTAAAGATATTTGATACTTTATATCAACAAGCATCAGAGGATATCAAAGAAGTAAATACTTTATTGAATGATTTTAAAAAGGCTGATTATGATAGTGAATTAGCAACAATCACAAATGATTTAGTATTACTTGAGGCTAAAAAGAAAGATTTCAAAAAAGATGAAAAATATTTAAAGAAAGAAATCAAAACGGTTCAAGGTGATATACAAGAACAAACTAAACGATTAAAACCGGTAGATAATAGTTTGAAAAGTATAGAGGAATTGGAAGAATCATATAATAAATTAACACAAATATCTGATAATGTCAAGCAAAAACTTTCAGAATATGAAACAGAACAATTTGATTATGAAAGAGCAGTTCAAGAGATAGAGAATAAAATTGTTATTTATAAACAAGATAGTGTTGAAGAGAATTATTATAAGTTGGAAAAACTCGAAGAAGAACGAGATTTATTTCAAATCGAATTAGATAAGTTAAAGATAGAGGTTCGTAGTAAATTAGATAAAATTGAAAAACTCGGTAATCTAACTTATGATGAAGATTGCGACCATTGTATGAGTAATCCATTTACATTAGATGCTATTGAAACCAAGAAGAATCTTGAAAAGGATAAAACACTTGCACAAGAGTATGTTCAGAAGAAACAAACGATGGAAGATGAAATCCAAACGATGTTCAAGGTTCGTGCATTTAAAAAAGATTTAGATGAGTTACAAGATAACTTAAATGAAAAACAAAGATATCAAGATAACATTATATCTAATATAAAAATCACAAAAGAAAAACAAAAGAATATCACTACACAATTCAATCTTATCACAAGTGAGATGGAAAGAGCAAAATCACAAGAACAGAATGTTGTGTTTAATGAACAGATATCAAATGAGATAGAACAATTAGAAAATGGTTTAACTGATTTAGATTATCAGTTAGATGTTGTTGGTGATAAACTAACAAAACTACATGGTGAGATTCAAGTTTTAAAAACAAAAGAAAATCAAATCAATACTAATATCGATAAGGTTGAAGAACTTGAAGATTCACATCAGGCATATCAATACTTACTTGAGGCAATCAAACGAGATGGTGTACCATATGATTTAATCAGTAAATCATTACCGACCGTTGAGGGTGCTGTAAATGATATCTTAGCACAAATAGTTGATTTTAGTATTGTGTTTAATATGGATGGTAAACAAATAGATACTCACATTGTATATGATGATGATAGAGTATGGCCTTTAGAATTATCAAGTGGTATGGAACGATTCATTAGTTCTCTTGCAATAAGAGTTGGTTTAATGAATGTAAGTAATTTACCACGAAGTAACTTCCTTGCTATTGATGAGGGTTGGGGAACAATGGATTCAGATAATCTGAACTCAGTTGCACAACTATTCCAATATCTGAAATCAGAGTTCCAATTCTCGTTAGTTGTATCACATATTGAAACAATGAGAGATTTTGTAGATACCTTATTGGAAATCAAAAAGGTAGGGGGAAGTTCATCAGTTAGGTTTAGTAGGGACTGATGGTAATTTAGGTCTACCGGTCTTCATACTAACTAACATCTGATTCAAATACGCCGAACAAGTGATTCGGTTATCCTTGCAATAAACCTTAAACCAGTTCATTAAGTCTTCATCTAATGTAAAATTATATCTTTTCTTCATATTATACTCACTTTATACACACTCCATACATATAAATAAGTATATAAATTTTAAATTTTAATATTTATTATAGAATCAATAAAATGGAAATTTCATGCCAATAATAAAACGAATTAATAAATATCAAGGATTAAAGGATATAGATGTTCTTGTCGAGGAAAGTGGGAAAAGTTCAAAATATTTTCAAGTATTTGAATTTCCTGAATCACTTGCACAAGGTAAATCATCTTTCCTAATTGCTGGTTCAGCATTTTTAAAAAATAATGTAGAATTAAAAATAGAAATTTTAGATGCTGGTGGAAATACAGTTTATACAGAACCAGTTCGTGGATATCTTGAGGGTAAAGCAAGAAGAGTATCTATTGAGATTTATGAAGATGTTGCACCTGGTGATGGTACATTATACATTGTAGGTGAGTTAAGACCTAATTATAAGGGAATCTCTAACATTGAAGAAAATCAAGATGATATCTTTGGTTTTAATCCAAGAGATATAGATGAGAGATATGGAACTACTGGTAATGATATTCCATCTGAATTTCAAAATGTTTATAATGTTAGGTATTCAAGAGAGATTTTTATCAATCCTGTTATTCCAAACACACAACCAATATTTTTTTATAAACAACCATCTATTGCAGTAACGGAAATTGTAAAACCATTTATTGAAAATCAAGCTCCACCAGATGATATAACAATTACAGGTAGTATTAAGGTAGACCCTAATCCTGATATTGATTTACCAATTCACTCACCACCACCGCCAGACCCAAATCCATTACCAGAGTTAGACCCTATTGAAATAGATTTAATAGGACAAGAAATTGAAATATTTAAAAATACTAAAAAAGCAAAAATCAATCCATTTAAAAATCAAAGTTTTCGTTCTCGTGGTAGAAGAGTAAGAAGGTCATCACCTGAACAAGATAGATTTAGTATTGCAGTTGAAACTATGGAACGAGGTGGAGAAAACGACTCAAATGTAGTATCAAGTGCATTTATAGGAGCAAATTTAACGATTAATAATCCTGTTGTGGATAGTTCAAGATATCCATCTACAAGATATAATATTCCAACTTCCTATAGTACTACGGTTAAAAAAGTAAAAAATAATAAAACTCTTATACCACTTGATGATTTTTTAATTACTGATAAAAAAACAGGTGAACGAATACCTGTAAAAATTATTACAGATAGTACAGGTGGAGGAAGTGGAACTGGTAATAGTGGAGCTGCTGTAACAATGAGTTACTCACCAACACCTACTGCAAGTTTATCCACAACACACTTTAGGTCTTTTGCAAAAGTTACCACATCAGGATTAAGAACATTTAGTGGTGATGTATTTAAAGCAAAAGTATATGCAAAATCACAAGGTGCTTTAGGAGATTTCGAACCATATTGGGAAGGCCCAATTGAATCACCACAATTATTAATAGACCCATTTAGTGATACAGGTTTTGTTAATGTAGGATATTTTCATAAACAATCTGTTATTGATAATCATTGGATTAGTGGTTCAAATTCTACCATAACAAGAGAAGATAGTAAATTAATTGATGGTATAGAGATTAGTGGTTCTAATTATTTAAAGAACGATTCTGTAACATTTGAAACATCTGCTAGTTTTGAATTAGAAAACAATGTACCATATACAATACAATTTAATTCATATTTTTATAAAGAGTTAGCACAAGATAATAATTTAAACGATGTAACAGATTTTGATTGTGAGGTTCAAGTTGCTGAATCTGCATTAAAGGATGATGGTTTACCTACCACATATCAAACACTCGGTAGAATAAACATAGATAATTTTAAAAATGCAAAAGAGGGTGAAGTATCTGATGTATTTGCAACATTTGTAACACCAAGAACAGGTGACCCTAAATTAAAAATAAGATTTAAAGTAAATAAAGGTAGATTAGTAGTTAATGATATTGTTGCAAGACCATATAGTGAAACAAACTTTAATCCAGATTATTTTGAATGTGTATTCCCATTACCTTATCCATTACCAAAACGACCCGATAAGTATGATTTCTTAGTTGAGTTTTATGATATAAATAATAATATAGCAGAAACATTTGCTATAAAAGAGGGAGTAGATTTTATAGGGCCAAAAGTTGTTGTTGGGGATGGTTTAGATAACATATTCTCTGGTTCTATGGTGATTGGTGAATCTATGGAAATGTATGGTGTGAATCCTGCATATTTAAGAACAACAGGTTATCGTGGATTCAAACATTCTATAGATAATAATCTTGGTGGGTTCATGATATTTAGTGGTTCGATTGATGCACGAATATCTGCATCAGAGGCAAGTGGTTATGAATATACTGGTGGTGTTGGATTAGAAATTGTAGATGGTGGTGGTGATGTAGATAGATATTTAAGATTCAGAACACAACCAAGTATTTTTGAAGTTGTAACAGATACATTCTTCTTAGGTAGTACATCACAATTTATTAGTGGTAGTAATACTAACATAGAGATTAGTTCAAGTAATTTTCACTTAACACCAGAGGGTGATGTAACCATGAGTGGTACGATTACTGCAGAAGCTGGTAATCTTGGTGATTTTCAAATCATAGATGGACAAATTAGTGGTAGTAATATGACACTAAATGCAAATAATTCTACTCTATTTAAAACAGACCAAGGACCAGGTTCAGATAGTGCAGCAGCATTTCCTAATTTAAGAGATGAATATTATATTGATTTTTCACCAACCGTAGAAAGTCCTGATAACTACTATATCAAGATGGGGCCAAACTTCATGGTTGATAAAGATGGTATCTTGATTGCAAGTGGAGCAGAATTTATCGGTACGATTACCGCATCTGCTGGTTTGATTGGTGGATTTACAGTTGGTTCAGCATCATTATTTAACGGAAGTGAATCAACACCAAACTTTTTCTTAAGTGGTAGTGCAACAGGTAATGTTGGTACAGATAAAAGTAATTTATTTATTTCATCAAGTGGATTTGCAGTAACTGCAGATGGAGATATCACAGGTTCTGCTGTATTGTTTACAGGTGGTAAGATTGCTGGATTTGAAATTGATGGTGATAAATTAAAACAAGGAACTTCATTTCATTTAGATGGTGGAGCCACAGGTAATAATTATTTTATTTCAAGTTCTAACTTCCAAGTTGAGGCAGATGGTGATGTAAGTGGTTCAAGTGTATTTTTTGATGGTGGTAAAATTGGTGGATTTACAATTGGTGAATCTGCAATTAGTAGTAGTAACTTAATAATTGATTCATCAGGAGATTTAAGAACTCGTAATTTTGACCCATTTCTTGCTGGTTGGAGGATATCTTCATTAGGAAACGGAACCGCAGAATTTGAAAACATTAGAGTTCGTGGTACATTAAGAACCACAACATTTGAAAAAGAAACCGTAAACGCAGTTGGTGGTATGTTATATGTTGGAAATGCAACTGTATTATCAGGTTCTGCAGCTTCAGATGATACTGCATTATTTGTAGAAAATGTTAGTGGATTTGAAGTTGATGAAATTGTATTTGCAAAGAAAGTAACAGGAACAGGATTTACAAAAGAATTTATGCAAATAACAGGAAGTTCACGAATTGATGAATCTTCCGATACAGATTTTTCTGGATTTCTTCATGTAACAAGGGCATATGGAACTGCTCTAACAGGTTCTTATTTTACTGTACCAACAACATTGAATGGTGGTATAAATGCAACTCAAACAAATATTACTGTTGCAAATAATTCACTTTTACAAAATACCCCTGTTATTAGAATTGATAATGAGTTAATGAAAGTAACGGGTTCTGAAAGTACGGATACACTTCATGTATTTAGAGGAATTGATGGTACGGAAAAAAGAACACACACAACAAGTACGGATGTTAAATTATTAAATAAAGATGCAGCATTTTTAGCTAACTTGGTATCACCAGCAGAACCATACACCGATGGACAATCTATTGTTTCAACAGGTCGTTACATAGGTGGAACAGGAAATAATACTACGGGTAGTGGTTACATAATGTTGAATGCAAATCCAACAACAGGTGATACACCATTTATAGATTTTGCTGAAAGAACAGGTAGTGGTATTTATGATATGAGATTGAGAACCAGACTTGGTGATTTAAGTGGTTTGGTTGGAACTCGATTAGGTGATGAAGTAGCTATATCTGATAATCCTGGTTTTGGATTAGCATCAGAAAATGTATTCTTATCAGGATTGATAAAAGCAAATAGTGGTTCTATTGCTGGAATCAAGATGGAATCAGAAAAATTATTTGTAGGTAATGGTACATGGGGTAATTCAAATACAGGATTTTATCTTGATTCAGAATCTTCAATGAGTTTAGCTGATAAATTTAAATGGGATAATGGTACTTTAACAATTGAGGGAACTGTAAATATTACAGGTGGTGATTTGGCAGGCGTAACATCAGAATCTATTGCAACTGAAATACAAAATGTTGAAGTTGAATTACCTGATGGATTGGTTAGTGGTTCATTACAAATTGCAGATGTAACAGGTAGTATTTCTTCATCGTTATCAAGTCAGATAATGACAGATGCATTTGGTAAAATTATTAAAACACCAACTACATCAGGTTTGAGTGGGTTAATACTTAAATCCACACACATGGGTTATGCTAGTTCAGGTACTTTTAATTCATATATAGGGAGTACTGGAAACTTTTTATTTAAAAATAATCCAGAAAATTTAATTTCATTTGGTGAAACACAAACAGGTGGTGATGGACAATCCACAACAAACTTTGTAATTAAAGCAGAAAACACATACTTTAGTGGTTCATCGGTAAACATTCTTACAGATAAATTCTTCTTAGGTAAAGATAGTCAATTTATTAGTGGTAGTAATGGAACTATTCAGATTAAAACACAAAACTTTGAATTAGAAGCTACAAATTTAAGTGCATCTTCAGATGAACAATATATTTCATTAGGTGCACCTACAAACACAACCGATTGGTCTGGTAGAGATGGTGTATGGTTAAGTGGTAGTGGTGAATTTAATTTCCAAAGTAGTTCACAATTTATAAGAAATGTTGGTACTGATGGTGGTATGGAAATGAACTTTGGAAACTTTAGTGTTGATACATTGGGTAACATGACAGCAAACTCTGCAAGTTTTAAAGGTACAATAGAAGCAGGTGCTGGATTCTTTGGTTCTTCAGCAACACAAGGTTGGAATATTTTTTCAAACAAAATTGTAGATAGTAATAATATTATTGAGATTGATGCTACACCAGGTTCACCAAACATCACTATCACAGGTTCTGATGACTTTCTTGCAGAACTTGTACCAGATTTCTCAACAACATCTGAGGTGTTTAGTGGAGCAGGAACACCATTAGTTGCCACAACAATTAGTAACACTAATAAAGTGGATAGTGGTACGATTGCAATCAGTAATGGTAACACACACAATGAAACTACTGATTCATTTTGGAGATGGGCAAGTAGTGGAACACCATCTACATCAGTATTGGAATCAGTACATTCACCAAGACCTGTAAACACTACCACATCACAATTAAGTAGTGGTAAAAAGCATGTTATAAGATTTACTGCTCTTCTTGAGGTTGATTTAAATACTGTTACAGCAAATAATGGTGGACTTAGTGATTATTTTGTATTGGGAGATGCAACTACATCTGGTAGTATGTATTTGATGAAATATGATACAGATGATACTTCACATACAGAAGTTGGAAGTTTAGATTTAAGTACTTCCGCAAACTTAGATACTTTTTTTGCAGGTAATGGTACTACACAAACATTTAGTCGCAGTTTTACTTTTAGTACTTCTCATATACCAGGAGATAATGAATATTATTATCTTGCAGTAACAGATTTCAAAGTAACAAATAACGCACTTACAGAGTATTATTCAACCGCTGGTGGAACAAAAACATTTACAAATTCTATTAATGTGAATGGTGTACGAGTGAGTGTAACATCTGCAGAGTTTCAACCAAGTAATAAAATCACTCAGTTAGCTCCAAAAGGATTTCAAACTATTTTAATTGGGGATAGTGCTCTTGAAAATACTGCTAATTATTATATAAGAACAGATGTAAATGAAAGTCTTGCAACAAAAACTTATCCTAAAACTTTAGATATTTTGGGTTCTGCAGTAGTTACAGGTTCTGTTGTGGTTGGTGAAAGAAACACCGACCAAAGCAATACAGACCAAGTTGTAATAGACCCATCTGCAGCAACACAGATTACAGCCACAGGTGGTTCGATATCAGCAACTGGTAATATAACCACCGACGGTGGTTATTTAATGTCAAGTGATAAAGTTTATTTAGGTGGAAGTGAAAATAGTAATTATTTTTTAAATGCACCTGGTACAGGTGCTGGTAAAGGTATTAAAGTTTATGTAAATAGAGTTACTAATTATTTTGATTATGATTTCTTATTTGAATCTGGTGGTGATTTTCACGCTGATGGAGACCTTGTTGGATTCTCATCTACGGTTACATCGGATGAAAGATTTAAAAGAAACATTCAAGATATTAACTATGGATTAAATGATGTATTAAAACTTCGTTCAGTACAATTTGATTGGAATGAAGATAAACAAAATGGTAAACACGATATTGGGTTGATTGCACAACAAGTACAAGAAGTAATACCTGATGTTGTTAAAGAGGTTACCACTTTAAATGAAGAAGATTCTAAACATTTGACTGTTGATTATGCTAAACTTACTTCTGTATTGATAAAGGCAGTACAAGAACAAAACGAAAGGATTGAAGAATTAGAATCGAGGTTGGAGAAGTTAGATGGCAATCACGAGTAGCGGAGAAATAAAACTTTCTGATTTATTTAAAGAACAGAATGAAACTACAGATGAACCAGGTACTAATGATAATTTAACTTTAGATACTTTTTCAGATAATTATGGTGCAAATGCATCTACAGTTGGAGTTTCTCGTGCAACATTAACAGGTGATGAAGATAAAATTTCTCACTTTTATTCTGCAACCTTTCCAGGTAATTTTAGTTTTGATTCAATTAATATTGGTTCTCTTGGTAATCCTATTGGTAGTAATGATGATACATTAGTTGGAACAGAAACTTTAGTTGTTGAGTTTCAAAAAAGTGATAATGTTCAATCGGGTGATACTGCAGATTTATCAATTGTACAAAGTAATGGTGGTGATTTAACAGGTACAAATTCAAATGCATCAAGTCTTAATATTGCTGATTACCCGGATAGTTATTATGAGGTAAGTTTAAGTAGTGTTAATTTAGATAATACTTTTGATGGTTCAACTGTAAAATTAAAAGTAATTGATTCTAATAATTCTTTTGATAGTAATTTTAGTAGTACTTTTACTTATCGTGATAAATTATCAGGTGGTGGATTAACTTTAACTGCAACACCTACTTCAGTTAACGATTCAGGTGATTCAGTTTCAGTTGGTTTTTCTGGTACGGCAACAGAAGGAACTGTTAATTCTGTAACTATTACGGATATGGATTCAACAGATGGAGCAGGAACTACTGATGGTGGTATTATAGATGGAACTTATAATTCATTAACTGAAGCGATTAATGTATCAAATGCACCAGGTATTTTAAGAGTTACAGCAACTCTACAAGGATTACCAAATAATTCAAGAAATAGATTAACAAGTGTTCAAGAAACTATTGCTATTCCATATACAAGACAAATTGATAATCTTCAAGGAAACACAACAAACTTATTAACAGGTAATAATATTACAATAAGTGCTGATTCAAAAGGTGCTGCAAGTACAACGATGAGACTTGGATATGATAACTTAAATACAGGTACTTCATATGATGCAAGTAGTGATAAATCAGTTGATAGTACATATAAAGCAGAATCAGAATCACAAGCATTTACTTTAAATCATTCATCACCAAATAGTAGTACGAGTAGAGAAGGCCCTTTTTATCCAAAGGCACATTATTTATCAGGAGATACAAATCTTACAATTGGTACTGCATTTCATGTTTATCCTAATTTAGTAATTAGTACATCAGGAACTGCCGGTTCAGTAGATGTTGGTAGTGGTGCTCAAAACTATAGTGCAACATTAACAAGTGGATATAATGCTGGTATAACAATTGCTACTGATTTTCCAGGTGTAAGTGATGTTACTTCATTTGGTAGTAATCTTACAATCACACCAAATAATGAAAATGGTTCATTTGATATTGATTTCACTGGTACAGCAACAGCAAATTCTAATTTTACAGAAACAAAAACTTTAGTAATTAGACCAAAGGTACTCTCTTTAACAGAAGCATCTTCATTAACTTCAGTAGATACTCTTGGAAGTTATTCCACAGGATTAACACCTACAGGACACACCACTAATACTGCATTTAGTTTTTCTACTACACGACAAGGTGATAATATTGTTGAATCAGAAACAAATTGGACTATTCCATCAGGATTCAGTACAACAAGTGGTGGTGATGGTAACTTTACATTAGCAGGTAATTTTGGTAGTGGTGTTAGTAATGGTACTAATACTTTTAGAGTTACAGTTGCAGGTGGTGGAGCAACTTCAACCGAAGAAACTTATAATGTAACTGCTAACAACTTAACACAACAAGCAATGTCAAGTATAACTACGGATAACCAAACAGTCAGAAGAGGTGAATCAAATGGGGTTGTTGCTAATTTTAATTCCACTAATGTAGATAAAGTGGATGTTTACCTTGTTCGACAAACTACACTTGAAGGTGGGGAAGTGGATGGTGGTAATCCACAATTGTTATCAGGAGCAAGTGGTGATAGTTTAACCAACACAAAAAACACTTCAACCGCACAAACCTTAACTTATAATGTACCAGAATTAAGTAGAAGTACTATTGGTTTATATGATGTTTTTGTACAAGATGAAGATACTACAGGTGGGAACTTACCAACATTGAGAACAGATGCAACTTATGATATTCAAGTAAAAGATAAAGCACCAACAACACCAGGTAGTTTCACTACTGCAGGTGGGGGGACTGGTGCTTCTCAAGGATATAGTGGAGACCAAGTAATTAGTTGGGGTGCAAGTACTTATGGAGTACGATACAAAGTTCATCAAAGTGCTGGAGCATCTGATAGTGGTTATAGTTTATTTGCAACTACAGCAACTGCAGATAATCCAACGGAAAGTACAACCATTACTGCACATGCTACAAATACAATAAATCGTTTTTATAAAGTATTGGCAGAAAATGATAATTCATCTGCTACAAATTATGGTGGTGCAAGTATAAGTGATGAAGCAAGTTCTTTTAATTCACCAGTTCAATATATTGTTTTTCCAGTTGCCGATAATACAAAAAATGTGATAAATAATAATGGTGGAATTATTCGTTCTACATTAAATAACTCAACAACCACAACACTTACATTTAATCCATCCACACAAACAGATTCAGAATCATTTGTAAATAGAACTTATAGTTTAACTTCAAATCCAAGTAGTGCAACATTAAGTAATGCAACCACATCAACATATGGTACACATGCAACATTAAATGCAAACACTAACACAGGTACTCATGCTGTTCAATTAGTAACAAATGTAGAGGGTGGAAGAGATACCGATACCACAAGTACAAGTTCATCTACAATTTATATTTATCATTATCCTAAACTTACTGATATTAATATGGATGGTGGTGATGCATCTGATACTGATACAATTAGTGTAAAGGTTGGAAGTGATGCTTTTGAAGACCAGATTATCATAAACGGTATTGGACATCAAGGTTTAAGAACTACAGATACTGGCCAATTTTTTAAATTTAAAATTGTTGAAAGTGGAGACTCAAGCAATCTAACTGATACCGGAACTCTAAATTTTGTAGATAGTGGTGCAGGTGAGTTAGTGGATTCACACTTAGTAGCTCAATCAGCCGCTACTGATTTGGCAGTAAATATGGGAAGAATTCCATCTTCTGTATCTAATTCAATCACAAGTGCTACAGTATTAGTACAGTTTTCAAATAATGTTACAGGAGATACTGTAGGAATTGGAGATGGGTTTGAAATTGGAACCATTGCAATAAATCATCCAACGATATTTAGAATTTATCAAACAACAGGAACTACATTACCTGAAGATGCATATCTTGATAATAGTGGAGAATCAACATCCAACATAAATACACATGGTGCATTTTTATTATATGGTAGTTTAATGACAGAGGGTTCACCATCTCAAACACTTTATACAAATAATTCTGGAACTTTTGAAGTAGTGATTGGTGGTAGTAAATTTTTTAGTATTCATTCTTTTGATGGAAGTACTTCTGGTATTCAAAGAGATGTATTTAGAGTTGGTGGTGGTGGTGCAATAGATTTATATTATAATTCAGAAAATGTTCCACCAAAAGCACCTACAAATCCTTCAACAAGTACTTATTCACGAGTAGCAAGTATAACAAGTATCGATACACCATCAAATTATACGTGGGGTTATTCGACTGGACAAACTATTAATTTAAATGGACAAACCACTACATATGATGTAACATATAATTGGAATGATAACTCATCAATTGAAGATGGTTATAGAGTGAGTTTGAATGGTGGTGGATTTTCAAATAAGTCAGCAAACACCACAAGTCATACTGAAACCGGTCTTAGTGCAACAACACACACTTTAACAATAAAAGCATATAGAGGAACTAATGAATCATCCACGATAGATATTGGTGTTACCCCATCAGGTACATCAGCTGTTTTTGTTCAAGCAGTATTATATGTAAGTGTAAGTAGTGGTGGTGGATATGCTTGGTCGGAACTTAATAGAACTAATATTGATAGTTCTTCAGGTGGTTCAATCTCATTAGGTGGTACAGATACGCCACCACCACCTCTTTCATCAGCATATGAAAGTGGTGCAACACCAACAGGTTTAAATAAATACCAATTTAAATTAATTGCACAATCAACGGGCTATGGTGGAACTACTATTGCTACAAGTAATGCATTTAATGTATCAGAGAATACAAATCTTAAAATTACAGATTCAGGTGGAGATGCAGGTGCAACTCTTACAGATATCGATAACTTCACTTACGGAGATTTTTATTGGTATGGGTTGGAATCAAGTGGATTAAGTACAAGTACTACAGGTACTTCTCGAATTTATGCATACATTAATGATGCTACAAATTATTTATCTAAAGCTGTTAGTGGTTCGATGATTAAAACTGAAGGATTAGCAGATGCAGGAGACCGATTAGGATATCTACAAACACAAACAACATCTACTACAGTATCTTATCCAGGTTCTTCTCCATTCAATTTTCAACATATGAATCTAAACACAGAAACTCTAATGAGTGGTGCAGGATTTGATAATGTAAATGATAAAATATTTTTTGTAATAGATGGAACACTTACTATTTCACCAGGAGCAGGTGATGATGTATTAGATGAATACGAATTCGAAGTAACTTCTGATGGTTATACAACAAGGACATATACTTTAAGATTAGAGAGTGCAGATGAGGGTGGAGCAGGTACTTGTTTCATCGTTGGAACTCAAGTGATGTTATCAAATGGAACTTGGAAGAACATCGAAGATATTACATTTGAAGATAGTATTAAATCTATTTCACTACCAAATGCAATTGAAAGTCATGATTTCAATGTGTATGGAAAATGGGAAGAATCTTCAATTGATGGTATGACAGAAGAAGATTCTGAACCTGTATTTATCAGTAGAGATACTTTCTATGATTATTATAAATTAACTCTTGAAGATGATAGTGAAATCAAAGTAACTTGGGAACACCCGTTTGTAATCTATAGAGATAATGTATATAAATGGAGTAAAGCAGAAGATTTAGAAGTTGGTGATGTATTAGTTACGAAAGATGATACAAAAGTTTCTATTGATTTAATAGAAGAAATTTCACAAGATGATGAATTTGTTACATTAGATGTTGAGGAAGTTGATACTTATTTAGTGAAGGCAGGAAATAATGCGTTTATAGTTCACAATTCAGATAAAGGTGGAGGTTATTAATGGAGTATGATGTATATTATAGTACAGGTGGTGGAAGTTTGGTTATGGGTGGTGCCGATGTATGGGTAAATAAATGGATAGAGGTTGTTGCTCCACATTTAAAAGTAACACCTAAGTTATTGATTCATAGAAACAAACCAAAACAAACACAAGAACAAATACAAACATTTCAAAATAATGTTAAATCAGGTAGAGGTGGAAACACAGGTAGACAAGTACATAAAAAAATAGAAAAAACTTATAAAGAAATTTTAAATGATGATTTAGAACATTATTGGCAAGGTGATGATATGAAAAAGTTCAAAGAACTTTTAGATGGTGCAAGAAGAATTCATATTTTACATGGTTATTATGCACCACACAAATACATTCTTGATAACAAAGATAAAATTCATTCAAACATGGTTCATGTATCAGTTAATGATTGTTTATCTGCAGTAGATGTTTTAGGTTTGGATAAATCATTTACATTTTTTATGGAAAAGAAATGGGAAGATGATATTTGTAATATAGCAAAAAAGGCAGTATGGATTGGTGTTAATCCAGGTAAGATAAAATCAGAAACAATTCACATTCCAAATTACTATGAATTTAAACACAATAAAGATGTATCGAGTAGTAATGAAATTGCATTCACATCAAGAATGGAAACAAGGAAATGTCCACATTTTTTAAGTGGTATGAAGGCAAAACTTTTAACAGACCCTAAAGATATACATTGGTGGAAAAGAAATTTAGATATTGATAATTCAAAGTGGAGAGTATATAGATTTAATTGGGAAACTTTAGATAGATTCATGGGACAAGATTGGGGTATATCACATTCTGCACACATATTTGAACCTTTTGGATATTCAATATTTCAAGCAGTAGATTGGGGTAAAATACCGATATTAGCACACGATTGGTTACCGAAATATGATTATCCATTTAGAGCATCAACACCAGAAGAATTTAAAGAGCAATATGAAAAGATTTGTAAATTATCAATTCAACAAAGAAGAGATGTTTTATTTCCATTGAGAGATTATTTGAAACAAGAATATGGTGATAAAGAGGTTTGGAGAGAAAAACTACTCGAAATATACAACAATTGATATTTATAATTGTAACAAAATAGGGAAAAAGATGTCAACAACAGCAGGTCAAAACTTATCATTAGGAAAACTTAACAGAGCAGTTAGTTCTTCTATTGCTAATTACACCTCACAAACTTCATTAGGACAATCTGGTGGAAGTAAATCAGCTAATGCTCACATTAGTATGTCTGCATTTTCGATTGATTCGGTAGATAGTGTTTCAGGTTATGCATATCTTTGGGAACAAACATCAGAAACTTACACTTTAGTAACAACCAGTACTGGACCATTATTTAATTCAAAGATAGGAGCATCCTCTGATAATTTCACTTGGAGTATTAATACAGGTGGTAGTGTTGCTTCAAATAGTGGAGTAAATGCATCAATTTCTGCAAACGCAATCTCAAATGCAAACACAGGTACGGGTGATGATAGTGATTTCTTTCCAGCTGGTACAAATAATGTTTCTGCTACTATAACTGGTAAGATGGCTGAAAATGGACAATCAGACGGATTTAACGACCATGCTACAAATTATAATACAAACAGAACTAAAGCAATCACTATTGTGGATTCATATGGTGGTTCACCAGTTTGTTTATTAGTGGGTACACCAATTGAAATGGCAGATGGTAGTTTTAAAAACGTAGAGGATTTAGATATTGGTGATTGGGTAATGTCAATGAATATGCCTGGTCAATTAGATGAGGATGAAGAAGATTGGAGAGCATGTAGATTTCCTGATGAAAAAACAGAAACATTTACACAACATTCTGCAAGTGTTCAAGATATTAATTTTGATTTTGCATACAATTATTGGAACATCAATAATGGTAGTGAAATGATTACAGGTGAACACGAAATGTTATACAAACCAATTGGTGAAAATACTTGGATGTGGCAATTAACACCAAATATGAAAGTTGGTGGACACTTAATGGATAAGAATGGAAACGAAGTAGAGATTACTTCAATAAATAATATTAGTAATAGTGATGATGGATTCGAAGTTGTACAGGTTGATGTTGAACCATTAGATGTTTATTTTGGTAAAACATTTTTAGTACACAATAAGGGAAGTAATACGGACCCATTTGGATAATAATAAATAAAAGGTTCTATGTATAGAGGTATATTAAATCACGATTTTATAAAACATTTTATAACCACTAATGGTGAAGAGTCTGAAGTATCATACAGATGGAGTCATGGTGCTACTGATAAACATCTTGGTGATGGGATGATTATATATTCACTTGTCTATTTTTTTAAATTTAAAACATTAGTTTGTTTAGGAAGTGGTGGTGGATTTATTCCAAGAATAATGACACAAGCTCGATATGATTTGGGAACGGAAGAAATATTTGATGAAGCAAAATTAGAGTGGGGTGAAAATGGTTCTACTTATGTTGTAGATGCGATGAATGGTTTTAATGGTGAAGTAGATTGGGAAGAAGAAGATAGTTTTTATAGAAAAAACTTCACACCTAAAATTATTAAAGAAACAACAGAAAAGGCATATTATGATTTCTTTGTAAAACAAGATATCAAAATAGATTTACTACATATTGATGCAAACCACACATTCGAGGGTGTGAAAAAAGATTTTAATTTATATAGTAATATTATGAACAAAGGTGGTATCATTACAATACACGATACAGATAAAGATTATGTTGATAATTTTGTAGAATTAGATGGACATAAAGGAGATGATTTATCTGGTCCAAGTGAATTTGTAAAAACTATAGATAAGAGAAAATTTGAAGTGTTTAATTTTTTTAATCATGGAATTCAAAAAGATAAACCAAGTTCGACAGGATTAACAATTGTGAGGAAAAAGTGAATGATTTTGAAATATTAGTAGAATTAGATTTCGAAGATTTTTTAGAACATCAAAAAGATATTTCTGGTAATTGGGTTTCAACATTTAGACCAATAGATTTCAATACAGAAAATTATGAAAAAAATATTGTGTTTTTAGGTTGTTCTATAACTTATGGATTGGGTGTAGATGAAAAAGATACTTATCCAGCAAAAGTTCAAGAGTTATCAAATAATAAATGGAATTGTATGAACTTTGGTATTTGTGGTGGTAGTATTGATATGGCATATTTGATATATCATAAGATTAAACATTTAGATATTGATGCAATTGTTTTCCAATGGCCAAGTTTTTATAGAAGAGCTTATTTTGAAAATGGAAAATTAATTCAGTATTATCCAACATTAACAAAAGAACAATTTGAGTTTTATGGTGATTTTGCAAACATATCAGATATTGATTATTGTGTGATGAGAAACTTATCTAATATAGAATCTATAAATGGATTTAAAAAAGTTTATAATTTATCACCAAAAATTGGTCATGATAGAAAAGATTTATTTAAAAAGTATGGTGTAGAAAATATATTAGATTTTCATTATTATTATGAAACACCTACTACACATAGAATTGAAGATGGACATCCAAACGAATTATGGTATAAAGAGTATGCAGAGTATTTATTCAAACAGATTTTGTAGACAACCCTGGTCATTTGTAGAGGTTCATCAAAATGGTGATATCTTCAATTGTTGTCCAGGTTGGATTACAAAACCATTAGGCAATATATTAAAACAATCTTGGGAAGAAGTTTGGAATGGTAAGGTTGCACAAGAATACAGACAATCAATGTTAGATTCTTCTTTTGAAAATTGTATCAAAAATAATTGTCCACATCTGTTAAGTAAAACTCTAACAAAAGAATCACCAGTATTTGAAAAGGATGACTTAAATTTACTATGGAAAAAACTAAAAGTCAAGGATAATACTGGCCCACTTGTAGTGAATTTTTGTTATGATAGAAGTTGTAATTTATCTTGTCCAAGTTGTAGAGAAGATATAGATATGATATCAACAAAATCAGAAAGATATCAAGAAATAGAAAAGATACATGAAATTGTTGTGAATGAAATTATCAAAGATGCATATAGGTTATATATTACAGGAACAGGTGACCCATTTGCAAGTCCATTTTTTAGAAACTTCTTACAAACATTTGATAAATCAAAACATAAAAATATTGGTATGATACATCTACATACAAACGGAAACCTTTGGACAGAACCAATGTGGGAATCAATGAGTAATGTTCACGAGTTAGTAAAATCAGTTGAGATATCTATTGATGCTGGAACAAAGGAAACTTATGAAAAGGTTCGAAGAAATGGAGATTGGGATATGTTGATGAAAAATTTAGAATATATCAATACAATCAAAACATTAGAAAATATAAAATTAAGTTTTGTTATACAGGATGAAAATTACAAAGAAATGGAATTATTTGAAAATCTTAAACACAAACTAAATAACATACCAAGAGTTAGAACACATTATTATAAATTATTAGATTGGGGTACTATGAAAAATTTTGAAGAAAAAGCTGTGTGGAAATCTAATCATAAAAACTTTCAAGAGTTTAAATCTATATGGAAAGGTTTTGAGAAGACAATCAATACAGAAACTACAACACATAACTTAGTAGGAGTATTATGAATTTAGTTACAGTCTGTGGGCATAACACAACAATGTTATACCATATGTTACGACATTATCAACCAACAGTCAAGCATTTTTATGTAAATATTTATGCAAATTATGAAGATGACCCAATTATAGAAGAGGCAACTTCGATATGTAGAGAGTTAGGTATTGAACCACATAAAGTGTGGATAGAAGAACCATTTAATTGGGATAAGGTAACAGAAATTTATAATGAAACAATCTCATTAAAATCAGATGAGTGGTGGATAGTTGCAGATGATGATGAGTTACAAGTATATTCTAAACCAATAAAAGATATAGTTGAGGAGTGTGAAGAAAATGGTTGGGAGTTCGTTCGTGGTGGATTTATTGATAGAATAGGTGAAGATGGTAACTTTCCAAAGATAACAAAAGAAAGTAATGTATGGGAAGAAATGCCAAACGCAGGATTTTTTAGATATCCATTAAGTTTTGCCGAACCAAATAAAGCTACATTATTAAAAGGAACTCAACGAGTAGTATCTGGTCAACATTTTATACAATTTGATGATGGAACAACATCTTGGGGAACAGAACATCCTTTATGTTATCCAATAGAAAAGAACTTTACACAAGTTCATCATTTCAAATGGGATTACTCAGTATTACAAAGGTTGAAAGAAGTTAGTAGTTCTAAATTACATGAAGCATTCTCACATGAATATAAGATGATGTTGGATTCAATTAAAGAAAGAGATTATAAATTAGATTTAAATAATAGAGAATTTATGTTTGAAAGAGTTGAAAAACCAATTTACACAAACTATAGAAAATGGAAACCACTTACTAAAAAAATATTGAAGATTGGTGGAACAACATGATATTTATTAATAGTTATAACTAAACAACGAGGTTACCTTATGTCAGAAACTACAAAAGATGATTCTCTTTTATTAGAAGAGAGAAAAGTAAAGGCACTTGAAAAACTAGCAAATGTGGCCGATGCACTTACACTTTGGTTTGAAGAAATCGAAAAGGATGAATGGAGTCAAAGAATACAATGGTATTTAGCAGAGTGGCACAACACAGTAAAAGAACCAGAACAAGAAGATAAGTAATGAAACTTGGTGTAATCGTTCCTTACAGAAAACGACCAACACATCTTCGTAAGTTTCGTAAATCTATTGAATCTTACTTAAAAGACCAAGATTATGAATTAATCGTGGTTGAACAAGCAGATGATTTACCATTTAATCGTGGTAAGTTATTAAATATAGGATTTAAGTATGCAGTAAGAAAAGGTTGTGATTATGTTGTGTTTCACGATATAGATATGTTGCCAATCAATGTAGATTATTCTTATTCAGATGTTCCAATCCACCTTGCAACTGGATTTACCAATTCCGATAGAGAAATATTCGATACATACTTTGGGGGTGTAACTTTATTTCCTGTCGATTCATTTAAAAAGGTAAATGGTTATTCCAATGAATATTGGGGTTGGGGATTTGAAGATGATGATTTATTATTAAGATTAACGGAACAACGAGTATTTACAAAGATTAAAACCTTAGAAGTTCCAAAAGAAGCAACAGCAGGAATTTATTTACATGGTGATGACAGCTATGTAAAATGCCCAAACACAATAGATATCACAAAAGATTTTACAATTCATTGTGTATTTAAATCAGATGAAATAATACCTGAATTTGATAAAGATTTTGATGAGTATTGTGTATTCAGTATACCTGGTTGGGATACTTCTATTTCTTATAATTCTTTTAATCGGTATAAATTTGAATGTTGGGATATAGGAAAAGTATGTCATCAAATCACATCAAAATATGATTATCCAAAACTAACAAAAATTACTGTAACTTATAATAAATCTGAAAGGTTATTGATTATGTATCAAGATGGTGTGGAGATTCGTCGTAAAGAAATAACAAGAATGTTATTAGATACTAAAAGTGAAAATTTTTTTATTGGTATTGCAACTAATGAACGAAAATCTACAGGTAATAAAATAGTAGATAAAAAAAATAATGTTAAAAAAAGTTTTCGTGGTTTTGTAAGTGAATTTGCTTATTGGAATTCAACATTGGCATCAAATGAAATACGAGAGTTTACTGAAAGTTATGGTATGGGATTTTTATATGATATAAATCAATATAGTAGTTCTAAAGATTTAAAAATATATTATGATTTTAAACATATAAAATTAGATAATTCATTTGATTATGAAAGTGGACATATCGTTAATCTGGTAAATAGTAGACATATTGCAGAGATAAAAAACTCAATACCAAAAGTACATCATCAAATAGAACATAAAAAAATATCTATTCCTATTAGAAGAAATTCAACATTTGAAATGTTAAACCATACAGATGCAGGATATAAGGATGGTAGTTGGAAATCTGAATCAACACGATTAAATCAGATTAAATTTTATAATGAAGTGATAAGTAGTGAAACAAATTTAACAACTGATGGTTTATCCACACTTGAATTTAAGAAGATTTCTGATACAAATCAAGAAAACTATACATTTATATCGGCGAGTTTATGAAGTTAGGAGTTTGCATACCATACAGAGACACAGGTGATGGAGTTCGTAAAGAACACTTGGATAGATTGATACCACACTTAGAAAAGTTCCTTGGCGATAGGAATATAGAATTTAGATGTTACATTGGTCATCAAGTTGATGATAAAAAGTTTAATCGTAGTGGAACAAAAAATGTTGCATTTCTTGCAGCCAAAAAAGATGGTTGTGATTATGTAGCATTTCATGATGTAGATATGTTACCACATGATGATTGTGATTACTCACATCCAGGTGATACACCAAAACATATTGCAACTTACTTATCACAATGGAATCACACTTTACGAGATATACATTATTTTGGTGGTGTGGTGATATTCACAATAGAACAATTTGAAGCAGTAAATGGATACCTTACAGATTATTGGGGTTGGGGATTTGAAGATGATGATTTATTTTGGAGATGTATTCAAAAAGGTTATTTTAAACCAGAGTACATTGAATCACCAGGTAGTTCAAAACTTTTACAATTTGATGGTAAAAAAACTTATATAAAAGTTCCTATCACTAATAGTATAAGAAACATACCAAACAAATCTTGTGAAATAGAAATGATTGTATATTCTGAAATTGAAAGTGAAGATAAAGAATTTTTAATTGGAAATG
>Ga0209929_1000109_pt1 | contig 30054 bp, 25 predicted proteins | sample SalPon2_C_H2O_MG_2_FD_185731 | JGI IMG/M metagenome (GOLD analysis project Ga0209929, IMG submission 185731) | Salt pond water microbial communities from South San Francisco under conditions of wetland restoration - Salt Pond MetaG SF2_C_H2O_MG... ... | reverse complement strand
ACCCATTTTTTGAGCATTAACTGCTGCCTCAATTAAAGCAGTAGTTTTACCTGTATCACTATGTCCACGAAGAAGAACAATATGCCCGGTTGGAATACCGGGCACGCTTGTTACATCTTGAAATGCCTTGGAAAGTGGAATCCACTGTTGTTCTTTAAACTTAACATTACCGTTAAGCATCTTTTTTTCCTTAAATTTACTAAGGTCAAAATTAGCTTTAATCTCTGCTGAGACTGCCGCCGTCAGTGATTCATTTTTCTTTTTTCTTGGCATATAATTTTTTTAATTAAAATGGCAAATCATCATCACTTTCATCATCAAATAATGAATCAAATTGATCTGCTTTAGATGTTTTAGAAGGAGCTGGAGTATTCATAGTGTATACTTTCTCATTCTTAGGAGTTGAAATTGGTTCTGGATCTTTTTCATCATCAATTATATCTCCTTCTTCAGGCTCATCTGGTGATAACCAACTTTGTAAAGCCTCTTTCATGTCATCATAAGTTCTTTTACGTTGAACTTCTAGAATGTCTGGTTGTTCTGTTAAGAACAATTCAACTTGTTTAGCATCTGTACTCAAAGGAGTAGTTTTAGGTTTAACACGAATTGATGTTTTTAGACCTTGACGTCCAGCGATTTCACCTCTAACGGCCTCAACTGTAAAATCACGTCCTTCATTGATGTCTGTAAAATCACCATAATCCTCATCATCAGCAATACCTAACAATTGCATATAAATTTCCTTACCAAATTCCCATAAACGGGTACCTTTTTCTTCCTCACCTCTAACTACTACAGGTGCAAAAATCCTCATTTTAGGATCTAATTTTTTAGCTAGAACCCAATTTTCTTTGTCATTTGTTTTTCTTAATTGAGAACAAAATTCAACAATAGGATCTTTTTCACCCCAATTAGTTAAAGCATACATAGGGTATTTACTAATACCATAATGTACAAATACTTCTTTAAAAGGGTTAGAAGAATCAAATTTTGAAGGTACAATACGAATTTGGAATTTACCTTCTTCTCTCGGTTTCCAATAAATTTTGGAATAGTCAATTTTTTCTTTCTTGCTAGAATTGTTTGATGACTGTAAACTGTTTAGTCGTTGTTTAATAGCATTAATATCCATAACTGTAATTTAATAAAACTAATTTTAATGGCCAAGTTAAAGCTCAATGATCTTATAGATCTTTGTATTAAGTTGCTTTAACTCATTATGGTTGGTTAACAAAATACAATTTCTATAATGTTGCCATTCTACTCTATACTTAGGATCAACCACACCACCATTTAACTTTTTAATCAACTCATTTAAAGCATTAATTGTATATAGTGTATTGGTATCTTTTTTTCTATGTACTAAGATTGTATTGTCAGGTATTGAATTAACATTACCTTGCTCTACATTATAAGTAACTACATATTCGTCTGTACTTTTAACATACAAAACAAACATTTTATTATACATTATAGAATAAGAGCTTGTAATCCCGCTTATGAGTGTCTCTAAGTCTTCTAAGCTGGTAAAGGTACAAAATAACTTATTATTCACGTCCGTCAATCGTATTGGTTCAAAATCGTATCCCCAATACATATGGTCATTTTCCTGTAAAATCGTATGTGTCTCCATAACTTGTTTTTGTTTGTAATTTATATTTTTTAAAAATTTTATTTATCTCAATCTCAATATCATTTTCCCCTTCTCCAACCTCAAATAAAAAACTGTCATAAGTATATAAAACTATCTTAGTTTTACGCCCTCTTAACAATTTATGTATATCCATCAATATATACGTGTTTACAGCACTTTCCACATTCTGTAACATATAGTTAAACAGCTTTTGTGGATTCATATTTTCCAATTTGTCTTTATAAAAAAAGTATCCAGATATGGGAACTTCTACTTTTCCTTGCTCTTGAAACTCTCTCCACTTTTCCTCAATAAACTTGCTAACTTTTTGAAAAAATTCCAAATGCGCATATTCTTTAAATACACCACCATAAAGTTGTTTGAATGTAAGCTCTTTTGCCTCTTTATATGAGACCCCATAGAGGTCGGCAAACGTTTGGTGAACATCCTGTCCATCAAAATCCATGGCAACCAAACGAGCAGCAAGATTGGGATGGTATGCACTAATATCAAGTTCCACAAACCCATGACTCGATATGAAGCTCCTCCTTGCGCCATTTTCTTTATTTAAAGCGGCAAAGTTAATGCCGTTAAAAGAGTTACTTGGTCTACGAGTTGTTGTAGCCAAATTGTAACTGGTGTAAATTCTACTGTCTTGTATTGAATAGTATTCTTCATTAGGTTCATAATGTTTATAAAATTTATCTTTATCTATTTGTAGTCCATTCTTTTCTATTCCAAAAAATGCTAAAACTACCTTGTTGTTGTAAAAATCAAAGTATGAAGGTAACTCTTTAGGTATAACACTATGAACTTGATTATAAATATTCTCACATTCCTCATAATGTTTACTTACTGGAATTAGTCTATTAGGTTTATTGTATTTTTTAGAGTAAATAAAGTTATTGATTGGTGTTTCTTTTTGTATATACGTAGGGTTAAGTGGTGTTAGGTCGAACAGGCTTTTAATTGGAAAATAATATAATGCTGTCTTTTTATCCCGTACCCATACTCGCTTTATATTTTGTAGTATACCACTTATTAACGTTTTATTTAATGAGGAAGTCTCACTATGGTCAACACATAACATATACCCTTTAGTGTCATTAAACGGTCTAATATAAACTAATGAAATGTCGTTTAAAGCAGGATGAACATTATTATGATATGGAATTATCTCAACAAACGCCTCATGAATGGGTTTTTCTTTAAGATAATCTAAATGTTCTTCTTTCTCTATTAACCAAAACATAACCTTGATTTGTCGTTAATATACTATCAAGGTTTTGTATTACCAAGTTACTTATAGAATTTTAAATAACCTCCTATATTTTCTACAAATTTACCTAAACTAGGTAATTGTAATAGGTTTTGTGCTTGTAAGGTTACTCGTTTATTGATTGTTGCTACTTGGTCTTTATCACCTGTTAAGTACCAATATAAGTAAAGAGGTGTATATAATGAAAAAACATAATTAGGATCTTTATTAAATAAAGCATTGTAATCTGTTTTATTAATTTCTAAAAATATGTTTTCATTTACTTTTTTACAAAAATATCTTCTAAATTGGCCTGTTGTATAATCTTTTTCTGTTGGTTGGGGGTAATAAAAAGAAGGTAATTTTCTTACTTGAGAATTAGTTATAATTAAGGATGTTTTATCATTTGAATATCCTGGAGGGTTTTCTAGGGTGCCAAGGGTTGATATTTGAGTTTCAGTTTCAGTTAATGATGCAGGGACTATTTCTCTATTTCCTTTTATTGGGGATTTACCTTCAAAATATTTTCCATTGTATAGAGAGTAGTAATATCCTGTAAATGGAGATAAATTATCAGCATAATAAAATTCTCCTTTACCAGCATATAAATTAGTTTTTATTTTATTTTTTGGAAAATACATTATGTTATATAATTTGTCATTGGTTCATCAATTGAACTTATATTTAACCCATACTCTTTTAAACTTTTAGCAACATTAGAAATATACCCTACTGTTGAATCTGTTCCTGCTGATGATGGAGGGCAGAACTGGTATAAATATTGTCTTAATGTAGGGGTTTCTTTTGCTTTATAGTTATATGATATATTTTCTTGAATTGGAGTTTTTAATTGTTTAAATCTAGTATTATCAGCAGTAGCAAAACAATCAGGGTATAGAGTACTTCCATCATATGGGAGTAATTTTCCTTCTTTAACCCAACCTGTTACAAATTTATTTATTAAAGCATCCCATCCATCTTTTTTAGTAGTGTATTTAGCATAGGTGTAAGTTTCAGGTTTATTTCCTCTAGTTACTGTTTTAGTTACTGATCCTGCTGTACCTTTACCTATTATATTTCCTGGATTGTTATTTTTATATCCTGTTGTGGTGGTTCTTCCATATCCTTCTTGTGTTGCTATAATAGCAGCAAATTTTACTGAAGGAGAAGCTGTAGATTTAAATGAGGCAAAAGTAGCTTCTGTAATAAATTTTGCTTCTTTTAATGAGTCTAAAATTACTTGATTTGGAGTTAACAAACCACCACCACCTGTTCTATTTGGAGTCCAAGCAGGACAATCTTTAATTGGGGATGAGGAAGTATTTTGTGTAGAGGTAAATTTTAAATAATCAACATCTGATACAGGAATATCTGGTACCTTTGGATCTTCTTTATTTATAACTTGGCTTTCTAAAGTTGTAGTCCATTTGTTACCTTTAATTTCATGGGAAACTGCTTTAGTTATAAAACTATAGGCTTTATTATCAAACATAGGAGGTAAAATCTTTTCACTAACATTAAATACCTCATTAATTTTCATTCCTGAAAGTCCCATCATTTGTAATGATAGATTAAAAGGTATAACTAAAGGAGAGGGAATATCTCCTTTTTTAACTACTTTGTTTATTTCATAATTAGCTATGTCTCTATTTAATGACATAAAAATATCTATAGTGTCATTACTAAATTTAAATTCTCCCCAAATTTCTCCTGCTATGTCTTTAGCATTTTGTTTCATTTTTACTATATCTTCATCAGATAAAGCTTTTTCATTGTTATCAATTTCATCTTTTGATTGTTTTCTTGGTATAATTCTATCAGTTAATCCATCATTAAATCTAGATAGTCCTGTTGTACTCATACCTAAAACATCAGATTGGGCTTGAGAAGCAATAGTAACCATATTGGCAAAATTATTACTTAGGTTTGAAGTAAAATTAACATTTTCTACAAAACTACCAAGTAAATATTGTTGTGTTGAGTTTTGAATATTTACTGGATCAAAACCATTTACAACAAAACGTTCAGGTACATTATTTTTTTCTTTTTTATTACCATATTTTAAAATATTATTATCATATATTTTAATATAATTAGTTTCTCTATCATAAGTTACCTCAAAATTATTTATATACCCTAATGATGCTTTAAGTCCATTTAATAATTCTTTTAGAAATGTAATAAAACTTAAATTTCCATCTAAATTTATATTATCATTAGCAACAGATGCTATAAAATCTAAATTAACCTGAATATACATCATATCAGCTATGTAACTATTATCATTAACTAAAAATTTCTCAGAAACGGTAGTAGGATAGTATTCTTTTTTTCCATCTTTTAATATTTTTTGATAAGGTTGAATAAATTTTGCTGGAAGGCGTCCATATTTGATATCAGATTCTTTTACTCCTTCTGTTGGAACAGAAGTAGTTACAACTTTTGATTCATCAAATAATGCATTTTTATATCTTCCCAAAGCACTTTTGGTATCTATATACTCTGTATTACCATTTGAATCTACTCTTCCTAAATCTATTGAATCATTTTTAATTTTACGATATTCTTCGACTTTTTTTCTATCTAATTTACCATCTTTTACGGCAACTAAACAAATTTTTGGGTTAGCTGATATTTGTTTAGGGAAATGGAGCATATAATTTTTTGCTCCTGTATCAATTTTAAAATAGGGATTACTTGTAGATTTATTATAAATTAAAATATTATTTTGAATCCACCTTAACAAAGTACGGAATTGAACATAATATAATGTATTTTCAATACCTCCACCTAATTTACCATCTACATTATCTGTTGATTGGTCCGTTTCAATATATTTTATACCTATTAAACCTGGGGTGTTTGTTGAGAGGTTATTATTTATTGTTTGTTTCCAAATTTTAAGTTGTTTATTTAATTTAGATTTACCAGCATACCTATCAGTTAGATTATTTGCTAATATATCTTCACCAGTTAACTCTCTTACTTTATTAGGATACTCATTAATTATTTTATTAAATTCATCTGCTAAAACTTGTTTTAATTGACTAGCAAGGAATCGTTGAGCCTCTGCCTCTCTTAAATTTTGGGGTAAATTTATATTGGGGAATTTTTCTTGGTTTGTTTGTTCACCTGGAGGTACTACTTCACCTGACAAATCATCAATTCGAGTCCAGCTGGATGCTCGTATTGAAGCTAATCCTTTTATTGCATCTGATTCAGGATCAACAGCTCCTATATTTGGGGAAATATAACTTTTAGCATTCTGGAAGTCTTTTTCAAGTTGTTCTAATTCTTTTTTTCTTCTTTGGGCATCTTTTAACTGTTGTTTAGGACTTAATGCTTTTTCAGGGTCAACTGTATTAATTTTTAAATTTTCTATAATATCACCTTGACTAACAGCTTTAATTGTTATTTTATAACTTCCATTTGATTGGTAAGAATATTGGAAATTTTTAATAACACCATAAAAAGCATCATAGTTACCTGATCGTTTTGATTTTTCATTTTGGATTGAATTTAGAATAGTATATTGAGTATCTGTAGATGATGGTCTTAATATTTTTTTAAAAGGAGTTGTTATAAGATTATCAGGATCAATATGTATTATATTTCCTGTATTATTGTCAATATAACGTGTATGACCCCATTCTAATAAAAAGGTATATCCTGGGTGTAAAAATAGAGCATCTATTATATATAATTGTTCTTTACTATATGCTGTTAATTCTATATCAACTGTAGCTAAAAATCCTCTATTTATATAACCTACTTTTACAGATTCAATACCCGGCATAGGTCTAATATCTGGGTTTAATCCTGCAAAGCCATAAGTATTTTTTATTGAAAAAGCTTTATTATCTATAAAATATTCTTGATTATTTGTTGAAGGATTAAATGAAATATTTTCACCTTCTCCTATTACAGAAGACACACCATTATACAATATAAAATTTTCTGCTAATTTTGGACCAGTATAATTATTACTTAATCCTATTTCTGCAGCTTTTTCAGAACTAATATCAACAGAAGAAACCATTCTAATCCAAGCTGAATTGTTGAATTTCCATTGGCTAATAGAGTCATTATTAGAGATATCTAAACCTAAAACAATCTGTCTTTTTCTTATTTGTTGGTTAACATATTCATCAAAAACTTCACCTATAATATTTCCCATATTATTGATTATTTAAATTTTTAAAACTTAAAAGTATATTACTTAGATTTCCTGGTATTCTGATTTGTTCTCCTTCTGGTAAATATAATGAGTCAAAACCTAATTCTGGATTTGCTGTAGATATTATCCAATAATATTCTGGGGAGCCATAATATTGTTGTGATAAATTATCTAAACGATCTCCTATTGTTGTATAAACATAGATATCATTTTCTGTAAAAGGAATATCAGGATACTTAGCTCTAGTAAAAGAGGTAATAGTACCTGAAGAATTAGCTGTATTTTGTAATATATAATTCTGATATCTATTCATTACTTTTTAATTATTTAATGGGTTTTCAACAGGGTCATTATAAGTATAATCCCCAATAAATGGAGCTCCTTTTTTCGGTACAAAATTATGTACAGGAGTAAATGTCATAGTAGCTGTTATTACCATAGGTAATATTTTTGCTTGAGTTTTTTCTAATAACTTACCATCATTATCTCTAGCTATATCCCAAGGAACATTATTAGCTACTGTGTATTGTAAATTTTGTATAAATCCAGGCACTTGTATAAGATAATCACCTACTGTTAATTTAACAAAATTACCTCGCATAAACCCGCTTTCTCTAGAATAATCTGGAGCGGTTAAAGATACTAATTGATTTATTTTAGTATATTGAGGTTCTTGTTCTGCTCTTGATTCAATAGCTACTGTAAACCCAATATTAAGTCCTCTAGTGAAACTATCATATATGTAGAAATTTTCACCTCTTCCTGAATATTTAAATGCTTGCCAATTACTTGAGAAATTATCTCCAAAATTATCTAAATAAGCACGTAAATGAATAAATTGATAATTAGAAGGATCATCATTATTAACTACCTGGAAGTAAAAAGGTACTAGATCTGAATCAGCTATATCTGAATTTACTTCTGTTGATGAATAGATTCGTGTTGAATTAATCTTATCTATTGAATTTGGTGAAGCAGATTTTGCTGTTATATCAGAAATATTTTTAGTTATAGCGTGATTAGGAGTACCATAAGTTGTTTGTCTATTATTAACTTCATAATTTCCTTTAGCTAAAAAACTTTTAAATTTATATCCACCTGTTCCATCAGGTCCCCCATCATATACATCTTTTCTAAAATCAGTAAGTTCAGAATTTCTTTCTTTCTCAGCTAATTGATCACTACTTAGAGTAGAATAAGGAGAGTTGGATAGATCTGAATTAGTGGAATTTATATTTGTTTCACTTATTCTCTTATAGTTGTTAAGAGGTGTATTAATAATAAAATTTGAATCATTAAACTTAACACCAAAATCTTCAGCTATTTTTAAATCTACACTACCTGTACCATTATTTACTATTTTAGATTGGTATAAGATGGCTAATCTATTAGTACTATCTTCATTGTATTTATCTCTAGTTTTGAAGAAATATGAATTTTCTTCAGTATTAAAATATAAAGGGTTTAAACCAGATTTATTAACATGTAAACCAACAGGGTTACCTGCTAATTGAGTTAAAGTACTTAAAGGACTATATACTTCTCTTGGGTAAATATCATTTGGTAAATTAGGTTTAAATGTTTTTTCTAGTAAATTTTGTTTAGCAATAAAGATTAAACCTTCTGTTGAAGATAAAAATTTACCTATCCTAACTTCATCTTCTGCTATACGTTTAGCTACTTGAGTTCCTCCTCTAGATAATTGACTATTATATAAACTAGCGTTTGTTTGTAATTCTTCTCTAGTTAAATCAAAACTATCTTTTTTACTAACTTGAATGTAGGGCCCATTATCTCCATATGGGATACTCTTTTGACCAAATTGTCCTGTTCTAGAATAAGATTTCCCATTACCTGATGATGGGCCAGGATAATATTTAAAATTATCTACATTATTTAGTAATTGTTTTAACGCCATTTATTATTCAGGCAAGTTGTTCATGTATTTGTCTGAGTCAGGTACTAAGCCATCTTTCCTATCTAGTTGGGAAGGAGACGGTAATGTATTGCTACTATCTCCATCATTATATGCTTGATAAGCTTTATCAACGTCACCTTTAAAAGCACCACCTAATGAATACCCAGGCTCATCATTACTAGCATGAAGTTTTGATTGTTTTGTAGCCCCTGGATTAGTAGTTGGTGTGAGTCCTTTTAATCCTAGATTTGAATCCTTTAATTTATCTTTAAGTGCCATAATTTTATTTTATTATAAATATTTAAAAAGTTAAGCTTGTGCGTAATTAGCTCTAGCTTGGTATGTACCTGCTTTATTACCATCAATATTAATGTTACCACCTTTTTCTAAAAGTGATATTTGTTTTTCTAAAAGCATGTTTGTTTTATCTACTCCTGTTGTCTCAGAATGACCAGTTAAAGATTCATACCTAGAGTCTTGAAGGTTTGTTGTTGACAGACTTTTTTGAGTTTGTCTTAATGTTTTAGCAGCATCTGTGTTTTTTAATCCTTCTACTCTTGCTTGTTCACGTTCTTCAGAGGCAGCACTTGCTAAACCAGCTAATCCACCTACAAGACCACCAATTGCTGCTCCCCAAGGGCCAAACATCATTCCCATTCCTGCTCCTGATGCTGCTCCTGATAAGAAACCTCCAGATTTTTTATAACCTGCTTCTTCTAAAGCACCACCTGCCATACTGCCACCCATTGCTATACCAGCACCTAATAAACCCCTTCCCATTCCTGTAAGACCTCTACCTACAGGTTTTTGACCAGACATGTTTCTAATCATTCTTCCTTGAGGAGAGTTAGCAGCATATGTTTGTCCTGATTTTGAAGTTACAGTTCCTTGATTAAATAAAGAACCCATTAATCCTCCTCCACCACCTGCTCCTCCAGGACCTCCTCCTACTACTCTAACAGGAATACCACCTACTAACATTTTAAGAGCCCCAAAGGCAGCTAAACCTCCTATTATTTTTCCTATTGGTCCTGTTAATACTTTACCTATAGAAACAAAAACACTACCAACAGTTTTAGCTACATTAGCTATTTTAGTAATACCGTCACCTTTAATAAATTGATCAAATTTACTTAAAACATCATTAAACTTAGGTTCAAGTTTTTGAACAAAAATATCTTTAAATTTTTCTAGTAAAGCATTTATTTTTTGCTGGAATGTTAAATTTTGTACTTGGGATTTTAATTTTTTATCACCTATTGTAGCTAAGAATGCTTCTTTATCTGCTGCATCACCATATGCTTTAGCTATGCTTTCTACATCGTCATAATGTAATTTATTAGCGGCATTTAACATTTCCTGTTTTTCCAACATACCTGCTACTTGGTCAGCAGACATACCAAAAGCTTTCGCTAATGATTCTTGTTGGATAACATTCATTTTTCTGAATTCTTCAGATGTACCTAATTGTTCTTTTAATTCTCTTGCTAATGAGACTTGATCACCTGATAAAGCTGCTGCTCTTGCTCTTTCAAGATTTAAACTTCTACCAGTTAATAATTCAGCCTCTAATTCAGCACCAATTGATGACTCAAATTGAAGTAAGCTATTAGCGGCTGTATTTAAATCACTAAACTCAGCACCTAATTTTTTAGCTTCAATTACTGAATCTACTAATCCTTGTGTACCACCTTTAATGTTTAATCTTTGTTGAGCAGATAATTGGGTTAATGATTCATATATTGCTTTATCACTTAAAGCTACTCCAGATTGTTCTTTTCTTAAAGATAGTTGACCTGCTAATTCTTTTGAGAAATTTCCAAATTCTTTACCTTGTAAAACAGAAAACTTATATATTCCTTGAGCAGCTTGTTCACTTAACCCTAACCCTTTAGTTAAATTATTATATGTTTCAACTGATTCTTGTCCAAAATTAGCAAATGTACCAGCAACTGAATTTAATCCGGTAAATGCATCTGATAAATTACCTACTGTTGATAGTATGTTATCAGAGTTAGCTGATATTTGTCTAAATTCATGAGTTAACTCTCTAGCAGATTGGGGTGTGGAACCAAAGTTTCTAGCTATATTTACAGATGCTTTATCAAAATCAAGAAATGATTTTTTAATAAAACCAAATATAGAAGTTAAAGCTTTTCCTGAAACAGCCATTATAGTTAATGGGTCTGTTAGGTTTTCCTTTAAACTTTTACCTAATTGTTTAAAGGCAGCACCCATTACATTAGTTCTATTACCTCCTTCTTTAGCAGCCGCCATTTGGGCTTTAGTTAATGCTTCTTCAGCATCAAGGAAATTACCTAATACTGGGATTTTGGAAATACCTTTAATTAGGTTTCCAGTAATCCCCATATTACTCTTAATTTTAACAGCTTGTTTTAATTGAGCCTCTATTAATTTATTTTGAGTTTCTGTAGCTTCATTTATCTCTGCTTGATATTTTTTGTAATCTTCTTTACTTATTAATTCTTGATTTAATAGAACTGTTAGATTACGTTCAGCTGCAAGTTGTTTTACTTGAGTTTCAAGTTGTGATTTTTGAATATCTTTTATACTGGCGGCACCTGTAGCTAATTTAGCAGTATTGGATAAAATTTTATCTGATCCCCGAGCTATATCCTTAATACTTTTATTTAGGTTTTTACCAAAAATTTCAGCTACTCCTTTAGATTCATCTCTAATTTCACTAATAGAATCTTTAATTTTGGTAGATAATTGATCTGCTATACTAATAAGTTGATCTTCTAGATAGCCTAATTCTTCATTTACCTCTTGAGCTGCCTTTTTTCCTGGATTGTCTTTTGTCATTAGGAGATGAGTTTATTATAAATATTAAGGGACATCATTTTTTAGATGTCCCTGATTTATATAATAATTTTTGGTTTGGTCGTTGTTGTATTTCTGATTTTTGGTTTTTATGTTGTCTTAAGTTTTGTAAAGTGGTTTCCATGTTTTTTTCATCACTATTACTTTCCTTTTCATAATGTTTCCTAAGTTGGGCTAAAATAAATTTTCTTAACCAAAGAGGTAAGTTGTAAACAGTATCAAAATCATATCCACCTTGACCCCAAAAACATATATCATGTATTTGTAAAAATATATCTGCTCTTACTTGAGCAACATTATCAAGACTCAGGCCAAAAAAAGTTAAGCCCGATAGGTACATCGATCTCCTCCTCTAGACCATCTATTGAAGTAACAGTTGTTTTAGTATTAACATCTGGTTGGAAACCTTGAATATATTTTCTAAATTCTCTAGAATCTCTAGCTAAAAAAGCATTATCTACAAAATCACGAACAGTACCTTTATCTTCTTTTCCATCAACAGCTATAATCATTTGTTTTAATCTAGTTGTTAATTCAGGTACATCATTTTTACTTATTTTTTTATAACCTTCTAATTCAGCATCAATTACTCTTTCATCTTTACCAGTTAATAATTTAAAAGTTAATGTAATTTTAGATGATGGTAGTTGGTAAGTAAATTTATTTTGACCTTTAGTAAATAAAGATGTATCAATTTCTTTATCATCAAAATCAGTTAGGTTAACTGAATGTTCTTCACCTAGATAAGTAAATTTATATTCAGCACCATATCCTAAAATACGAGCGGCAATTAAAAGAGCATTTTTATCACCTACAATTAACTCATCTACTTTAATTGTTTTATCAGTAATTAATGATTGTAGTAATTTATCAAAAACTACTCCTTTTGTAATATAGGATTGGTTAGTTAAGATATCTTCTTCTTTTGCGGTCATATATTTCATTTCTACTTGACCAGAAGAAAGTGGACTTGATTCAGGGTAAACAAGACCTTTTGAAGGTAAGTCTACAACTTCGGTTGGGAATTTAAATTCGCTCATAATCTGTTTTTAATAACTTTTATAGTAATAAATATTAAGATAAAAAAAGAGCTTGGAAAAACCAAGCTCTCTTTGTGGGAAAGTATATCTTCTTTTAGAAGTTTAGTACACAGTAATCCATACCTACTGTCATTGTTAAATTAACAGCAGCATCAGCAGTGTCGTAATTATAATCACCGAAATTGGCTTCTTTAATGAAAGCACCTTCAAGTAACCATTCTGAAACGATATCACCTACAGGTCCTAAAACTTGAATAGTTAATTGTTTCTTATAGAAATCAGAATAACCATCTCTACCCGTTACTGATTCGTGATGCAAGCGTACCCATTCCATTACAGCTTGTGCTCCTGATGGAGTAATTGGGTCGTACATTGTCATCTGAATATCACCCCAAGTAGTTCTACCTTTAACTTTTCTATAAACGTTTATATGATTAAGTACAATTTCTGGTTGTGATAATGTTACTGCGTTAACACCCTTAATCATAAACGCTGGAATACCATCGATACGCATGACGAATCGATTGGGGGTTTTGGGTTCAAACTGGGTGAAAAATATTTCGTTTGGATCTAATACTGCCATTTTATTTATTTATTATCTTGTTATAAATATTCTGTCTTTAAACTTTTATTGTGGGAATTCTACTCCAGTTGGTAACACGTTGAAGTTCAAGTAAATAAATTCAGCTGTTTTGGTTGGTTGGATATAAATTTGACCTACCATTTGGTTTCTGTCAATTACATCTGCTGTATTATTACTATCATCCATTATTACTCTGAAAGCATATAATCCTTGTCTTTGTTGAACTGATGTTAAATATGGGTTAACTTGAGCTAAGAAGTTATTTCTAGTAGCAATTGTATTTTGTTCAAATACTAAGTTGTTAGCTACTTGAGAAATATAAGACTTAAGTTCAATTAACAATCTTCTAACATTTACTCTATCTAAAGCACTTGCTCTAGTTTGTAATGTTTTCTGACCATACACTACAACTCCTGTTCCTGGGAAAGTAGCAATTGGGTTTACTTTACCAGTATACAAATCATCTCTATTTGTTTGAGTTAATTTTTGTTCAGCTCTTATTACTGTAGTTAAACCACCTCTGTTAATACCTGCTGGCGCAAACCAAGGCTCACTTACACTATCATTATAAGCATAAACTCCAGGAACCATTGTTGATGCTGGAACCCAAACTCTAGCTCCTGTATCAGGATCTACTGTTTGTAACCAAGGCCAATATGAAGCAGCATATGAAGTATTTCTAGTAGCAGCTTGAGTTGTTACTTCTGATACTGTTGAATCATATGAAGCTAAATCCATTACAAAAATATTATCTCCTCTATTTTGAGTATTATTGATAATATTTGTAATTTGTCCTGTATGGGTATTTACATCATCAAATAAACCAGGTGTAGTTAATACATTAAATTGATAATCATCTTGGTTTGAAAGTAAACTAATCATGTTAGTATAATCACTTCCTGATAAACCTTGAGTATTACCATCTATTTTATCATAGTATTTACCTTGAGTTGTACTAATTAATGAACCAATACCTCCACTAAATGAACCACTAGCATTCAATGGAATTGAACCTGTAAATTCTGATTTAGCTGTACCTGCATTATCTAAATAGTTTGGTGTTAATAAATTAATTTCCTTAACTCTAATATATCTTGAATTATTTGGATAAGATCCTGAAATTTGAATTTGATTATTAGATGAGTTATAATTTAATGTTTGGTCTCCAATTACTCTAGAAACAAAATTATCAGAGAATGGATCTAATGATAATCCAGTCCATGTTTCTAAAACAACTTTATTATTTTGTTCATCATCTCCTCTTCTAACTAATAGAGAGAAAGTACCAGCGTCAGTATCACTGTTTGCAATTTCCCATCTAATATTATCACTTGAACCACTAGGTAAAGTTCCATCAGAAGATTCTGTTGAATCACTGTTCATAATTTCACCTTCTGAAAGTGTTTCAAGAACAAAAGCAGCTGAAGCTGATGTTGAACCTGAGATATCAGGAGCATTTGTTGCTGATGTCCAATCTGCTGATTCAGATACTACTCTAGCTATTAATAAACTTTCTCCACCATTTGCGAAGTAATTATAAGCTGAAATAGAGGTTAAGTAAGTGTAAACATTACTACCACTAGTAAATGTAGTACCAAATGCGTTTTGATATTCAGAATAAGAAGTAACTACTGTCGGAATTTCAACAGGACCTTTTACAGTTGGACCGATAATTGCGGCTCCTACAGTAACTGGCTGTTGAGTAATAAACGACTGATCATTTTCAATAGCGAGTACGCCAGGGGATATTAATGTTGATGCCATCTTTTTATTAACGTTTTATTTGGTAATAAATATTGGCAAAGGAGTCAAAAATTAATTTGTTTTTGTAAATTCTCCAGTATTAATATTAATTGTTCCTTCGCCGTATTTATCTTGTATCTTTTGTCCAAATTGAGTTTCTTGATCTTGTTGTTGATTCAAGGTTTCAATTATTTTTTCTTTTTGTAACTCTAACTCTTGGATTCGTAATTCTACAATTCCAAAATCTCCAGTTATGGTTTGTCTTTGTTCTTGTAACTGGTTTAATTCATTTAATTCTTCTTGTGTTAAAACTATTTTTTCCATTTAATATAAATATTATGATCCTTCTTTACTTATAAAATACCAACCTTGAGCCATACCTGTAGCTCCTCCACCTTCTAAATATTGAAAGTCAAAACTTGATATATTATTTAATCCTGTTAAGCTACTTAATGTATTATCATTACCCGCTGCTATTGATGTTCCATTTAAACCAAAAACTGCTACTCCTGAGGATGTGATAAAAATATTAGTTGATTCAAGGCTAGCTGCTTCATAGAAAACATTAAAAGAAATTATTTTTCCATCTTTAGCTGTTAATGGTGAAAAAACTAAACCTATATTATTTGGATTACCTTGTCCATTTGGATTTGATTGAGATATATAAAGAACTGATGGTACTGTATTATCAACAGCATAAGGAGTAGATGAAGTATAATTAACATCATCTATTTTTAAATAAGTTGGGTTGTAATCTGTAGGTGTTCCTAAAGGAGCATAAGAAGCAGATATTGCTCGAGAAGCTGAAATAGCATATGATGAAGTAGTGTTTAATAAATCAGTTACAGGATTATAAGTTAAATATGAGTTATAATTTAATGGGGAACTTGATCCAGTACCATTAAGGTAAGGAACAGTGTATCCTTTATTACTAACTACATTTTGAGGTTTAATTTGTTCTGAAGTTAGTGAGCTAGCAAAGTAACCACTTCCTGTGGTTCCATCTAATGTAAAAGAACCAGAAACGGTTAAAGCATATCCTACAGTACCTGTTAAAGCATCTATAGATTGAGTAACATGATAATCTTGAATAGTTTGACCATCAACTATACCTGTTTTTGATAAATTTTCTAATGCCATTTATTAATAAATATTAAAAGATTTGGGAAATTACCTATTATCTATATAAATAATTATTTGTTTATAATATTCTATAAAATGGTCATTCCATAAATCCCATTTAATATTAGCTCCATCTACAGAATAAACTTTATATTTTTTAAACAATCTTAAAAATACATCTCTAAATTCTTTAAATTGTTGTTTTTGTTCTGGAGTTTCTAGATGGAATTCACCTACAATTTTTTTAACATTCTGTTTAATCCAAACTAAATTATCAATATTAAAAATATTATATTCTCCTCCTTCACAATCTGTTTTAAGAAAATCAATTTTTTCTATATTATATTTTTTAATAAATGTATCAAATCTTAAAGTATGAACTTCTAACGGTTGATTATTATAACCATAAACATCATTTAAAACTTTTACATCATCTATATCAGAAATACCTTTACTAATACATGTTACAAACCCATTTAATGTATTTTTAATTAAAGTAGGAAATTGTTCTAAACTTGGTTCAAAACAAAAAACATGTGATGGATTTTTATCTAAAATAGAATAAGTAAAAATACCAATACTGGCTCCTATATCAACTACAACATCATTTTCTTCAACAGAAAAAAATCTTTCATATATTTTTTGTTCAAAGATTTCTTTACCTATACATTCTTTATACCAATCATTAGAACTTCCCCAATCAAAATTTTCCCAATGTTTCATATTAGTATTTATTATAAGATTTTTCTTCTACAAAATTAGATTTATATTTTAAGTTAATATTTTTCTTTATTTCAGCTCTTTTATCATTTGTAATATAAACAGCTCGGGCTAATTCAACAAATGTATTGTCAAATTCTTTATTTCTTTCTTTGTCTCTAATTTTATCTTCAATATCCCATAATTTTTCATTTATTGAAACTAAATTTAAAAAATCATCTTCAGATACTTTTAATATATTAAAAACAATATTATTAAGATAATTATATTCATTTGTAATATTTTCTAATTTCTCTTTATCTTTTATATTTATTTTTTTAATTAATAAAATAGATAATTTATCTACAATTTCTCCTATTGATACTTTTATTTCCATTATTTTTTTCTTATAATAACTTTTATATTTTCTCCTGGGAGATAATGATCTCCTATTAATTCCCAGTCTGTGTTATATTGTTTACACCAATGATATATTAATGAACCTTTTCCTATTATATCATATGTTATATCAATTTTTTCACTATCAATAATTTCATTATTTTCATCTTTTACTATATCCCAATAAACATAACTATTTTTTAAAAAATTATCATCTATAACACATATAGAACCAGTAGGCATTTTATCTTTAATAGCTACAAATTCTAACCATCCATGCAGCATAGAAGGTATTGGGTTTGGTAAATCTAAATCCCAAGAATCTAAATGAACTAAATTAGGTTTGCCTTTATAATTAGTTAAAAATTGGACTGAGTCTTCATGATAATGATTAATATTAAAATCAGGAATAAATTCATTGTAAAATTCTTTACTTTTATTAACTGTTTCTAAATTGTTGTCTACTGAGGAATATATTCCATTATTATTTTTAATGACTTCAGCTAGAAACAATCCAAAACAACCATCTTGTTTATTTTGACTAGCTCCTGTTTCTATACATTCAATATAGTTAAAATCAAAATATTTATTTAAACAATCATTCACTGATTTAGCTTGATTGCGACGTCTGTCTAAATCATTATATTTTTTTAAAAATTTAAAATAATTTTCAAGTTCTTTATCTGTATTCATATTAACCAATCTTTAATTTCATTATAAACCATTTCTGGGGTTATTGAGGTATGGCATTCAAATTGTCTATCTGTATTTTTATGTTTGGGACACCAATACCAATCTTCATATTCAAAGTCAAATTCTTTACCAATTAAATTCCAACATCCATGACATACATTTTTATTTATTATTCTTTTATAGTCAGGAATAGATAAATCCATTTCATGCCAATCTTCACTAAAGTTAGAAATCATAACTACAGGTTTGCCTAAGGCATGAGCTAACCAAGATAGACCTGAAGATAAGCCAATAAAAAATTCTGAGTGTTCTATATAATTTATAGTTTCTTCTAATGATATTCCTGTTTTTTTATTTGCTTTTGTAGGTAAACCATTTCTAAAAGGAGGAATACCAAAAGTTTCATCTTTTTCAGTAATTACAGGTGTATATCCTGATTTTCTAATCATCCCACATAATTCATTCCAATAGGGTGATTCAGGTTGTATTTTTTTACCTTTAAAATGATTCCAATATTTTAATTGAGATGTAGAATGAATATTAATAGTTACATATTTGTTTTTTATAGGTCTTTCTTTTTTAAAAGAATCAATTTTTGGTCTTTTATATTCCCAATCTATAAATCCTAGTTGATTAGCAAAACCAGTTTGTAAAGGTTTAGTAAAATCATAATCAATTTTTAAATGTTTATCATATTCCATTCCCTCTCTATAATATTTTATGTTAGGAAAAGAATTAATGAATAACTTTTCAAAAAAAGGATTAATACGAACAATTAAATTCGAATTAGTTTGTCTAAATTCTTCAAGAACAGGCATAACACCAATAGTATCACCTATTGAGTTAGATAACAATTCAACATAAACTATACTCATATTTTTAAAGAATTAAATACTTGTAAAGGAGTAATTGATTTTTGACATATATGTTGTTTTGATGTTCCTTTATAAACAGGACACCAGTCCCAATCTCCAGCATCAAAAGTAAACACTTCATCATTCCAACAAAATATACAAATATTATCATTATAAATTCTTGTTATGTTAGATGTAAATTCATGTCCAGGACGAGCGAAACCATTAATCATATAAGTATGTTTATTTAAACCCCAATTAAACCATGATAATCCTGAGCCTAGTCCTATAAATGCTTTAGCGTGTAAAAGATAATTAGCCACTATAGAAAAAGATTCACCCCATATATTAGTAACTCCTTTAATATAATATGGTTTTTGGGTTAAAACAATTACTTCATAACCTGAATCTTTAATAAGTTTAGATAAAGACACCCAATAGTCATAGTTCCATTCTTTGCATCCTGAAGTAGCATTAGGGGCTATAATAATATAATCTTTATCTATTGGTTTTTCTTTTCCTTGAAAATTTAAACCATGATTAACTTCTTTATAATCAAGACCTAAAATATCAGTAGCTGTTTGTTGTAAGGGAATTAAATTTACTTGATTTGGGTACATGTCAAATTTATCCCATTTACCATTATCATCTCTAAACCAACCTATTTTATAAGAAGCATAACACCCCATAGGTGTGTCAGGTTCAATAAAGTCAATATCTTTATATTCTTCTAAACCCCTAAACCAATCATTATGAAAAGTACTTAATAATACTTTACAATCATGTTTTTTAGCGAACTCTACAGCATAAGGAGCCCAAGCTATAGTATCACCTATTGATTTTGAATCTAAATTTATTACTACTCTTTTACCTTTTAAATTGAATTTATCTACTATTTTACCATTAATTTTTATAGTCCACTCAGTATAATATTTTCTACCACAAGTAGTCCACATGTTATTTTTTATAACATCATTATAAATTACTTCATCATTGTTACAAAATTCAACTTTATATTCTTTCTCTTCAGGACCTAAAATTTCAACTTTTGGTCCACCATCATAAGATACAACAACTCTATTTTTTATTTTTGGGGATTGATAATTAGGAGAATTATATTTTTCCATAAAGTTATTTAAAACTTTATCTCCTATTTTACCTATGTTTTCCCAATTAAATTTTTTTCTAATTTCTTCAGAATCTAAAATTGCTTTTTGTTTATATTTTTCATAATTGTTATAAACATCTTTCATTACTCTAGATAAATCTTCAAAATCAGGTTCATAATAATTACCTGTTAAATCACTCATTGTAAATCTAGCATATGAATTTTGATTAGCTCTTCTTTCACCTAATATTTTTACAGGATGGCCTTTTCCTTTAGCAAATTCTAATTGAGCAGAACAATCAGAATATATTGATGGGGTACCACAAGCCATAGCTTCAATTAATGGTAAATTCCAACCTTCTGATCGAGCACAAGATACAAATACATGTCCTGTTTTAAGATATTTTACATAATCTTCTCTAGAAGGAAAATGTAATATTTTTACTCTAGGATCATCTAATCCAAAATGTTTAAGTCTTTCTTCTGTAGTTTCAAAACCATCAATTTCTTTGCCATAAGGATTTCAATAGAAACTACTAAATCAATGGGTTCGTTTTTATCAAATGTTTTTAAAAAAGTTTCTATAACTTCTTTTACTCCTTTTCTATAATCCCACCTTCCAAATAATAAAAATTTAAATCTACCATCTTTATATTCATCTAATATATCAACTTTTTCAGGAAAAAAAGTACTATCATCTACTCCTTCAGGTACAATTTGGATTCTATCTCTATCATATCCTTGTTTAACCATGCATTCTTTTTGCCATTCTGATGGTACCCATAATTCATCAAATTCTTTTAATTTGTTAAAAAAGTAATCAGGTTGTAAAGTAGATTCCCAAACATTATAAGCTATTTTAGGTCCCTTATATTCATCATAAAAATAATGATGATTAGTTTCTGCTAAAACTATATTGACATCTTGTTCAAAGTCATTATTATAAGAGGTATAAATTAATTCATCTTTTCTATTAGGAGGAGTAGTCCAAAGTGTTTGCTGGTGTAATATTTCTTTATCTTGTTTATTTAAATAAAGTTCATTATCATGAGGATTATCTATAGATCCTTTATATGATGATCCAATTGTAAAATTTCTAAATTTTATATTATAGTGTTTATATAGTTGCCTAAAAAATTCTCTAGTATGGTGATTATAACCTGTATTACCAATGTAAGAACCATGACCATATACTTTATATTTACCCATTTTTTATTGCTAATATATTACATGAATGTTTAACTATTGTATAATTATTCTTTGAAAACCAATTTTTAAGTCTTGATTTTATTGAATCATTTAGATTTTCATCCTCATAAATTATTAAATTAGGTTTAGATTCCAAAGCTAAAATTAAATCCCCATCTAAACCTTCTACATCTAGATGTAACCAATCATAATTTTTATTTTTTATTAAATCATTAATTGATATGCTTTTTCTATATGTTTTAGTTATTTGGGAGGAGTCTAACCATCCATTAATAACAGAAGGTATTACTGTATCTGTATAACCTTCTCCACCTTGATACCATTCTACATCAGATCCATCTGTTGTAACAATAGTATTTTTAAATTCTGTATTAAGAGAATCAAAATAGTTTTCTTTTAAATTTTGAAATTGTTTTTCGCTTCCATCAACTAAAGTAGCATCTGTTAAATTTTCTTTAACAGGATATATCCAATGTCCATTTCTTCCATCATGGGCACCAATAACTAAACCATTAGAATTTAGTCCTTGTAATTGTCTACCTTTTAAATAATACCATAACATTTTTTCATGAATATCTCCATTAATAGTTACATCCCATTTATGTTTATGAAGAATTTTACCTGTAGAAGAATATACTAAAACATCAGTAATCTGTTCAGCTCCTTTCCATTCAACCCAGCTATTATCTATTAATTCAGCTTCATAATGTATTTCTCCTGAAATAATATTTTTAAATTTAATTTTTAAAGGAAGATGTTCTTTTATTAAGGTTAAATTGTTTAATTTTACTAATGTTGAATTAGTATCTCTATCATAACTTACATTTATCATTTTAACTATATTGGGCTTGATTGTTTCTAATAAACTTTTCTTTGAGTTCTGGTGTATCTATGGTTATATGGTTTTTTATTTTATTATCAACTATAATTAGAATTTCATTAATATTATTAATATCATCTACTTCATCTATTTTCCATTCAAATTTATTAACATTATTTAATGTTATAATTTTTTCTTGGTTAACAATAAAACTAACATTAATAGGGTAATCTTTTTTAGAATTCCAAGCTATAACATTTATTTTATTTGTTTTAGTATCATAATAAGGAACAGTCCAATCATTTAAATCATCTTTTTGAGTGTTAATAGATTGATTAAATATATTTCCTTGGTTTAAGAGAATATTCCAATCTTTGTATAATATTTTTTCATTATCTAACTTATAAAGATCTTGATATATTATTTCATTAGTTTTATAAGGAGCTTCTTTTAATATTTTTAATAATTCTTTCTCATTATATGTTGTAAATACATCATTTACTTTATCTAAATTTATAGCTTGAAATACTCCTACACCTCCATCAACATTCATTTCAAAGTTTTTATACTCTTTTTTATATTGAACAGTTACATAATTATCTAACAAAATATTATTGTCATAAAATTCAGAAGGATCATTAATAATAGTATCATAATCAATATAATGGGCTTTTTTATATCCAAAATTTTTAGCTATACCTAAACCACCCATAATTATTCTATTGCAAGCTGAATATGTACTAAAATTAGATACTAATGAAGAAACTATAGTTAATCCTTCATGTGGTGAAAACCAAGGAGTATTAATTAAATCCCAATCATATATTAAATCATTATTAGCATCATAAAAAACAAAATCTACTTTTTTAGCTATATGTTCAGGAACATAAGCATGAGTTGATATTAAAATATCAAAATCCTTTCTTAATGATTGTAATGAGTTAACACAATTAGTTAACATTTGTTTTCTTTCATCATCAGGACAATAAGCAGATATTATAATTATTGGTTTCATTTATACATGAATCTTGTATTATGCTGGGCAATGGTTTGGGGTGAAATATATTCAGTGTATTCTTCTATATTTCCCTTAATAATATTAGTTTTTTCTATCCTAAGTTCTTTTTCTAAAGGAAATTTTTCTATATAAGTATAATTATTTTTTAAAGTTATATCAAAATCATAAATTAAAGTATCATTATCATATATTTTAGTTTTAATAGTTAAATCTGATTCTTGATCATTCCAGTAAAACAAAGTAAATTCATTTGTTACCTCTGTTATTCCTTGATCATAACTAACTTTACAAATTTTAGGCATTGATTTCCATTTATCAATCCATCCACCAGAACCACTAATGATATCAAATTGGGTTTTAGGAAATAAATCATACCAAAATCCCTCATAACAAATACCTTTAATTTCTTTTTCCTTTAGTTGATATTCTAAAACATGAGAGATAACATATTCAATCCACTTACCAAAATAATCTATTTTATTACATAATTTCCAATATTCATCATCATTTTTAACAAGTGTGAAACCATTAAATAAATCTGGTGAGTAACCACATATATGAACATCTATTAGGTAATGCCATGGTTTAGCCCATTTTCCTTCTTGTCTTTTACCATAAAATAAATACTCCCAATCTTTTTGTAAATCTTTTTTTATATCTAAAAGTTCATCTTTATCAAATATAGTATCATATTCTACCCTAAATAGTTTATTATAACCTAACATTTTGGTTAAATTAGAAGCCATAATAAAACTATTATATACACTAGCTACATGATCTGATATTCCTTTAAGTGGTAACCAATTTTCACATACTCCTTGATCATTACCAGCATATACATAAGGAAGTTCATAATTTTCATTTGATATTATGTCTTCAGGAGGATATCCTACTAAAAAACTCTTACCATAATTAAAATAATGGTCTACTTGTTTTTCTAAACCATAACTTTCTTTTGATTTATTAATTAAAAGAATCTCATACTCAGGGAGAATTTCTTTAAGTTGGTTTATAAGATTTAAACAAGCTTCTGCTCTTTCTTTATTAGATAAATAAGCATCAACAACAAGAAGTAAATCACCATACATTACCATTAAATATAATAAAATTATTTTAAATAACCAAATATGTTTTAAGAAGCATTTACTTCTACATAAAAACCGTCATAACCTTGACCAGTAGAAGCTGCATTTACAGATTGGTAGCTTCCCCAGTTAAATGTAGTAGATCCTGGACCGAGGGCTCCTCCTGTTACAACTGCGGTTCCATTAATGTTTATATCACAGCTGCCAAAGCCGTTCGCAAAAACTTCAATTTCCCAATATCCTACTGCTAGGATTGGCTCACTACCACCGCCGCTAGTAACATCAAAATTTGTATTACCTCCTCCTTCAGAAACACCGCCTGAATTTCCTTGGGCGTATGAGTAACTTCCGTTACTATCGTAGAATGTTATAGTAACATCAATATCGTTAGGGGGATCAGGAGGTGTTGAAGGGGGGTAGTTATTATTAACATTTGCTCCTATTTTATAAGAGGAATTTTCATAAAAGTAAGTTAATCCTGCAAAGTCTGCTACTTGAAAAGGTCCTGAGGTATTTACTGATAGTCCGTATATTCTATTTGCTCCTGCGTTTCCGCTTTGACCCCATCCATTATAAGAAATTGTACTATCCCCACTAGGTCCTTGACTCCAATCATAAGAAGCTAAATCTTCAAAACTAACAACTGTACTTGTACCACCGTTAGCTTCATTATAAATGTCTCCATTTATTTTAATATTTGAAGATGGTACAGCCATACTTAATCTACTGTTATATTAGTAATATTAAATGTAGTACTTGGAGACATAGATTCTAATTGATTAATTATTTCTGAACTAACCCAATATAGATACTTATCTGTAACGTTTGAACCTGAGGCATTAGTTGGAGCTGAACCGGTTATATTAAACCCTATAGAGGTTATATGTGTGTCTCCGCTACCTAATGCAGGTATTGAACTTGTTACAAAAGTAGAGTAGTCTCTATACATTCTAGTCTCTACTGGGATATTATCACCAGTAGCAGCTAGGTAAGGTGTAATTCTAAAATAAGGAGCATCATAACTGGCGTTATTATACGTAAATGAACCTGTTGCTTGAATTCCCATAATTATTTATTCTTTAGTTTATTTATTTCTTGTTTTAATTCGTCAATTTGGTTTTGTTGTTCTTTGATACCTTCAATTAATAGCCCTGCTAAGTTTCCATATGCTACTGATAAATACCCTTCAGCATCTGTAGCTACTGCTTCTGGAGCTACTTTTTGTATTTCTTGAGCAATAACTCCCATTTTTCTTACAGTTTCATCAGTATCAGTTTTTATAAAAGTAACACCTCTAACTTGTTTAATTTTATCTATAGCATTTTTAATTATTTGAATTTCTTTTTTCTTTCTAATATCTGAAGATGCTATAATATCACCTGAGGCATATATTGAATTACCTGATTCAACAAAGGCTACATGTAATGGATAACTCGGAGTTGTGGTCCCTAAACCTACTCTTTTATCATTCCTGATAGCCATAATAATACTTCTATTATCAGTAACGAACTGAGCACAGTAGGTAGCAGACGTTGTTCCTGTACCTCTAACAGCAAATTCTGTTGATGCCGGAGGAGTGTTACCTGTAACATCATATCCTACAAATACACCTTGATCACGTCCTGCTGTATCAGTATCTAATAACAAAGGATTGTAACTTGGACTAGAACCATTACCGTAGTTATACCCGGCAAACTGTGTATAGGTTGTTGAACCCTCCCATTGAAATATAAATCCAGAAGCAGATCCACCTGTTTGACCACATCCAAAGAAGGCATAAGTTCCGTCTCTGAAGTCCATTATAGTGGTACCGTTTCCTGTTTCTGTTACAAAGTTTTTAGTTGATGATGTTGTACCTCCTCCTTTTACAGATAAAGTAGCTGTTGCTGAAGCACCGCTTCCTACCTTAAGAGAAGATCCATCAAATGTTAAATTTGCTTCACCATTAATAGTAGCTGTACCTGTAGCTGTTAATACGCGATCATTTGTGTTGTTAGTTATAGTAGTTGTACCACTTGTTCCACTTGAACCTGAAGAACCACTTGTTCCTGAACTTCCACTTGATCCTGATGTTCCTGATGAACCTGAACTACCACTTGTTCCTGAAGTACCTGGAACTCCTGGAGAACCCGTTGCTCCTGATGTTCCTGATGAACCAGATGAACCTGATGTTCCGCTAGTTCCTGAAGAACCACTTGAACCTGATGTTCCGCTAGTTCCTGAAGAACCACTTGAACCTGATGTTCCTGATGAACCAGATGAACCTGATGTACCTGAAGAACCTGATGAACCAGATGTTCCTGATGTTCCTGATGAACCTGAACTACCACTTGTTCCACTTGAGCCAGATGAGCCACTTGTTCCACTTGAGCCAGATGAGCCACTTGTTCCTGAACTTCCACTTGATCCTGATGTTCCTGATGAACCTGATGAACCACTTGTCCCACTTGAGCCTGATGAGCCACTAGTTCCTGATGAACCTGATGAACCAGATGTTCCTGATGTTCCTGATGAACCTGAACTACCACTTGTTCCACTTGAACCTGATGAGCCACTAGTTCCTGAAGTACCTGGAACTCCTGGGTTTCCTGTTGCTCCTGAAGTACCACTTGAGCCTGATGAACCTGAGGTGCCTGAGCTTCCTGATGTTCCTGATGAACCACTAGTTCCTGATGAACCGCTAGTTCCTGATGAACCTGATGAACCACTTGTTCCTGATGAACCTGATGAGCCACTTGTTCCTGATGAGCCACTTGTTCCTGATGAGCCACTTGTTCCTGAAGTACCTGGAACTCCTGGAGAACCTGTTGCTCCTGAAGTACCACTTGAGCCTGAAGAACCACTAGTTCCAGATGAGCCTGAAGTTCCTGAGGATCCACTTGTTCCACTTGATCCTGATGTTCCTGATGAACCTGATGAGCCACTAGTTCCACTTGAGCCTGAAGAACCACTAGTTCCTGATGAACCTGAGGTACCTGAACTACCTGATGTTCCGCTTGAGCCTGATGTTCCTGATGAACCTGAAGAGCCACTTGTTCCACTTGAGCCTGAACTTCCTGATGTTCCTGAAGTTCCTGAAGTTCCTGAAGCGCCTGATGCTCCTGATGAACCACTAGTTCCAGATGAACCTGAGCTTCCTGATGTTCCTGAACTACCTGATGTTCCTGAACTACCTGATGTTCCGCTTGACCCTGAAGTTCCAGAACTACCTGAAGAACCACTGGTTCCTGATGAACCTGAGCTTCCTGATGTTCCTGATGAACCAGATGTTCCTGAAGAACCTGATGTTCCTGAAGAACCGCTTGTTCCTGAACTACCTGAAGAACCACTTGTTCCACTTGAGCCTGAACTTCCTGATGTTCCTGAACTACCTGATGTTCCGCTTGAGCCTGATGTTCCTGAAGTACCGCTAGTTCCTGAGCTTCCACTTGAGCCGCTAGTTCCAGATGAACCGCTAGAACCTGAAGTTCCACTAGAACCACTAGTTCCTGAACTTCCACTAGTACCACTAGTTCCAGATGAACCACTTGATCCTGATGTACCAGATGAGCCAGATGTACCTGAACTTCCACTAGTACCACTAGTTCCTGAGCTTCCTGAGCTTCCTGAAGTACCTGAACTTCCACTTGTTCCTGAAGTACCATCAACACCACTTATACCACTAGTTCCACTTGAACCTGATGAACCTGATGTTCCTGAGCTTCCTGAGCTTCCTGATGTTCCTGATGAACCACTAGTTCCAGATGAACCGCTAGTTCCTGATGAACCTGATGAGCCTGAAGTACCTGATGAGCCAGATGAACCACTTGTTCCACTTGAACCTGATGTTCCAGAAGAGCCTGATGTACCTGAAGAGCCACTAGTTCCAGATGAACCACTAGAACCTGAAGTTCCTGAAGAACCTGATGAACCTGATGTTCCACTTGAGCCTGAAGTACCACTTGAACCTGATGTGCCTGATGAACCGCTGGAACCACTTGTTCCAGATGAACCTGAGCTTCCTGAAGTACCACTTGAACCACTAGTACCACTTGTTCCTGAACTACCTGATGTTCCTGATGAACCTGATGTACCACTAGAACCACTTGATCCTGATGTACCACTTGATCCACTAGAACCTGAAGTTCCACTTGAACCTGAGGTTCCACTAGAACCACTAGTTCCTGATGAACCTGATGTTCCGCTTGAGCCTGATGAACCTGATGTTCCACTTGAGCCTGATGAACCTGAGGTACCACTTGAACCTGAAGTTCCTGAACTGCCACTTGTTCCAGATGAACCTGAACTACCACTTGTTCCAGATGAACCTGAACTTCCTGAAGTTCCACTTGAACCAGAGGTTCCAGAACTACCTGAAGAACCACTGGTTCCGCTTGAGCCTGAGCTTCCTGATGTACCTGAAGAACCTGATGTTCCTGAACTACCTGATGTTCCGCTTGAACCTGAAGAGCCACTAGTTCCTGATGAACCTGAGCTTCCTGAAGTTCCACTTGAACCTGATGTACCCGATGTACCTGAAGTGCCTGATGAGCCACTTGAACCTGATGTGCCTGATGAACCAGATGTACCAGATGTTCCACTTGTACCATCAACTCCACTTATACCACTTGTTCCTGAAGAACCTGAAGAACCACTAGTTCCTGAGCTTCCACTTGAACCTGATGTTCCTGATGAGCCTGATGTTCCTGATGAACCTGAAGTACCTGATGAGCCACTAGTTCCAGATGAACCTGAGCTTCCTGAAGTACCTGATGAACCACTTGAACCGGATGTACCTGATGAGCCTGATGTACCTGAAGTTCCTGATGTTCCTGAACTTCCACTTGAGCCTGATGTGCCTGAAGAGCCTGAACTACCTGATGTTCCTGAAGAACCACTGGTTCCTGATGAACCTGATGTTCCTGAAGAACCACTAGTTCCTGATGAGCCTGAACTACCACTAGTTCCTGAACTTCCGCTTGATCCTGAAGAACCTGAAGTTCCTGATGATCCAGATGTTCCTGAAGATCCTGAAGTTCCACTTGAACCAGATGTTCCTGATGAGCCACTAGTTCCAGAAGTTCCACTTGAACCACTTGATCCAGAAGTTCCAGATGATCCTGAAGAGCCACTTGTTCCACTTGAACCTGAAGTTCCTGAAGTACCGCTTGTTCCACTTGAACCTGATGATCCAGATGTACCGCTACTTCCACTTGAACCAGATGTTCCACTTGATCCTGAAGTTCCTGATGTTCCTGATGAACCAGAAGTACCACTTGTTCCACTTGATCCTGATGAACCACTAGTTCCTGATGAACCACTAGAACCACTAGTTCCTGATGAACCTGATGTTCCTGATGAACCACTAGAACCGCTTGTTCCAGATGAACCTGAACTTCCTGAAGTTCCACTAGAACCACTAGTACCACTTGTTCCTGAACTACCACTTGTTCCTGATGAACCTGAAGTACCACTTGTTCCACTTGAGCCTGATGAGCCTGATGAACCACTAGTTCCTGATGAACCTGAGGTGCCTGAGGTACCTGAAGTACCATCTACACCTGATATACCTGACGTTCCACTTGAACCACTTGATCCTGATGAACCACTAGTTCCTGAAGAACCTGATGTGCCTGATGAGCCTGATGTTCCTGATGAGCCTGAGCTTCCAGATGTTCCTGATGAACCACTTGAACCACTTGTTCCTGAGCTTCCACTTGTACCTGAACTTCCACTTGTACCAGATGTACCAGAAGAACCACTTGTCCCACTTGAACCTGATGATCCAGATGTACCTGAACTACCTGAAGTACCTGATGAGCCTGAAGTACCGCTTGTTCCAGAGCTTCCACTTGATCCAGATGAACCAGAT
>Ga0209929_1000104_pt1 | contig 31142 bp, 33 predicted proteins | sample SalPon2_C_H2O_MG_2_FD_185731 | JGI IMG/M metagenome (GOLD analysis project Ga0209929, IMG submission 185731) | Salt pond water microbial communities from South San Francisco under conditions of wetland restoration - Salt Pond MetaG SF2_C_H2O_MG... ... | reverse complement strand
GACAGTTCTACAGTAATGACATTATCAGCTAACGGTGAAACGATTAGACTTTTAGGTGGTACAGGTATTACCTCAACAATTTCAGGTAATGACTTAACACTTGCAGTTGACGGAACAGTTCTTTCTGCCTCTCAGGTATCTACTTTAACAAATAAAGCAATTGCATTAAGTGGCAACACAATTACAGGTACTACAGCAGAATTCAATACAGCCTTAACAGATAACGATTTCGCCACATTAGCTGGCACAGAGGCATTAACAAATAAAACAATTAATGCGTCTAGTAATACTATATCAAATATTGTAAATGCTAACTTATCTGGTAGTGCAGCTATTTCAAATAGTAATTTAGCAAATTCTAAAATTTCAATTAGAGATGATTCTTCTACTACAGATGACATTAATTTAGGAGAAACTTTAGTTGTAGCGGGTGGTTCTGGAATTACAACATCAATATCAAGCAATACATTAACAATTGCTACAGACGGTGCAGTTGTAACAGAAACATCTACAGACACACTTACAAACAAAACAATTAACGGACCTGATAACACACTAACAAATATTGCAAATGGTTCATTAGCAAATTCAGCAGTCACTTTAGGTGCAACTTCGGTTTCTTTAGGTGCTACAGCTTCATCAGCTTCAAACTTTAATATTTCAGGCACATCAAGTTTATCAGGAACAGGTACAGTTGATACAACAGGTTCAGGAAACAAATTAAGATTTAACTTTGCAAATACAGGTTCTTTACCAACAGCCGCAACTTACGAAGGTATGTTTGCATATGATGTTGGTGGTAATAACCCTTATGTTGCAGACGCAGGTGGTTGGGTAAAACTATTATCAGAAAACTCTTCTATTGCAGACATATCAAATGTTGGTAGTATTGCTTCTATTACAAACGGACAAGTTTTAGTTTGGAATTCAGCAGGTGGTAGATTTGACCCTGGTGACCAAGGTTCAGGTTTAAGTGATATAGTTGATGATACTACACCTCAACTTGGCGGAGGATTAGATTCTCAAGCAAATTATATTACAGACGCCTCGTATCTAGCAATAAGAGCTGGTGATACAGGAAATGTAGTAAATACAATTACTGTTACAGTTGCAACAAAAACAACTGAACATCCAGCCCACGGTACAGGTTCATCAAATGGTTATGTTTTAGATGGAATTGAATCTCCAGCTTTAACATTAGCAAAAGGTACTTATAAATTTGACCAGTCAGATAGTTCAAACTCAGGTCACCCATTACTATTTTACTATGATGTTTTAAAGGCGAGAGCATGGACAACAGATGTAACTACAAGTGGTACACCAGGTAGTTCAGGTGCATATACACAAATTGATATTACTAGTGATACACCTAGAAGATTAGCATACCAGTGTTCATCACATGTTAGAATGGGACATGAAGCAGATGTCCAAGGTGGTAAATCAACTAACCTAAATATAGAAACAGATAAGTCAAATACAGGTGATGGTTCTACTACAACAATTACACTCAACACAAATGATAGAACAGTAGACGACATTTTAGTATTTGTAAACGGTATTTGTTTAGTACCAACAGATGACTATACAATCAGTTCAACAACATTAACATTCACAACAGCGCCAGGAAGTGGCGCAGAGATTGTAATAAGGTATCTAGGATAAGAATATGGGAACAAAAACACGAAGTATCGCAAATCATTTAAACAATTCTCTAGGAGAATTAGCTGTTATTTCATACAAACTTATATACAATAGTAATACAGCAGTAACTTTTAGTAGTCAAGCTGGAACACAATTAGGTTCTTTAGATTTTTACTATCCCGTAAGTGGAAGAATAGGCGGTTCATTTGTAAAACAATATGATGCTGCTACCTCTTACATAGTAATTGGTGGTCATTACTACGCTCATGCTACTACTAATCTTCACTCACATTGGTTATGGATTGATGGTGATGAAGCAAACGCTATTCACTTAGGTGATGACATTTATGCTTTGTCTGGTGAAGATGGTGGTTCGGCAAGACAAAAATCAAAAGTAACTATTCAATCTAGTTTCACAGGTAAAGCTGCCGGTACTTATACTATATACACATCTTCTGGTACTGGTGATACTAGGGCACATACAGGTAGTGTAAATCCAACACCTGGTGCAACAGATGGTGATATGTCAAACGAACCTACTAGAAGCATGATTTGGGCAATGGAGGTATTATACACATGATGATATTAGATATTTTAACTGTATTAGAACCATCACAGACCTGGACTTTTACAGGTTCAGATTATAGCACAAAAGAAAAATTTAAAGAAAACTTTTCTCTTGCAGAGGCGGATTGGAGTTTTACTTGGGCTGAGTTTCAAGCAAAACAAACGGAAGTTGAAGGCGCTGTACATATGAAGTTATTGCGTAATAAGCGTGATAGACTCTTGATTGAGTGTGATTGGACACAAGGTGCTGATGTACCTGACACAATAAAAAATGCGTGGGTATCCTACAGACAGTCATTAAGGGATATTACAAACGGAGTAACCACGGTAGAACAAGCAAACAATGTAACATGGCCTACAAAACCATAATGAAAACTTGTATAAATATAACTAAGGAAGATAATTAAAAGACATGCCAGCAATTATAACAGACAAATTTAGAATTCACAATAGTGAACAGTTTTCAGAAGCCTTTTCTGAGGCGTCAGGTAATACTTTTTACTTAGGTATTGGTAGACCACAAGCATTTGCCACTTCTACAAGAGGTGACGCTAGAACAAATAATGAGGGTACAGATACATCTCCAGTTACTCCAGCAGACAATGTTAATTCACAACACTTTCCTTTTGATGATATGTTGGCGGCTAAGAAAATTACTACTACAGATGTGACCTTTGCAGTTCCAAGAAGAAATTGGGCTACAGGCACAACTTACGATATTTACAGACATGACTATGGAGATTATGCGACAGGTACTACAACAGCTATTGCAGCTAATAGTGGTGCGTCAACATTACATGACGCAAGTTTCTATGTATTGACAACTGCTAGAAATGTTTATAAGTGTTTAGATAATGATGGTAATACTGCTTCGACAATCGAACCAACAGGAACAGATGTAACAATTATTTCTACTGCTGACGGATACAAGTGGAAATATATGTACACTTTATCTGCTTCTCAACAATCAAATTTCTTATCAACTGACTTTATGGCAGTTGCAACAAACTCTACAGTATCATCAGCAGCCGTTGATGGTGCAATTAATATTTGTAAAATTAAATCTGCCGGTTCAGGTGGTTCAGACGGTACTCATACAGGTATTGCAATCAGAGGTGACGGTTCTTCAGGTGAGGTTTCAGTTACAGTTGCTTCAGGTGCAGTTACAGCTGTGACAGTCACAACTCCAGGAACAGGTTATACTTTTGGTACAATCAGTAATGCACAAATCGTAGCTGCTGGTGCGACAGGTTTGACAGGTGCAGAAATTGATGTAATTATTGAACCAAAAGGCGGACACGGATTTAACGCAGTAGAAGAATTGGGAGGATTTTATGTAATGATGAATACATCACTTGAAGGAACAGAAAGTTCAAACACAAGTGACTTCTCAGTTGCAAACGACTTTAGAAAAATTAGTTTAATTAGGGATCCACAATCAGGTGGTTCAGCTGCTACATCAACAACACTTAGAGGCACAAAAGCAGTAAATCTTACAGGTGTTACAGGAACATTTACAGCTGACGAAGAAATCAACCAAGCAACTACAGGTGCAGTTGGTAAAGTTGTAGAGTGGGATTCAGTAAACAGTATTTTATATTACATTCAAACTAGACATACAGACGAAGGTATTGATAGTAACGGAGACCAAACAGCGTTTAGTGGACAAAATGTTATCACAGGACAATCGTCTAGTGCTAACGGTACACCAACAACATCATCAAGCACAATTAACAGCCAAGTATTTGCAAGTGGATATTCTAGTGCAGAAATTGACGCTGACTCTGGTGATATTCTTTACATTGAAAACAGAGCGCCTATCACAAGAGCTGCTGACCAAACAGAGAATATTAAACTGGTTATAGAATTTTAGGAGAGTTAAATGCCAAGTCCAACTGACTTTAACCTCTCACCTTACTATGATGACTTTAGCGAGTCGAAGAAGTTTCACAGAATACTTTTTAGACCGTCATTTGCAGTTCAGGCTAGAGAGTTAACACAATCACAATCAATTCTACAAAACCAGGTAGAAAAAGTATCTGACCACCTTTTCAAACAAGGTGCAATGGTTATTCCTGGTCAAGTATCAATTGATACAGAATATACTTCAATTAAGTTAACTTCAAAATCAGCTTCAGAATTATCAACTTATAACGGAACAACTTTAACAGGAAATACTTCAGGTGTTGTTGCAAAAGTTGTAGGCATTTCAATTACAGACGGTACTGACCCCGACACTTTGTTTGTTAAATACGACAAAGCAGGAACAAACAATACAGATTTAGTATTTACTGATGGCGAAACAGTAACATCAAATGCTACAGGTAGTCCAACAATTGTAGTTGCGACAACTCACACAGGTTCAGCTGCAGCTATTGAATCAGGTGTTTATTACATAAATGGTTTTCATGTCAATGTAGATAGTACAACTTTAATATTAGATAAGTACACAAACTCACCATCATACAGAATAGGTTTGTCGGTTACAGAATCTTTTGTAACGCCAAATGATGATAACAGTTTAAATGACAATGCTCAAGGTACTTCAAATGTAAATGCTCCTGGCGCACACAGATTTAAAATCACATTAACATTAGCTAAGAAAACATTAACAGCTGTTGATGATAATAATTTTTATGAAATTGCTAGAGTTGATACTGGTAATATTAAATCAATGGTTAGAACAACAGAGTATGCTGTTCTTGAAGATACATTAGCAAGAAGAACATTTGATGAATCGGGTAACTATGTTTTAATTAATCCAGACTTTGATGTTAGAGAACATTTAGTATCTGGTAACAATAGAGGTATTTACACATCAGGTGAAAGTGGTAGTGCAACTAAATTAGCAATAGGTGTTTCACCGTTCAAAGCATATGTAAACGGATATGAATCAGAAAGATTAGGTACTACTTTTGTTGATGTAAACAAAGCAAGAGATTTTGATACTGCTAACAATAATAAAACTAGATTTACTTTAGATAACTATTTTAATGTTGATAATGTTTATAATACTCCTGATGTAGGATTTGTTTCAGGTGCTGTAGAGGCATTTAAAACTGTAAATCTTTTTGACACAGCAACAGCAGTAAGAGGAACGCAACAATCAACAGTAGGTACAACTGTACCACAAATTGGTCGTGCTAAGTCAAGAGGTTTTGAATATGTAACAGGTTCAGAATCAAATGATATTTTTGCACAAACTGGTGTTTGGCGACATTACTTATTTGATGTTGAGATGTTTACTCATCTTAATGTTTTAGAGGCAACTTCATTTACAACAGGTGAAATTGTATCAGGTTCAAGTTCAGGTGCAACAGGTGTTGTTCAAAGTATTTCAGCAACTAAATCAGCAGCCGCAACTTCTATTTCAGTAGCGGATCCTGGTGTTGTAACATTAAACGCACACGGATTTAAAGATGGTCAACAAATAGTATTATCAGGTGGTAACTTTGAAATAGATAGTTCAGCATATACACCAGGAACATTTACTGTTAGAAATGCAACAACTAATACTTTTGAATTGTTTGGTGCAGACGGAACAACTACTCAAAATGTAACGGCTCATACTTCAGGTCCTACTATGACACATGGTGTTGTGGTATTATCAAATGTCAAAGGTTCTTTTGCAATCAATGAAAATATTGTAGGTCAAACTTCAAATGGTTCTGCTACAATTCAACCTGATAGATTAGGTTTAAAAGGTGTTGCAACAAGAGATATTACAGCTGTAAAACAAATTGGTATGGCAGGTTCGCCAACTTATACAGCAGATACAGATTTAACTTCTACTTACGGTACAAATGAAACTATTACAGGTAATATTTCAATTGCAAATAGTTCGAATAACTTATTAGGTAAAGGTACAAACTTTAATACAGAATTAAAAGTAGGTGATTCAATATCATTTACAAATGACGCAGGTTCAACTGTTACAGCAATTGTACAAAATGTTGTTTCGCAGTCACAAGCAACACTATCAGCTAATGTTGGTGGTTCAGATGTGTCAACTGCCGCTGTTGTTACAAGAAACAGAGCTAAGTTAACAAATCCTGAAAACAATATTTTAATTTACAAATTACCATACAAAACTGTTAAGACATTAAAGACTACAACAAATGCTGGTCAAACAGACACTAACTTTAATGTAAGAAGACAATTCAAAGGCGACTTATCATCAAATGGTGATATTACAATTTCTGCTGGTACTAACGAAACATTTGCTTCATTATCAAATAGTGATTTTGCAGTATCTATTATGTCAACAGGTGGTGGTGGAACAGGTGCAGTAGGAGATACATTAAACCTATCAGGTAGTAACCATGAGGGTGACTCAATATTTAATTTAGGTGGTTCTCCGACAGGTAAAACTCTTAACTTAGACTTTGGCGCTAACTTTGCTGGTCACACAGTAAAAATCTTAGCAACAATTAGTAGAACAATTGCAGATTCAAAAACAAAAACATTAAACTCTAGTTCAACTGTTAACATTTCTTCTCAAACAACTATTGAAAGTGGTGTTATTGGATTAGGTAAGGCAGACATTTATCAAATTAATAATATTTACATGTCAGGTGGTTTTGGTTCAGCTGCTACAAGTTCAGATACAGATATTACAAGTAGATTTGAATTAGATAACGGTCAAAGAGATAACTTCTATGACATTGGTAGAATTAAATTAAAACCAGGTGCAATCGTACCAACAGGTCAATTACTTGTAAACTTTGATTACTTCTCTCACGGTTCAGGAGATTATTTTGATGTTGACTCTTATTCAGGTGTTGTAGATTACGAAAATATACCTAGTTACACTTCAGATACATCTGGTGTTAAATTTGAATTAAGAGATGTTTTAGATTTCAGACCAAGAGTAGATGACGCAAGTACAATTGATAGTGGTTCTAGTGATAGGTCATTTGACGGTACTGGTGCTTCTACTGTAGATATTCCAGAATTTGGTTCTGATATTACTTCAGATTTAGAATTTTATTTAAGTAGAGTTGACAAACTATTCTTAACAAGAGAAGGTAATTTAAGAGTTGTTGAAGGAGCTTCTGACTTAAATCCATTAGAGCCTAAAGATTTAGATGGACATATGTTATTGTCAACTTTAAATATTCCTGCTTATACATTACAAACAGATGATGTAAAAATTGACGCCGAAGATAATAGAAGATATACAATGAAAGATATTGGTAATCTTGAAACTAGAATTAAAAATATCGAATATTATACTCAGTTATCATTATTAGAGGCAGACGCTCAATCATTACAAATACAAGACGCAAATGGTTTTGATAGATTTAAAAATGGTTTTGTTGTCGATAACTTTACAGGTCATAATGTAGGTGATGTAGGTAATAATGATTACAAATTAGCAATAGACAGAGCAAGAGGTGAGGCAAGAACATTATTTAATGAAGATTCGGTTACTTTAGCTGAAGCTGATGATGATGGCACATCTATATTATCTGGCGATAGAACAGACGCAAATTACCAAAAGACTGGTGATTTAATTACATTACCTTATACAGAAACAAATTATATAGAACAACCTTTCGCAACAAAAACAGAAAATTTAAATCCTTTCTTAGTATTTGATTGGATTGGAGATATTGACTTAGACCCACCAGTAGATGAGTGGAAAGAAACAAGAAGAGCTCCAGAAATCGTTGTTAATGTTAATGGTACATTTGATAACTTAGCTATTAATGCAGGTTTAGATAATACCAGTATTTCAGAAATACCAGTTGGTACAGAATGGAATGAATGGCAAGACCAATGGTCAGGTAATCCTAGAACAACAAGAAGATGGCAAGGTAATCAATTAGTTGAAACTACAAACAGAGATGTGGTTCAAACGAGAGCTGGTGTAAGAACAACAATTGTACCACAAGCACTAAGACAGAGTTTAGGTAACAGAGTTATTTCGGTAGCATTTGTACCGTTTATTAGAAGTAGAACAATCACTTTCTCAGGTTACGGATTAAGACCAAACACTAGAGTTTATCCTTATTTTGATAACATTGATGTATCATCATATGTAACACCAAGTGGCGGCTCATTAGGTGGTAATGTTACAACAGACGCAAATGGTTTTGTATCAGGTACTTTTGCAATACCTGACCCTAATGTTACATCTAATCCTAGATGGCGTACAGGTAAGAGAGTATTCAGATTAACAAGTTCATCTACAAATAGTAACGATAGAACAGCAGTTGCAACTTCAGCTGAGGGTGATTATGACGCAAAAGGTTTATTAGAAACCACACAAGAGGCAATTATTTCAAGTAGAGAAGCTAGAACAGTTAGAACATCTACTACAGGTAATAGAGCACAAACAAGAACATCAAATAGAGTTATTGCAGTCAGACAACCTCAAAGACAAGGAAGAGAAGATAACAATAGAGCTCAGAGAGGTGACCCATTAGCGCAATCATTTATTGTTGATGAAGAAGATGGTATTTTTATAACTTCTTTAGACGCTTTCTTTGCTACAAAATCAGATACAATTCCTGTGAAGGCAGAAATTAGAACAATGGTCAATGGTTATCCAGGACCTAAAGTATTACCTTTTGCAAGAAAATGGTTAAATCCTGGTTCAATTAATACTAGTACAGACGCTACAACAGCAACTACATTTACATTTGATTCACCTGTTTATTTACAAGAAGGTATTGAGTATGCGATTGTATTATATTCTGACTCAACAGATTACACAGCTTATGTTGCAAGATTAGGTGAAACTCAAATCGGTTCAAATAGAACAGTATCGTCACAACCAAATATTGGTGTATTATTCAAATCTGCTAACAATAGAACATGGACTCCTGAACAAATGGAAGACATGAAGTTTACTTTAAAGAAAGCAGTATTTGATACTTCATCTACAGGTACATTAACATTGACTAATGATACTTTACCTACAAAAACTTTAGACTCAAATCCAATTAGAACATTTAATGGTTCTGGTGTAATTAGAATTTTCCATGCAAATCATGGTATGCATAGTACAAATAACAATGTTACGATTGCCGGTATTGCTTCAGGCACATACAATGGTATTGCTCACTCAGATATTAACGGAACATACACAACAATTTCAAACATAACTTTAGATAGTTACGATATTACAACAACTGGTACAGCTTCTGCTACGGGAGATGTTGGTGGTTCAAATGTAACGGCTACTCAGAATAGATTGTTTGATGTATTACAATTGCAAATTGGTAGTGTCATACACCCACAAACAAATATCAATGCAACTCTAAGAACAACATCTGGTAAATCAGTTCATGGTACAGAATCGCCATTTAGTTTAGAAGGAACAACATCATCTAAGAATGTAGTATTAGGAGATAATATTTACTTTACAAATCCTAGAATGGTTGCAAGTTCTATAAATGAAACAAATGAAATGGCAGGTTCTAAGTCAATGTTTGTTAACTTGACAATCAGTTCATCAAATGCTAATGTATCTCCAGTTATTGATTTAAAACGAGTTAATGCTTTTGCAATTTCAAACAGATTAAATAAACCACAAGTATCTACTACAGATACATTTACAGGTGATGGTTCTACTACAGACTTTACAATGTCATCTTCACCAGCAAGTGTACATTTATTAGCTGTTAAAAAATCAGGTAAAAAATTATCTCCTGTTGATGACTTTACAGTTTCAGGTACAACTTTGACCTTAACATCTGCTCCGGCAAGTGGTTCAAAAATTATAGCAAAATTAAGTAATACAGTAGATTATGAAGATGATACTGCTACAGAGGGTGGTTCATCTGAAGGAAGTTACTTAACTAGACCAGTTACTTTAGAAAATCCATCTACAGCAGTAGAGGTAAGAGTGGCTGCTAGTGTGAGGTCGACTTCTTCTATCAAGATGTATTACCGTCTATCTGGTGGTGAGGAAACACGAAGAATACAGGACATTGAGTTTACACCATTTAACACAGACGGTTCATCTGATACAAATGTCACACCATCACAAGGTGATGAAGTTGCAGATATTGATTTTAAAGATTACAAATTTAGTGTAGCTGCGTTACCAGAGTTTACATCATTCCAAATTAAAGTAGTATTTAACGGAACAAACTCTGCTTACCCAGCAAGACTAAAAGACTTTAGAGCAATTGCTTTGGCGGTATAATATGGCACAAAGATTAAAAGTTGAAGGTTACACAAGTTTAGTAAGAGATGTACACTCAAACGGTATTGTTAACACAAATGTGACAGAATACGAAATTTATATGAAAAGAGTTAGGTCAAGAGAACAACATGGTGACCAAATTAGAACAGCGGTAAAAGACATAAATAGTTTAAAGACCGAGTTAAGAGAAATTAAAAGTTTAATAAAAGAGTTAATCAATGGCAGTTAAAAACATAGCAGTAACAGATACGCTAGAAACATTTAGAACGGAGTTTAACGACTTAGCGGCTAATGATTTTGGTGATAAAGCAAATCTATCAGCTTCTATTAGTGCAACTAATTTAGTTGACGCTATGAATGAAACAATTAGTATTGCTACATCTACTGCTGGTTGGACAATAGAAGATAGTACATCAACACAACAGATTATAGGTGGTGGTGATGTATTAAGAGTATTTGGTACTTCAAATGAAATTGAAGTGGTTGTAAGTGCGACAGATACATTAACAATTGGTTTACCAAGTGCTGTCACAATAACAACTTCTTTAACAACACCTACAATAAATGCAGGCAGTCTTCAATTATCTGGCAACACAATTACTGCTACAGATTCTACGGCAATTAGTTTTGGTTCTGAAAATTTAATTACAACAGGTACACTTAATGCTGGTGCAATAACAGTAACAAGTATTACAGGTTCAGGTGCAACACACACTTTAGGTACTGTAGAGATATCAGGTAATACTTTAAGGTCTACAGATTCTACTAGATTAAATATTAATGATTCATTTAGAGCAAATGCATTTGAAACGCAAACAGGACTTTTAACTGTTAATGAAATAGGTGGATTTCCATATTTAACTTCTTCAGCTTCAGGTGGTGCAATTACGGCTGCTTTAGCTATTGACGCAAATTTATATATTGCTCAAAATAGAACAATAATTTATGAGGGTTCTACAAGTGATTCAAATAGAACGACACTTACGGTATCTGACCCTACAGGTACAAATACTATAACTATACCTGATAATACAGGAACAATTGTAACAACAGGTTCTATAGACGCAATAACAGAATCAATGATAGCAAGTGACGCTATTGGTCAAAATGAATTAAAATCTTTGGTGACATTACAAATATTAAACTCATCCGGTACCACTTTGAAAACAATTTATGGCGCTGGTGCTTAAAAATAAATGGAATTAGATTATGGCAGTAAGACAACCACTTTACTATAACTCAGGCAATCTACAAGAGATGACCACAACTATGGTCGGAGAAATTGTAGACCAAATAGTTTATCAATACTCATTAAATCCTAGTGTATCATTATCAGTTGTTAGTTCAGGTGGTAGTTTAGGTACATTAAGTGATACTAGATTACAGGCAGGTGCTCAATCAACAAGTGTTTCAGCATTTCCTAGTGAAGCTACAACAGCAGAGCCCTCTACCGTTACAGTTAACTATTCAAAAATAACTCAAACGACAGCTTCAATAACACCTACAACAGATACAGGTAAGACTTGGCCTGTTTATTACACATCATCTGGTGCAGTTCAAGCTATGTCACTCGCAGATGTAAAAGATACCTTTTTACATCCAGCGATAGATTTATTAGTTTCGGGTTCTACTGGCACACAACAAGGTGGAACATATTTTATTAGTACATCAACAAGTGTTACTGGAGCTACCGAAGTTAGTGGTTCAAGTACGGCAGTATTTACAGATACTAGAGCAAACACTTCAGCATATACAGCTTCAGGTATTCCCGAAACACAAGACCAACCTACTACTATCACAAATTATTATTTACATAGTGTTAATGGTTCTGATACATCTTATACAACTCCTATGTTGGTTGACGCTTCAAATAATCTTCAAACTTATCCAGAAGCAACATTTGAATCATTAATTCAAGAATGGGTTAGATATACAGCAGCTTCATCTACTGATGGTTATGCATTATCTTATAGTTACTCTTCAGGTACAAACAGAGGTACAGGTATGGGTGATACCAGATTAAATGGTTCTGGTAATTATCAAACAAGATTTGTAAATGCTAACGATTATAGAGCACAAGAATTTCCAAACGGTTCGGCAACAACCGTAAACACTTATTATTTAAAAATAAATAAATCTTAGTATGAATATATTATTGACTGGAAGTGAGGGCTTCATAGGCTCTAATTTAAAAAATAAATTAGATAATGTTACTTGTTTAGATTTAAAATTAGGTGAAGATTTATTAACATGTAAGTTACCTGATAATATAGATGTGGTAATTCATTTAGCCGGACTATCAGGTGTAAGAATATCTTTAGACAATCCAGCTGAATATTGGAAACAAAATGTTATTGTTAGTCGAAGAATATTTGAACATTATAAAAACTCCAGAATATTATATGCAAGTTCAAGCACAGCACATGAACCATGGAGAAATCCATATGCATTTAGTAAATTTTCACTAGAACATTTTGCTCCAGATAACAGTTTAGGTATGAGATTTACTACATCTTACGGACCTAATGGTCGGGAGAACATGTTAATACCACAAATTATCAAAGGTGTGGTGCCATATATTAATGTTGACCATAGTAGAGATTTTATACATGTGGATGACTTATGCGAAGCTATTATATTGATGATGAATACAAATGAAACAGGTGTTATTGATATGGGTACAGGAATATCAAATAAAATAGTAGATATTATGAATTATTGTAAGTTATCGTTTTCTAGTAAATTAGGACCAGAAACCGAGAGAAAAGATAATAAAGCTGACATCTCTATCTTGACTAAATATGGATGGAAACCAAAAATAAATTTGTTTCAATACTTAGATAACAAAATAGGAAAGAGGATAAACTAATGGAAATTACAAAAGACAATTTTGTTTCAGCAAGATTTTGTGATAATGAAAGAACACAAATTGAGGTTTTTGTAAAAGGTGATAAAGAAAATGAAGTTTTTCCACATATCGTAGAGTTAGACGAAAATCATCCTGATTACAAAAATTTACTATCTATTCAATCATTACCCGAAATTCATCATTATACTGATAATTGGTGTAATGAACAAAGAAAACGATTCAAAGAAGAAATGATTGATATTGCCAAACAAGAAGGCATTATCAAAGTATCTAAATCAAATGCACCGAATGTAAAAGAGGTGGAAGTTAAAATTGATTACACACTGGAAGAATTGGTGTCGAAAATCTTTAATGACAAATTAGAGTATGATAATGAATTGATTAAAGAGCAGATGTTCAAAGCTAAACTAGCTGCATTTGAATTGCCTATTGTGAAAGAATCAGATAATAGAGAATTAAAAGCTAAACTTAGAAAAGCAGAAACCTTTAAAGATATTATTTCATATACTTCACAATTTTAAGGACTAAATCATGTTATGTTTGACTTTGAAAAACCTTTATCATTTCATATAGAAATAACGGACAAGTGCAACGCTAGATGTGTACAATGTTCAAGAAATAGAATTAACCGGAAAGGTGAGTTAGAAGAAAGACCAGAATTGTGTCTGACCGAAATCACCATTGACAGATATAAAAAAATATTTCAAAACTACCAAAAACAAGCCAAAGCTGTATTATTCTGTGGTAACATGGGCGACCCAATGTTTGCTAAAGATATTTACGAAATATCAGAATACACATTAACTAATGTTTTAACAGATTGGCATTTAAAAAACAAAGATGATAGTTTAAAAATTTATACTAACGGAGGTATGAGGTCTGCCAAATGGTGGTATGACTATGGTAAACTATTAGCTCCCTATAATGGTCTAGTGAATTTTGCAATTGATGGATTAGAAGACACACACCATATCTATAGAACAAATACAAGATATCATAGAGTTATAGAAAATGCTACAGCATTTATGAAAGGTGGTGGAAGAGCTGAATGGTCATTTATTAGGTTTGGTCACAATCAACATCAAGAAGAAGAATGTAAACAAATTGCTAAAGATTTAGGATTTGTAAGATTTACTGCTGTCAATACACAAAGATTTTATGGCAAAGATAGTATTGATTATACTTGGCAAAAAAGAAATTATAGTGTAATGAGATATCAACCTGAAAAAACGGATGTACAAGAATTTAAAGATTTAAATAGGACAGATAAGTTGTGGGACGGTAAAAAAGTTGAAGATTTATCTGCTGATGAAATTAACATACAAACAAATAAAAATCAAAATAAATTTGTTGAGGATCCTGAAAAATCAAGAAAAGAATCTGCCGGTAAAATATATTGTCATACAAAAGCAAGAAATGATGTTTACTTAGATTGTATGGGTTATGTTCATCCTTGTTGTTGGATTGGTTCAAATGAATATCATAGAATTAATAATGTAGCTGAAAAAACAAAATATCAACATATGGGAAACGAGATGTTAGACCATAGAGATTTAATTCCTGCATGGGAAAAAGACTTTATAGATATTCTAAAAGAAGACTGGTATCAACATATATTACCTTTAAGTTGGGACATGTCGCCTTGTCGCATTTGTTCTAGGCAATGTGGTAAAGATAAATTTACTACAGTACGACAACATGAAGGCCTTAGAAAATGATATATGTTCCGGATAGTGCAAAAAATATATTAATCAACCATTCTTCAGGAATGGATTCGACACTTTTAATTTATAAATTGTTAAATGAATTAAAGATATCTCGTAAACTAGACAAAGTAAATATTTTTATTAATACAGGTGATGAACCTGTGTGTGACCCATATGCCAGCTTTAGGTCAGACAATATCTGTAAAAAACTATTCGATAAATTTAGTTCTTCTTATACCAGATTAAAATTTATTTACACAGATGGTGAAACAAAAATACCAACTTTTAAAAGTAAAACTATAGAGTATAAACGACAGTATAATATAGATGTTTTTTATAGAGGTATCACATTATCTCCACCTAAAGAAATACAAACAAAATATAATTATTATAAACCTGAAAGAGATGTAGACCAATTAACTCATATTACACTAGTAGGCGAAAGTTATACAATATGTCCTTGGTACAATGTAGATAAAAAATTTATTGTTTCTGAATATAAAAAAGATAGTTTCTTAATGAATGAAATATATCCGTTAACACATAGTTGTATATGTTCTGGTGATAAAACTGAAAATTGGACAAAACATTGTTCCGAAACACAAGGACCAAATGCTAAAAACTGGTGTTGGTGGTGTGTAGAAAAACAATGGGCACTTGGAGTGTTGAATGATTAAGCCTTACTGTACTTTACCTTTTGTACAATTTTCAACTACAGTTGCTGGTAATTATCAGGCATGTTGTATTGCTAAAAAACAATCAGAAAATATTGTTGATGTATCGCCTATGGACTTTTTCAATGGTAAACATATGAAACAATTGCGATATGATATGTTGAAACCTGGTGAACCTACTGACTTAATTAAAGACACTTGTTATAAGTGTATAGCAAATGAAAAAAACTCAGGCAATTCAAAAAGATTACAAAATTACTACACAACAAATTTAGATAAAACAAATACATTAAAACAAAGAACATTAGAAAAAATAAAAGACGACAAAAATGTAGACTTGGAACCTACTGATATGGACTCTTTTAAAATTAAGATATTTGGAAATTTGTGTAATTTAAAATGTACTATGTGTAATCCTCTAGTATCATCAAAAATAGCAGCTGAACAAAAAAGATTGGGTACTTTGCCTAGAGATTGGAAAGGACCAATTATAATAGACCAATCTAAAAAAATGGATATGGATAAGTTTAGAGATGACTTAAAGAAAATATTACCTACTACTAATCAAATAGAAATTGTAGGTGGCGAACCATTATTATATCCTAAAGTTGCAGGATTTGTACAATGGATTGTTGACAACAATATGTCAAGACATTTAGAGTTGAGATTTGTAACCAATGGCATGACTGAAAATTTTGAGTTGTTTGCTTTATTTAAATATTTTAGAAAAGTGACCATAATGTTTTCTATTGATGGTGTTGGCAAGATTGATGAATATATAAGAACCGGAACTATATGGGAACAAAAAGTTGAAACTATGAAAAACATAGGTCAAATTCCTAAAGTAAAACTATCTTTCAGTACAACAGTTCAATTATTAAACATTGGATACTTAGATGAAATTCACACCTTTGTGAAAGATACATTTGGTATGCAAGCAAAATTAAATAATAATCTTTCTTTTCCTGTGTGGGCTAGAGCAGTTAATGTTCCTAAAGATGTGTCTGAAATGTATATTAAAAAATATAGTAACAAAAAATTCTATAATATGGCTCACCATATACACACTTTAAGAAACGATAAAGAAAGAAATGATACTAGATTTTTAGACGCTATGGATAGATACAGGTATCTTGATAGTATTAGAGATACAAATTTGTTAGATGTTTATCCAGAGTTTGAAAAATGGTATATTAATGCAAAGGCAACACCATGGTCTCTATAGTAACTGCTTTCTGGGGAGACAAGTATAGTGTAGATGATTTAAAAAAATTACCAATTGATTTTTGTTTTTCTGATAGAGAAATACCTGGTATAAAAACTTTTCCTATTGATATGAGTTACAAACACACCTGGAAAAAAATGACATTATTTGATAAGAGGTTAAATCTAGGCGATTGTTTATTTTTAGATATAGATATCATTATCCAAGGTGACCTAAATATTCTTATTGACTATTATAAAAAGAATAAAGTCAAAGGTAAAGTTATGTTAAGTCATGTACATTGGTTTGATAATGAAAAGATGAAAAAAAATAAGTCAACATATACATCTTGTAATGTAAATAGTGGTGTGTTTGCATTTAATAATGATGAGTGCGACCACATTTATCAAGCAGTTGAAAAAGATAAAGAAAAATTATCAATGTTATTTGAAGGCACAGATAAATGGTTTTATCATGTTCATAAAGATTGGTATACTTTTTGGCCAGACAAATATGTACAACATGCTATACATAACTTTGAAAAATTTGATAGAAAGAAAGCGATTATATTAAGTGAAAATGGAAGAGCCGAAGGTAGAAATAAAATTTAATTATGATTTAGGTCTTTTTGGTGATACACTAAACAGAGTTGTATTACGAGAATATCCACATAGATTAAAAGACTTCATCAATAGTTTTTCAGGCAATCAAGTTACTTGTAAAAAGTGGTTGATAGAGCAACTACTTTTAGTATTAAAAGATAAGCCTAACATATCAACTAGAAAAATTACCGTATTAGGTTCGTGGTATGGCAATGTATTAGTACCTTTGATTGTTGACAATATAAAAGGTGTTGAAGATATACAATTAATTGACATGGACGAAGACGCTTTAGATATAGGTAGAAAGTTTTTAGGTAGAAGTTATAATGATGTTAATATTAATTATATAAAAGAAGATATTAATTTTATAGATTATTCTCAAAGATATACAAACATTTGTATTAATACATCTTGCGAACATATGTTTCCTATGTCGTCAATATCTTTTTCAAATGATAAACAAGTATTATATATCTTACAATCAAACAACATGAAAGATGAAAGAGAACATGTAAATTGTGTTGAAGATTACTATGAATTGATGAAACAATCTGATATTACAAAACCTTATTATTATAGTAGATTAAAATTAAAAGGTAGAAACAATAAAGAATACAAAAGATTTATGGTGATTGGTAAAAGAAATGACTAGTATTTGTACACTACTAAAAAAAGGACCAAAATATGGTACTAAAGATGTAAATAATATTTTTAGAAGTTTGAAGAAACACACGACTAAGCCTTTTAAGTTTTATTGTTATACAGATTATGATACTGAGTTTTTAGATGAAGATATAAACATTATTGAGTTAGAAAATGATGATAAAAAACTACAATGGTATAAGTTAGATTTTTTTAAAAAAGGTATTGTTAAAGAAGAAGATATTATATTGATGGATATTGACCAAGTCATAATTAGAAATTGTGATTTTTTATTTGATGATATTGAAGATAATGAATTTAGAGGCACACATAGATTTTGGTGGAGATGGAGAGAAGATAAAGAAAATAAAAAGTTTGCATTGAGTGGTAGCATATACAAATTCAAAAATGGTGAACATCAATACATTTCTGACAAATTTGAAAAAGATATTGACTATTGGCAAGAATATTTTATTAAAAATGGTACAACAAGTGGACCTGTAAATGGCGAACAACACTTTGTACAAAAGATGTTAGAAGATAACAAAACTAAAACCTCAATGTTTCCTGAAAAACATATTGTAAAGTGGCATGAAAATGACTTTTATATACAAACATGCATTGAACATGATTATAAAAAATGGTCGGGTAATCCATATCTATTAGATGAAGATTGGCACACAGATGTAAAGGTAATTCATTATGCCGGAAATTAATTGGAATACTCCTGTTGATGTTTATTGTGTTAATGTAGGGGAAAAATACGGACCTGAATATGTGTTTAAACTTAAATCAGCTGTTGAAAGACATTTAACTCAACCTCATAATTTCTGGTGTATCACAGATAAACCTGAATTATATCCTTTTTCTATAAAATCAGATGATTTACCAGGTTATTGGAGTAAAATATCTGTATTTAAATATACTGGTAGATGTTTATATTTTGATTTAGATGTTATTATACATGGAGCAATAGACGAATTAGCTATGACAACAGGAAATTTTCATATGATTTTACCGTTATGGAAAGACCCCAGAAAAGCAAAGTTTGTTTCTGATAGACCAGATATAGGTACATCTCTACATAACTCCTCGGTAATGAATTGGAATGATAGTAGAGAAATATACAATAAATTTATGAAAGACCCCGAATATTATATATTTAAATATAAGGGTGATGACAGATTTTTAACACACGAAACAGAACCAAAAACTTTTCCTACTAAAAAAAGGCCACCTATAATATACTCATATAGAGATGGTGCTCATTATAATGATGACAATGAATCTTTTAAATATCGTAAAGAATATTCTGTAGCTTTGTTTCATCAAAAACCTGAAATACATGATTGTTTAGAACATGATATTGTTAAGGAAAACTGGATATGATAGCACATTGTATATTCTATGGCAATAGATATTCGTATTCAAATGTTGTAACTTTACAGAGAGAGTTTAAAAAACATGATGTAAAATTAAAGTGTGAACATATAAAAAGCTTTGAATCTATAAAAGAACATTGGCATAAATTAAAATACTTTGATAATACAAATGAAGATACTATAATAATTGATATAGACCAGACAATAGTAGGTGATATATCAGATATGATTAACTATCCTGTTAAAGACAATGAGTTAATTACCTACAAAAACTGGTGGGACCATTCTCCTAAGTGTCCAATAAACGGTGGTTGGTATAAATTCAAATCTGGTAGTTTGCAGTATGTGTGGGATAAATTCAATTCCGATATAGAAAAATGGCAACTTCATTATTATAATAATGGTACAGTTCATTATCAGTATTACGGTGAACAAAATTTTGTATATGATACAGTCTTAGAGAACGGTGGTAAAATAACTCATATGCCTATTGAATGGTATAGTAAAAATACAATAAATGAAAATACTAAAATAGTTCATCATGTGGGGATAGATAAATAGTAATATGTGGTTAACAATTTCAATATTAATAGGCATAGTGTGGTCTCAAATTATTTCACACTTTGGTGCTAGCATACTATTACATAGACATTATTGTCATAACCAATTCAAAGTACCAGTATGGTTTGAAAGAGTTGGTTTAGCAATGTTAATGATAGCATGTATTAGAACACCAATCGGGTGGATTGCGAGTCACCGTATGCACCATGCACACTCTGACGGTCCAAATGACCCACACGCAGCTAAACATGTAGGTTTCTGGAAAGTATTATTGACTACATGGAATATCGAGAAAATACCTATGAAATACGCTAGAGATTTATATAAAAATCCTAATCTAGTATTTTGTCATAAACATTGGTTGAAAATACTAATAGGTGTAAATGTTGTTAGTTACATTATTTGTCCATATTTTTGGGTGGCCTTTTGTGCCGTACCATTTGTTTTTGCAAAAATAGGATTTGGACTATTGAATACAGTCGGACATAAAACACCAGGTGGCGCTAATGTACCTTGGTTAAATATGTTTATTGCAGGTGAAGGCTATCATAAAAATCATCACGAAAACTTTAAACGAATTAGATTGCATAAGTTTGATACAGGTGGTTGGTTAGCGGAGAAATTATTTTATGACAAACAAAGAAAAAATACTTAAACAATCATTAGCTATTAGAACATTTCCTATTATTGAAGTTCAAATTGTTTGTGATAATTTCAAGTATGATGATTATACAGAGGTAAAACCATTTCACTCAGATATTACTGAATGGTTGAAACCTATCATAGACTTATCAGATTTTAAATACTTATATCCAGCTAACGGTGTTACTGAGGGTATCAACTATTGGTACATGCAAGAAAATAGAAAAATAATTAGACATAAAGATGATTATGTATGGTTACCTGAAAGTGAAACTGGTGAAGTGTTGTATATGTCAAATCCATCATCAGCCGATGGCAATTTAAAAGATATACCTACTAATATACCTGTTGTATTAGATATTGCACACATAGGTTCGTGTAGTTCAGATATAAAAATTAAAGTGCCTGATAATGTCGAAAAGGTATTTTTCTCATTAAGTAAATGTTTTGGTATGAGAAATTATCGTATAGGATATTATTGGTCAAGGACACCAGATTCACAATTAGAAAGATTAATTGGGTCTGCTAAGTATTATAATTATCACTCAATGCAACTAGGTGAAGAGATAATTAGAAAAGTATTACCAACACATGTTAGTACAAGACTAAAAAAATATCAAGAAAAAATATGTCAGGATTTAAACTTTACACCGTCTGATAGTGTGTGGTTAGCTACAACAAAAGATAGTGATTATGATAAGTTTAAAAAGGGTGATGTAAATAGAATTAGTTTATGTGATTTAATAAAGGAAGAATATGATACAACCTCATAAGACAATTCAAGACATTAGAGGTCTTGATGACGGACATATAAGACAATTAGCAAGAGATATACACCAAGACGGTGTAGCTGTAATCTATAATCAAAATCTAAAAGAAAGTGATTATATTTATTTTATGAAAAGATTTGGTGAATGTGAATCACCTGATTTGTTTATGAATCCAAAAGAACATCCAGAAATCTTTTTAGTCACAGGTAAAAAAGTTGACGGTAAGAAAATTGGTATGTTTGGTGATACAGAGTTAGGTTGGCATTCAAATGGTAATTCAAGACATTTGATTGATAAGATATTAATTGGATTGTATTGTGTTAAAGAAGACATTAATACCACATTAAGTGTATGTAATACTTCTAAACCTTTTTATGATATGTCTAAAGATGAACAAGAGTATTATCGTTCTATTACAATCAGATTAAAATTTAAAAACAATACAATATATGACTTAGAAGAGGGTGACCCAGAGTTAGAATTTATGAGTAAAAATAAAGGTAGTATTCGTAAGTTGGTAGATGTACACCCACATAACATGTCAGAATATTTTTACTTTCCATACCACTTTATTTGTAAAGCATGGGAAGGCAAAAAACAAATTGACCATGAAGAGTTAATCAGTAAATTAAAACCAAAGATATTTAAATCACAGTATCAATATCACCACATATTTAAAGAGGGTGATTTACTTCTCATGGACCAATTTACAAGTTTACACCGTAGAACACCTGTTATGGATAACAATCGTTTACTATGGCGAATAGCATCGGATTTTAACAATGTTTACAAGTAAAGAAGTACCTTGGCCAAAGATAGGCACCATGACCGGTGAAATACCTATGAAAAGAAGATATGCATTAAGAGATATGTCTTATCTTGACACACTAGAGGCAAGGCCTATTTTTGAAAAACAAGCCGATATTATCATTAAAAACAATTACAAAGGTATTGTTGATATAGGTTGCAGGCATGGACCTGTAAATGATTTTCTACATGAAAAGTCTTATAAAGATTATCAGTATTATGGTTTTGACACCTCACCTGAACCTATTGAATATGCACAAAAACGGTGGCCAAACTATCAATACGAAGTTAGAGATTGGGCAACATTAAAAGATGTTAACTTCAAAGTAGATTGTATAATTTTTAGTGGTGTTTTATTGTATGAAAAAGACCATTATAAAATGTTCACAAACATAATGAAATTTTATGATTGCAAAAATGCGATTATACAAGAGCCATATCACGAACAAACATATTATGAAGAAAAATTAAAATTAAAATCAATCACAAATGATATGCAACAATATAATTTTAAAGAAAAGACTATTGTAGAGGCAGAAATATTTTGTGGTAAAAGATTGGTAGGTGAAGTATCATATGAATAAGATTGTAGCAGTAAATTTTAGTAATGCTTCTAACTCTATGCAAGGTAGAGGTTTAAAACTTTTAGATAAATTTATTCCATTTTACAAAGTTATTAATTTAAGAGATTTTTGTATACCTGTATTAGATAGTAACATGGCTGATGGTAATGTACCTGATAGTGTAATAGAGTTTGACAAGGCATTAATTGACGCAGACGCTTATGTTTTTTGTGTTGCTGAATTCATGGGTGGATATTGTGGACAATTTAAGAATGCTATGGATTGGTTAGTTGTAAAAACAAACTATGATAAAGATTTAAATATACCTTATAGTATCAGTCATAAACCAATGTTTAGTGTTACATTTTCACCTAGTAATAAAAATGGTGGTAGACATGCAAATATGATGAAAGACTTATTAAAAAATTTTCAAGTTGTAAACCACGGCCATATTGTATTTAATCATGGTTGGGAAAAATGTGTTCCAGGCAACTATGAATGGGTAAAAGAAGACGCTGAAAATATGAATAAAGTATTATCAGAACCTTATGAAAAGAAAAACAAAATTACTGAACATACGGATGTAAGAACAATATGTAAATGGATTCATTTGTATGAAGAGTGGGATAAAAAATGGCAAGATATAGAATAGTAAAGAATATAGATGAAAAATTGCCTGGTGATGATATACAAAAATATATTGACAGAGAAAATCCAGAAAATCCTGAACATACTAAGGTAAATTATAATAATCATTATAATGGTTATAAAGGTGTTGTATGGACACCATTAGATGTACCTTATGTAAATTTAGATTTAGATTTGATGTGGAAAAGATGGACAAGTATTAATGATAAAAAACATGTATGGTTTGACAAAGACAAATCTGATATTAATAGTTCAAGACATAGTACATATATTAATCACGACTACAGAGCATTAATGTTATTTACGAATGGTGCATATTATGGAGATGTTAAAGGTGAGTGGTGTGACTTTGTACATGATGAGTTTCCAGATGTAGTAAAATTTATTGATTCAATGCCCTATGATAATGTAAGGTGGTTGGCATTTGTGGGTAGAGATACACACGGTGTTGGTCCCCATTATGATGAATACGATAAGGCAAGAGAAGATTTAAAATACCAAGAACCTAGTCAAGTTAGAGTTAGGTGGAGTAAAGTTACTGATTGGGAAAAAGAACATTTATATTTTACAAAAGACCATGCTCAAACAAGAATATATCCTATGTTGCCACCAGAAACAAATGCTATGGCATATGACGGTACAGTACATGAACATGGAGCGGACGCAGGTTACCACCCTACAAAAAGAATTCAATTAATGCCAATGGGTACTTTAAATATTCCTAAATGGCATGATTTGTTAGAACGAAGTATAGAAAAATATAAGGATTATGTAATAACAAAAGATGATTTTACAAAATAAAAAATTAGAATCAATAGACCCTATTGACGCAAATAAAATGGTTGCTGAGCATGGTTATTTGGTGATTGAAAATAGTGGTGCAAGTCCTGAAGAATTTGCAGAATGGAATCTTGCATTTGGTTATCATATAAGTCCTGATATTTGGTGTACCGATAAGAAACATAGTGAATACTTTTGGCGTGTAACAAATAAAAAGATAGACGGAGAAAATCAAGGTCTATTTGCAGATGATGAATTGGATTGGCACAGTAATTTGGTACCTCATGCTGATGCTCAAGAAGTTATAGGTTTGTATGGTAAAACAATAACATATGATACCGAAACATGGATATGTACTAGTATTCCTTATATGAAAAAATTAAGTGCAAAAACTAAAGAGTTATATAAAAGTTTATACACTAAATTAAATCATTCGGGTGGTATTCCTATAAATCAACCATGGAAACCTGATTGGGATAAAAAATATACTGATACAGTTTTAAACGGTATAAAACAAAATAGAAATAAAAGTAGAGCTGATTTAGTTGATAAAAGATTTAAAGAGTGGCGAGGTGTATTAGATAAACATAGACTAGTACCAAATCATCCTTTAGGTATTGAGGGTATATTTTTTCAACCTTATGAAATTACAGAATTTGTCGGTTTGTTAAACTTTTCTCACAAAGAATTATATAATGAAATATATAAAGACTTTATAACTGACAAGTACACTTATAAACATAAATGGAAACCTGGTGATATTTTATTAATGGACCAGTTAACAACCATTCATAGACGGCCTACGATAGCAAAAGACCAAACTAGAGAATTATTGAGGTCAGCATGTTGGTATAAAAATAGGAATCATTTTGAATATGTCTTGTAAAATTTCAGCATTTAGTTTTAGTAATAACTTAGATAGTATGAATAGTAAAGGTCTTCTAATGATGGATGACCATATTAAATTTCATGTATGTAAATCTATGTGTGATTATAATATGAAACTGATTGATACAAATGATGTTGATGGTAAAGTTGATGATGGTATAAATCAATTTGATAAAGATTTGCATGACACAGATGTTTTTGTTTTTGCTGTTCCTGAACACACAGGCCATTATTCAGCAGTTTTTAAAAATGCGTTAGATTGGTTAGTTGTAAAATCTAACATGAATAATAATCTAGGAACATCATACGGATTTTCACATAAACCTATAATACTAATTACATTTACACCATCAAAAAAGGCTGGTAATAGACACTTTGACATGACTAAACACTTATTAGAAAAAATGGGTGGTAATGTTGTAAAGAGCTTTGTAAAAAATGATTGTTGGGATAATCTGTATCGAGAAAACATGAGTTTCATAAGTGAAGAATGTAAATATATTAATGAATTCAAAAAAGATTTGGTGACCATTGAAAAACATGAATCAAAACAATGGAAAAATAAAGATGATATGATAAGTTCATATAATAATTGGAAAGATAAATGGAAGTAAAAAGATATTCAGAAAACCCTAATGAGTATTGGCCATTGATTGAAAAGTTTAGACAACAATCATTTAAAGAGGGTAATAATAGTATCGGTTATGATAAGTATGACCCCGATAATAAAGACATAGAAACATGGATGTGTTTTAAAGATAATAAATTAATATCAATATCAGCTGCTGAAAAATCTCATTATACAAATGACCCTAATATTGCAGTAAGAGTATGTCGTTATCATATACTAAAGAAATATAGATTTAGTCATTGTGGTTTGATTATGGGAGAACATCAAATCAAGTGGTCAAGAGATAAAGGATTTAAGATATTATATATTACACATGACATAAAAAACAAAGCCATAAATAACCTTTATCAAAGAAGAAAACAAATGACAGATAAGGCATTTAAAGAACATATAAATGGTGAGTGGTACACAAAATTACAAGTAGAGAAGAATTTTTTATTTAAGACTGGTGATATGTTGCAATATGTTTATAGCATAAGACTACAAGAGAATTATGATTGGCAACCTAAATCAGATTATATAATTGAGAGGAAACATGATGGACAAATTATCTAAACACAGTTTACCTACTGTAAAAGAATTAAATCTTAATATAGATTTAGATAAGTTAAGAAAAGCTACAGATGAGTTGGCTGAAAAGTTTACAGATGTGAGGTCTGCTAATCCTATGTTATGTATGAATCATGAGGAATTAGTTAAAGATGTTTATGATAACTTTGAACAAATCAACTTAACTACACCTAGTGAGATATTACCTCACACCACTAGTATTAAAGAAAGATTGAAAAGAAGAGAAGAACATTTATATAATGTACCTACAGATGATTATAAAGGTAGTTATTTTGAGGAGATTGTTACACAATGTAAATCACCAGCAAGTAGAATTAGAATTACAAAATTAGCACCAGGTAAAATGATACCATGGCATGTTGATTATGATGTATCATATGGTGTAAGAGTAATTGTTCCTATCTATGGTGACAATAATGTTATTAACCTATTTAAAAGAAATAATAAAATAGAAGCTTACAATCTTAAAAACGGAGTTGCCAATTTCTTGAATATAGGTTATACTCACGGTGTCGTGTCTATGAGTAAAAAGGCTAGGATAGCTTTAATGTTTACTTTAGATGGCACTAAAGATATTCTGTAAATATACTCAACCCTAATTTTTTACCTTTAAAGTTACTTCCACAATGCAATCTTACACAATCAAAAACAATTGCATTACCAGGTCGCCATGCGTGAGCGGAGTTAAAACTTAAACCTTTCAACCATTTATCTTCTAAATGAGTTAGATACTTTTCTTTCATTATAGTATCAAATGGTATATTTGATTTGCCTACAACATTTTCATAATCATATACAATAGTGTTGTAAAAGGTTTCTATATTTTCTTCACCGTTAAAAAACTTACTAGGTCCGTCAAGATATACTTGGTCAAAAAAACACAAATATGGTTCTTCTTTTGTGTCATACTCTAAGGGTATATTAAAGGCTTTATATGTTAGTGGTAAACTATGTTTATCGTCATTGTGTATGATATGTGGTTGTTTTACTTCAAAAAACATACCAGACATTACTTTACTACTAGGATAAAGTTTAGATATTTTATCTATAATTTTGTTTAGTGTTGGCGAGTCATAATGTTTTATATCAGAGGTTATAGGTCCTGTATTTTTGTAAACTTTATTAATATTACCATAGTATTCCATACTTAATGTTTCTATATCTTCTTTTGATATAAAATTTTCTATATAGTATGTTTCTTCTAAATTTGATAATATGAAATCTTTATGTTCTTGCGACCTAGTGGGCATGTTGTAAATTAGCAATTAAAGCTGTTACATTCTCCGAAGTGAATGGTACATTAATAATTAAATGTGTACTGTTTTTAGACCAACTCATAGTTCTATGTACTCTTTTTGTATTTACATAATATGGTCTGCCATGTTCAATTAACATTTTCTCATGGCCATGTATCCAATCGAATTGCATAGGACCACAATCTTGCAAAAACACAGCTATTCTAAATGAATCTCTAGGCATAGTTGGATGGTCTCTATGTGGATGAAAGTAAGCGCCCTCGCCACATTTTACTAAAAAGGTTCTGCCTAAAGTAGGAAATATATTTAAAAGTGGGTGTAAACATTCTAACTTATTATAAACTTTAGTAGGTACATTAAACTCTGCCTCATTGACATATCTATTCGCCTCTACACACGCTTGTGCTAAACTAGGATTGTCTTGATGAGTTTTGCCTGGTAAATTTAAAAGAGATAGTGCTTTACGATTATTAATCTTATCGGTTCTAGGTAAATAATCTACCCAATCGTTTTCAAATTCTTTAATTTGTTTTGAGTATTGACCACAATTAACTTTTACCTTTAGGCCTTCCCAATCACCTAAACTTAACAACGCTACTTCATTGGCTAGAGTTTCACAATCTACTTCTTTTGCGTTAAATTTTACTGACTGACCACTTACACCTGGTTTCACTATTACATTATCTGTCATAATATTCTCCTATACTATTATTTATGCGTTCACCTTGTACACCATTTCCTAGGTCATATCCCATTTCTACACCATCTTTGAATACTTTTCTAGTAGGTTCGGTATCAATTTTGTCAGCATATCCTAAACCTAATAACATATGTACATGAGTTTCGCCTATTTTTTGTCCTAACTCTCTCGATTCTAAACAACCATTGAACCCGGTATTTAAACCTATATCTTCAGCGGCCAGTAATGCAGTTGTTGAGCTGACCATGATATCTTCTATGACTTCTAAATTATTTTTTTCAGAAGCCCATGCTAAGACAATAGGTGCTAACACCTGTCCATTGTATCTTCTTAAACCGTTACCTTTAGCGCCTCTAATTTTATTCAAACAATATGTGTGTTCCCAATATAACCAATCTTTTATTTGTTTGCATTTTTTCGTTTCATCAAATATCAAAACTTTGTAATTGTATTTTAGTTGTTTTGAAGGAGACCTATATATACAGTCTAATACATAATCGAGTTTATGTTGTTCTACCTCTTTTTTTGACCACCATTTTGTAGTGTAACGAAGTTTTAATAACGATTTTACAGACATACACTTATTTATCTTGTATAAATATATAAATAATAGGAGATAATTATGAATACAGTAATGATTGATGGCAAAGAGTTTGATGTCGCAAAATTGAGTCCAGAATTACAAAATTACCTAGTGGTAAGACAAGAAATTCAGGCCTCTAAAGTAAGACACAATCTTGAGCTAGAAAAAATCGAAGTGTTAACAACACATTATAACAAAAAAATTGCAGAATTAGTAAAAAAAGAAATACCAGAAGAGAAGAAGTAGATGGCAGCCATAGCTAACCTTACAATCGACCAAGGAACAACATTCAGTTCAGATGTAACAGTCAAAGACGCAAACAATAATCCGTTTAACTTAACAGGTTATACTGCTGAAGCTAAAATGTCCAAAGGATATTCTTCTACTCGAACAAGAACATCAATAACTACAACGATAGCCGCTGACGCCACAACTGGTGTTGTCACACTATCATTAACATCTACAGTTTCAGCAAACCTGGACGCAGAGAGATATGTGTACGATTTAGAGATTACACAGACCTCTAGTGGTAATGTTACAAGAGTTATTGAAGGTATTATTACAGTTAGACCACAAGTATCTATCTAATTCAACTCTTTTTTGTTATAAATATACATACGGAGAGAAATAATGCCTGATATTACAGCTAAGATAAATGTAAATACATCACAAGGACCACAACAAGTTTCGGTGTCCTTGCCATCTGCTCAGGCGGCAGCAAATAATTCTCTACAATTGAAGTTGTTAGGCGATGTTGATACAACTACCTTAAATGATGGTGCAATATTACAATATAGGTCAAGTGACGCAAAGTTTGTAACTACAAATGAAATAGTAACTACAACAGGAACTTTGACCATAAACGCAGGAGCATTTTAGGAGTTTTAGATGGCAACAGTAATTCAGATAAAAAGAAGTTCAGCGGCAACAGCCCCGAGCACGCTGAAACTTGGTGAAGTAGCTTATACATATGGAACAGGTACACAAGCCAATAGTGGTGATAGACTATTCATTGGTGAGGGAGGCGTTGACGGAAACGGTGACGCAAATAATGTAACAGTAATTGGCGGTCAGTATTTTACTGACATGTTAGACCATGTTGCTGGTACTCTAACAGGAAGTTCAGCACTTACAGCAGACTCAAACTTAGCCATTGACCAAGTAATTATTGGTAATAGTGCTACAGTAGGTGGTACAGTAAAATTCAATGAAGGAACAAATAACGGCACAAACTTTATAGGTTTGAAAGCTCCGAATGCCGTTACAGCTTCACAAACATTTGTTTTACCTGACGGTGATGGTACAGCAGGTCAATTTTTAAAAACAGACGGTTCAGGTAATTTAGATTTCGCAACTGTAAATCAGTTTATTGATTTAGCAGGTGACACAGGAACAGATACTTACAATACTGCTGAAACACTTACCTTTGCAGGTACAGGTGGTTTAGTTCAGACTGTAACAGACAATACAGTAACAGTTACAGCAACAGCATTAACAAACGCTAACTTATCAGGTAGTGCAGGCATATCAAATGCTAACTTAGCAAATCCTACAACTACATTAGGTTCATCTACATTAACATTAGGTGCAACTACAACAGACATTGCAGGTTTAACATCATTAGTAGTAGATAGTATTACAATTAATGGTTCAACTCTTTCAACAACTGCTGGTAATACAGACATTGTTTTCTCTCCTCATGGAACAGGAACAGTTACAGTACCAAGTGGTTATGAAGACAGAGCAGGATTTACAACTAACTCATTAGCAAACAAAGCTTATGTTGACCAAGTTGCACAAGGTCTTGACGCTAAACCGTCAACAAGAGTTGCTACAACAGCAAACTTAACGGCGACTTATTCAAATGGTACTGCTGGTGTTGGTGCAACATTAACAAACTCTAGTACACAAGCTGCATTATCAATTGATGGTGTAACTATGGTAGCAGATGATAGAATTTTAGTTAAAGACCAATCAACAGCCGCTCAAAACGGTATCTATGTTGTAACAAATATAGGTTCAGGTTCATCAAATTGGATTTTAACAAGAGCAACACCTGAAGACCAACCTGCTGAATTATCAGGTGGTTCATTTGTATTCGTAGAAGAAGGTACTGCTAACGGAGATAATGGTTATGTATTCACACATACAGGCGTTCCTACTTTTGGTACAACAGCATTAGATGTAACACAATTTTCGGGTGCAGGTCAAATTAATGCCGGCGCTGCTATGTCAAAAACTGGTAATCAGTTAGATGTAGAAGTAGATGACTCTTCAATTGAAGTAAACGCAGACGCA
>Ga0209929_1000099_pt1 | contig 31730 bp, 38 predicted proteins | sample SalPon2_C_H2O_MG_2_FD_185731 | JGI IMG/M metagenome (GOLD analysis project Ga0209929, IMG submission 185731) | Salt pond water microbial communities from South San Francisco under conditions of wetland restoration - Salt Pond MetaG SF2_C_H2O_MG... ... | reverse complement strand
TAATAACTATGATTAAAATTTATTGATTTTGATTGTAGTTATTTTTTACAGGTGTTGCACGACTGTCGTCAGCTCGTGTCGTGAGATGTTTGGTTAATTCCTGAAACGAGCGCAACTCTTACTTTTAAACAAGTTTTTACGTACTAAAAAATCTCTGATTTTTTACACGCTTTAAAAGCACGGTCAATGATAAATTGAAGGAAGGTAAGAATGAAGTCAAGTCAATGTGACCCTAATGAATTGGGCTACACATGTGCTACAATGAAAATTACAAAAAGTGACAAAAAAGAAATTTTAAGTTAATCAACAAAAATTTTCCCAGTTCGGATTGTAGACTGCAACTCGTCTACATGAAGTTGGAATCACTAGTAATCGCAAATCAGCACGTTGCGGTGAACACGTAAATTGGCCTTGTACACACCGCCCGTCACTTGCAAAGAATTAGTTTCGCTTGAAGGTTTTGATAAAACCCATTGAGAGATTGATAATTTGGATGAAGTCGTAACAAGGTAGCTGTACGGGAACGTGTAGCTGGAATATAATGAAATAACTCTCGGTAAGTTTTTTTAAAGACTAAAGGTTCGAATCCTTTTTTCATTTTAACCTGAAAATCGTTTTCAAGAGTTTCAATTAAAGATTTTTTAAATACTGACACGGTCGGGAATCACTTAAAAATCCTTTAATTATTTTGTTAGAGAAGTGCATTGGTTAGCATGTTAGGCTCATGCCCTAAAGTTTGTAGGTTCGAATCCTGCCTCTGACATAAAATGATTATGTTAACTTATTTTATGTGTGCTGTAGTACTGATCAGCGCTGCTATGGTTATTATTTCGAGAAATCCTCTTCATTCAGTATTATTTTTAGTGACAAGTTTTTTAGCGTCTTCTATGTTATTATTTTTATTTGAAAATGAATTCTTAGCTTTATTTTTTTTGACCATTTACTTAGGTGCCATCGCTATTTTGTTTTTATTCGTTGTAATGATGTTAGATATCAAGTACAGAGAGTTGCAAACAAGTCGGCTTTATTTCCCTGTAGGTGTTTTAATTGGTTCGACCGTGTTGATAGAAATTTACGGAGCGTTCACTAAGGTATTTTCAAAAAATACCAATGTGAGTGGATTTGATCACAATTTATATGTAAATTGGTATGATTATTTAGACTCTTTACCAGATATTTACGTGTTTGGTCAAATTTTCTACACTCATTACGTTTTACAGATTTTAATAGCTGGACTGATCTTATACATTGCTGTAATTGGTGTTGCGTTTTTAACTGTAAGAGCTGCTTTTAGCAAAGGTGAGAAACGGGAACAATCAATTTTCAGACAATTGTCAAGGAAAAACGTTCTATAATTTTTAAGTTTTACCTAAATTGCAAAAAAATTTTAGGCGGAATAGTTCAGTTGGTTAGAACGTTGGAATCATAATCCAACTGTCGGGGGTTCAAGTCCCTCTTCCGTCAAAAAGTGATTAACTCAATTGGTAGAGTGTCTCGCTTACAACGAGAAAGTTAATGGTTCGAATCCGTTATCGCTTATAATTCATTATTTTTACATGGGAGCATTGACGCTTAAAGCATTTTCAGACGAGTTAAGAGAATGGGAATTTATAGAAGGAGAAGGGATTGATCCGACCGACAGTTTTGGTGTAAACTTAAGATTATCTATCAGAGAAAATCAAATTTTTTTAGCAGAACCAAACGATCCAACCACTCCTTGGTTAACAGATAAAGGTCGATTGTTTTTCGACGGTATGTTTGAAAAATCGGCAACAAAGCCAACAAATTGGCAAAATTTTTTTGCAGAAATTTCGGAATTAATGTATTTTGCAGATCATTTAAATTTTCACAAAAAGAATGTGTCATCATTTGTTTTTGCTTTTGAAAATTTAAGTCTAGAGACGTTAAATATGTTATACTTATTAAAGCAAAACTGTTCTTTTGTTGAATTACGGACAGTTGACAATCACAAAATACAAAATGATTTTGAATCATCTTATCAATTATCAGACTCAACTCTTAAGCCTAAGTTACATATGTCAACTTTAGGTATTTTGATAAACACGAACCCACGGTATGAGGGTTATGTACTGAATTTAAGTCTAAGACAAAGATTTTTTAAGGGTGATTTTAAACTGTTAAGTCTAGGTTCTATGCTGGATTTAACTTTTCCAGTATATAATCTAGGGTCAAATTTTAGCATTTTGAAATCATTAGGTGAAGGTACTCACTTATCTTGTCAAGATGTTAAAAACGCAGAATTTCCTGTTGTGATTACTAACACTGAGTTATTCAAAAGAAGTGATGCAAAAATTTTCACCGAAATTTTAAAGCACACAAGTGTATTAGATGCTGCGTGGAATGGTGTTAATGTATTAAATCATAATTTAAGTAATGCAGGAATTCAATCGTTAAACAAATTTTTACCTCTTTCAACAGAGGACTTAGTTAATTTTTTTGGTGTTTATTCGGTTAATGCAGTTTTAAGTTCGAATGCAAATGTTAAAAAGTTAACAGAATTGCATTTATTGAACATCTTTAACCTTAACAACACATCGTTTAAAAGTAAGGTTTTTGTAGATCAAAACGTAAAATCCGCTAACCAAGAGTTTGCAATGAAAACTCATATGTTCAAAGATTATTTTCATTTGCCGAGCAATTTGTTCTTAGAGGATAATGAAACTTACGTAAATACCCAAGGATTGGTTAAACGAACTACTAAGCTTATTAACTTTAAAAAAGAGGCGAAAAGTAATTGGCAAATTACTAGAAAGCTTTATGCTAACACTAAATCTTTAATGTTTTTTAATAATAAGCAAGATGCTAATTTAATTAATTTCAATAGTGTGAATTCGTTTAATTTCAAGAACTATGTAAACTTTCAATTTTACGCTGTTCAAACTCTTACAAGTTTAACTTTTTATTTAACTAAGCAAAACGCGCCATTAAAAACTCCATTTGTTTCAGCAATCAAATCTCCACGGGTTAAAGTTTTAAACACTAAAGTTAAAAACTGGTTAGATGATTTCTTCAACAATAATGGTAAAGATGCGTTTAGTTATAATTCTTCCGTTTTAGTAAACTGTTCTAAGATTGCAAGAAGCAGTACAACGAATTTTTTCTAAAATTTTTCTGTGCCGCATTTAATAATATGGATATCAATTTTTTTGTAAAAACTTTTTTAGAGTCTAACAATTATTTAGAGCAATTTAATTTACTACTACCTTCTTCTCTAAAAGAAGAATATCTAGGTGTATTCATTTATCTTTGTTTTGCTATTTTTTTAGCGTTTTTAATCGTAATTTTATCGTATTTTTTAGTAACTCAAAGTCCGGAAACTGAGAAGCTTTCGACTTATGAATGTGGTTTTGAACCTTATGGAGATACTAGAAACCAATTCAATATCCGATTTTACATTATCGCTATTTTATTTATTTTATTTGATATTGAAATTTTGTTCATGCTTCCTTGGTGTGTTTCAATCTCACAATTAAATCTACTAGGTTTTTGGTCTATGGTTGAATTCTTAGTTGAATTGGGTATAGGTTTTATCTACGCTTGGTGTGTCGGAGCAATTGAGTGGAGTTAACCCCCATTTGTCAGTAAAAATAATTTTACTATCTATGAGTAATATAAAGAATAACTTTGATTTTAAATACTTAGGTACAACTCATCAGTTTCATCTAGTAGACCCTAGTCCATGGCCTCTTTTAGCATCAATCGGTGGTTTTAGTTTAACAACCGGTCTTGTTTCGTATATGCATAAAATGTCAGGTGGTTGGGCACTATTCTTAAACGGTTTTATGTTAGTGTTATACGTTATGTATGTTTGGTGGCGAGATATTGTAAGAGAGGCAACTTATGAAGAGCACCACACTTTTGCGGTACAAAGAGGATTACGGTTAGGTATGATTTTATTCATTATTTCTGAAGTAATGTTCTTTTTCGCATTCTTCTGGGCTTTCTTTCATTCAAGTCTAGCACCTGTATACAATATTGGTGGAGTATGGCCTCCAAAAGCAATTATAGCAATGAATACTTACACTATTCCATTAACAAATACTTTTATTCTATTAAGTTCTGGAGCAACTGTAACTTGGGCTCATCATGCTATTATTTTAAATGCTAAGCGTCATACTATCATTGCATTAACGTATACCATTGCATTAGCAGCTTTCTTTACTTACTTTCAAGGATTAGAGTATGTTTCGGCACCTTTCAATATTAGTGATGGTGTGTATGGTTCTTGTTTTTACATGGCAACAGGTTTTCATGGTTTCCATGTTTTTGTAGGTACTATCGCTCTGATGGTTTCTTTTGTTAGAATTGTTTTAAATCACTCAACTAACACTCATCATTTTGGTTTCGAGTCAGCTATTTGGTATTGGCATTTTGTGGATGTTGTGTGGCTTTTCTTATTCATTAATATTTATTGGTGGGGTAATTTAGAGCCGTATAATGTTGCAGCTACTACTGTTTTAGTGTAATTTTGCATTAACCAAAAATGAATATGGTTACTAACCTTTTAAAAAAAAACGACTTATCTAATGAAATTGTAAAACAAACAGCATTGGCAACGCGAACACGAGCTCGAAACGTGTCTTTAAATAAATTTCGATGGAACAAAAGCTATTTATTAGGTTTTGTTGATTCACATTTAATTCATTACCCAACTCCAATTGGTTTAACTTACGCATGGAGTTTTGGTTCTTTAGCAGGTATGTGTCTAGTTATTCAGATTATTTCTGGAATTCTTTTATCTACACATTATACTGCAAATATTGATTTAGCATTTGCGAGTGTAGAATATATCATGAGAGATGTTCCAAATGGTTGGTTCATTCGATATGTACATGCAAACGGTGCTTCAATGTTTTTCATTGTAGTATATTCTCATATTTTTAGAGGTTTATACTATGGGTCTTATATGAAACCACGACAGTTACTTTGGTGTTCTGGAGTTGTTTTATTTTTATTAATTATGGGAACTGCGTTCACTGGTTATGTACTTCCTTGGGGTCAAATGAGTTTTTGGGGAGCTACCGTGATTACTAATATGGTAACGGCTATTCCGTTTGGAGGTCAAACCCTTGTAGAGTGGTTATGGGGTGGTTTTACTGTAAATGCGCCAACTTTAAGAAGATTTTATAGTGTTCATTTCTTATTACCATTCATTATCGCTGGTTTAACTATTATTCATTTAGCATTACTACATAAAGATGGTTCAAACAGTCCTATTGGTTCTGATACCGGTGTAGACGATGTTCCTTTCTATCCTTACTATTTTGCAAAAGACTTATTTGCTTTTACTTGTTTCATTTTATTCTTTGGTGTATTTGTATTTTTCTTCCCAAATCTATTAAATCACCCAGATAATTGTATCCCTGCGGATCCTATGGAAACTCCTAAGCATTTAGTGCCTGAGTGGTATTTCTTACCATTTTATGCTATTTTAAGATCAATCCCTCACAAAGCAGCAGGAATTGTTGCTATGGGTGGTTCTATTCTAATTATGTTAGTGATCCCATTTACTTACACAGGTTATATCAGAAACACTACTTACAGACCTTTATTTAAAGTTTTCTATTGGTTACTTGTAGCTGATTTCTTAACCTTAATGTGGGTTGGTCAAGCACCTATTACAGACCCATTTATTGCATTAGGTCAGTTAGCATCAGTTTATTATTTTGCATTCTTTTTAGTTTTAATCCCTATTGTTGGAGTTATCGAGACTAAATTAGTAAATTATAAAGTTGATTAAGCCCGAATATCAACATGTTAAGTCAAAAGATAGTTCTTTTGAGGTTTAAAGTGGGTTCGAATCCCATTCTTAACTAATTATGACAGAGCTACAATTATTTCAAATGTACCATTTAAAAGAAATGTCTCTTTCAGCGGAACTTTTCTTAAGTTGTTCTATTCTTCAATTTACTTTCTATGCAATTAGTACAGCTTATCAACGTAAAGCTGGATTTGTTATATTAAATAAGCAAGTTTATTATATTGGAACTTTACTTATTATTTTGTCTTCTTTTCTTATTTTAAATGAAGATTTATTAATCCTTAATTCATTTACTAGCAATAATTTTATTATTAATGATTATTTAGGTTTTGCTACTAAATTAGTTATTTGTTTCACATCAGTTTTATTTTTATTAATTGTGAATATTTCTTTCCGTGATGAGCCTATTAACAATAATTTTGAATATATTGTATTGATCACTATCTCAATTCTAGGTTTATTTCTATTATGTTCTTCTAATGATTTAATTACTGCATATCTTTCTATTGAATTACAAAGTGTTGCGTTTTATATCATGTCTGCTTTTAAGAGAAATTCTAGTTACTCGATCGAAAGTGGTTTAAAGTATTTCATCATTGGTTCGTTATCGTCTGCTTTTTTTTTATTTGGTTCGGCGATCATTTATGGTTGTATGGGTACTTTAAGTTTCGACGACCTTCAAATTTTTCTTTCATTAATTTTTGCTCCAGCTGTTGACGCAGCGTTGTCTTCTACTAGTTATGCGTTAGAAGCATTAGATTCAGATTTTTATTCAAAATATATAGCTTTAGGTTGGTTTTGTAATATTAACAGAATCGATCATTTAAGTCCTGATGTTATTTCGAGTCAAGCAAGTTTAATGACTTGGTGTGCTGTAAATGAATCAGCTGCTTTAGCTTCAGTTTACCCTGAAACGTTTTGGCATGCAGGACAAAGTGAAGAAGAAATGTTACTTGCAATTATTACATTTTTGCAACCGATATTTGGTGAGGGTATTGATACCTCTTCTGTGTCAGCAGTTTGGGAAGCTATGACCTACGAGTATTTAGCGACTGCCACACCGATTGTGTCAAGTGCCTTTTTATTAGATGGCGTGCATTTAGGAAATTCTTCAGAGACTATGTTGGTGTTAAAACAAATTTTTGATGCGTTTCAAAGTTTTTCAGCTGTTTCAGTTTCAACTGACGTATCAGCTTTAAATTTGGATTTCGTTTCTATTGGTTTCATGTTAGTTTGTATTAGTATTTTTATCAAGTTATCCATAGCACCATTTCATTATTGGTCTTTAGATGTTTATGAAGGATCTCCAAATACTACAACTTTCTTTTTTTCAGTTGTTCCGAAGATTGGTCTATTCGTTCTATTGACAAGACTTTGCTATACAAGTTTTTATCCAATTTTTGTAGAGCAATATCAGCTTTACTTTTTTTTACTTGCAATGTTAAGTATTTTCGTAGGTTCATTCGGTGGTTTAGAGCAAAGAAAATTGAAAACTTTATTGGCATACAGTTCAGTAAGTCACACTGGTTACTTATTACTTTCATTTAGTACCGGGAATATTGAAGGAATGCAAATGATGTTTTATTATTTAGTTATTTATATGATTTCGGGTCTATGTTTTTGGTCAGTTTATTTATTCCTGCGTCAAAAACGGAGTTCTTATTTCAATAAATCAAACAAAGAATTAGGTGATTTAGCATTGTTAAAAGAGTCTAATCCTATGTTAGCATTGATTTTAGCTTTAACTTTATTTTCTATTGCAGGAATTCCACCTATGGTTGGTTTCTTAGCGAAAGTTGGTGTTTTTTTAGTAGTTGTTAAGTCATCTGCTTATTTAATTTCAGTTTTCAGTATTGTGTTTAGCGTTGTTTCAACTTTTTACTATATTCGATTGATTAAAATTTTATATTTCGAAAATATGTTAGTTGGAAAACTGTATGTTCCTATTACTACTCAGAAATCTCTTATCATTGCTATTTTAGCACTGTCACTGATTATTCTATGTTTAGACCCAATGATGATTTATCTGTTATTTTATAAAGCGATCTTATTGGCCAGCTAATTCGAATTCTTGACAGTGACACGTTCGCACCAAAGAAGAATGGCTGAGTGGTTTAAAGCGAAGATCTGCTAAATCTTTATATAGATATTAACTATATCGTGGGTTCAAATCCCACTTCTTCTGAAAGGTCACTCTCCTTTAATAACCTAATAATGTTTTTCCATTTAAAAGCATCTGCTAAAGATATGCGAGTATTAGAAAAATTTTCTAATTTTCTCAATGAATTAGACACTTCTATTTTTGTTTTGAAACATCGATCAAAACAAAATCAACGAAAATTTATTACAATATTAAAATCTCCTCATGTAAATAAAACAGCACAAGAACAATTTGAATATCGTTTTTATCATAAACAATTTTTAATAAATTCTTTAAATCCTTTAACTCTATTTTTTATGCTAAAAAAAGCTCAAAATTCTAGTTTTTCGGGACTAAAGTTAGAGATTAAAAGTGTGATGGACCCTAAAGAAAAGACGAGAAATTCGAGGAAAATTTTTAACCCTGACAATTTTTTAGCCCTTGAGTACCCTATTGCGGACTCAAGTTTAGTTAAAAATTATATTCAATTGTTTGATTGTCATGGTGAAACTTTTTTAAAAAGTATTGTCCATCCGTCACCGTAAGTTCTTTAGCATCTTTAGCTCAGTCGGATAGAGCAACAGCCTTCTAAGCTGACGGTCAGGGGTTCGAATCCCTTAAGATGTGGTTGGCTGTTATTAAACAGATTCTTTGAAATAAATTGAATGATAAGGGTAGTCCCCTTTCTTTAAAATGTACATTCCATTAGTTTTTTTACCTCTTATAGGTTTTTCTGTGACTGGATTATTCGGTAGACATATAGGACCCCGAGGCGCTGCGATTATTACAACAAGTTGTTTAATTGCTTCTTTTTTTTTGTCTCTTTTTGCGTTTTATGAAGTTGGATTAATGGGTAGCCCCGTATATATTAGATTAGCTACATGGGTTAGTTCTGAAGTTTTGTTAATTAATTGGGGATTTTTATTTGACAGTTTAACAGTTGTAATGTGTATCGTTGTTACTTTTGTTTCATCGTTAGTACATTTATATTCTGTTGAATATATGTCACACGATCCTCATTTACCCCGATTTATGTCGTATTTGTCGTTGTTTACTTTTTTCATGTTAATTCTAGTGACAGCAGATAATTATATTCAAATGTTTTTAGGTTGGGAAGGTGTTGGTTTATGCTCGTATTTACTAATTAATTTTTGGTTCACTAGAGTACAAGCAAATAAAGCTGCTATTAAAGCTATGATCATTAATAGAATTGGTGATTTCAGTTTAATCATTGGAATTTTAATTATGTATGTTAATTTCAAAGCAGTAGATTATGCTACAGTAGCAGTGTTAGCGCCATTCTTCAAAGATACTACTATTAATTTTTTAAACATGGATTTTAACATATTATCACTTATTTGTGTTTTCTTATTTTTAGGAGCAGTTGGTAAATCAGCGCAATTAGGTTTACACACATGGTTACCTGATGCGATGGAAGGCCCAACTCCTGTATCGGCTCTTATTCATGCCGCTACAATGGTGACAGCTGGAGTATTTTTAATTGTACGAAGTTCATTTGTTTACGAGCACGCACCACATATCCTAAAATTTGTATCAATTTTAGGTGCTTGTACAGCGTTTTTTGCTTCAAGTGTAGGTTTAGTACAAAATGATTTAAAACGAGTTATTGCCTATTCAACTTGTAGCCAGTTAGGTTACATGGTCTTTTCTTGTGGTCTTTCTGATTATGCTGTAGGTGTTTTTCATTTAGCAAATCACGCATTTTTTAAAGCCTTGTTATTCTTAGGTGCGGGTGCTGTGATTCACGCGGTAAATGATGAACAAGATATGCGAAAAATGGGAGGACTGAAAAATTTAGTTCCTTTCACGTATTCTGTGATGACTATCGGTTCACTTGCATTAATTGGTTTTCCGTTCTTAGCAGGTTTTTATTCAAAAGATTTAATTTTAGAACTGGCTTATGGTAAATTTACATCTGTGAGTCATTTTAGTTATTTCTTAGGAACTTTTGGAGCGTTCTTAACAGCGTTTTATTCTACACGTTTGGCGTGTTTAACTTTTTTAGTTAAGCCAAATGGATATAGACCGGTCATTGGTTATGCAAAAGAAACATTTAGCAATATTTCAATTGCATTATGTTTTCTAGCAGTTCCTAGTATCTTTGTTGGTTTTTATACTAAAGATATGATCGTAGGTGTTGGTAGTGACTTCTTTGGTGCAGCAATTTACAACAATCCTCGAGATTTACATGTATTTGATGCTGAATTTGTTGAGTTTTTTTATAAAATTTTACCGGTTACATTAAGTTTATTCGGTGCTAGTTTATCGTTCTTTTTGTACAATTTCCAAAGTTCTATTTTATTTTCTATTAAGAGTTCAGCAATTGGAAGAAAACTTTATACTTTCTTAAATAAAAAGTGGTTTTTTGACAAGATTTATAATGAGCTTTTTGGACAGTTCTTCTTTAAGTTTGGATATTCGATGAGTTACAAATATATTGACCGAGCGACTTTTGAAATCATTGGTCCTACAGGTCTATCGTCTGTAGCTCTAAAAACAGCGAATCAATTACATAAAGCGCAAACAGGTTCACTTTATCATTACACGTTGATAATTTTGACAGTTATTGCAGCAATTCTATGCTTACGACATTTTTGGGTAATGTTTGAATATACTCTAGATTACCGAAACTTGGTGTTAATTGCGATCGCATTATTTTTCATCGGAAGTTCCAACAGTAAATAAATATATAAAATTATAAATGAGTATAGAAAAAATTTCTTTTTTTTTTTGCGATGCTCCAGAGTTCGCTCAATTAAGATTACAAGATCCATCTACAACTACTATGGAAGGATTATTAGAATTTAACAAACATTTACTATTCGTTATTACAGTTATTGTAATGTTAGTAGGTTGGTTATTGTTCGCAACAATTTCTAATTTTGATGAGTTTAATACACAAAAAAGTGAAAGCTTTTATCATTCAAATGCCTTAGAAATTGTATGGACTTCGCTTCCTGCACTAACATTATTGAACTTAGCTTCACCTTCATTTACACTACTTTATTCTATGGATGAAATTTCAACTCCAGAAATTTCTGTTAAAATTATTGGACACCAGTGGTTTTGGAGTTATGAAATTTCAGATTTCGATACAATGGCAACATGTATGGATTCAGATAAAACTTTGAAATACACTTGTTACCTATTAACTGAAGAAAGTATTACCCAAAAAAATTACTTAGGATTCTTTAGACTACTAGAAACAAACAAGCGTGTATTATTACCATCTAACACCCACTTGAGATTATTAGTGACTTCAGTAGATGTACTACATAGTTGGACTATTCCATCTTTCGGTGTTAAGGTTGATGCATGTCCTGGTCGACTAAATCAAGTAAATGTTTTCTTAAAAAGAATTGGTTTATTCTTTGGTCAGTGTAGTGAAATTTGTGGTGTTAATCACGGTTTCATGCCTATTGCACTTTTAGTTGTGCCTTCAATTCAGTACCACTATTTCGTAGTGTCAAAATTATTCTAATTTATTAGAATACTCAAAAAGCCTATAACTCAGTTGGTTAGAGTGTACGCCTGATAAGCGTAAAGTCAGTAGTTCAAATCTACTTAGGCTTATATATTGATATGGCATTAAAAAAAGAATTAGTAAAAGAAATTAAAAATTTTACTGTAAATTTCGGACCTCAACACCCTGCAGCTCACGGTGTGTTAAGACTTGTTTTAGAATTAACAGGTGAAGTAGTAGACCGAGCAGAACCTCATATTGGTCTTCTGCACCGAGGTACTGAAAAATTAATTGAATACAAAAATTACTTACAAGCGTTACCCTATTTCGATCGACTAGATTATGTTTCTATGATGTCTCAAGAGCATACTTACTGTCTTGCGATTGAAAAGCTATTAAATTGTAGCATTCCTAAGCGAGCACAATATATCAGAGTGTTATTCGCTGAAATTACTCGAATTTTAAACCACTTATTAGCGGTAGGTTGCCATGCAATGGATGTAGGAGCAATGACACCTATGTTATGGGGTTTCGAAGAAAGAGAAAAATTGATGGAATTTTATGAGAGAGTTTCAGGTGCTCGAATGCATGCAGCTTATTTTAGACCTGGAGGTGTACATACTGATCTACCGAAAGGTTTATTAACTGATATTCATCTTTTTAAAGAACAATTCAAGTTACGACTACTTGAAATTGAAGAAATGTTAACTGAAAATCGAATTTGGAAACAACGATTAGTGGATATTGGTGTTGTAAGTTTAGAACAAGCACAAGATTGGGGTTTTAGTGGTGTTATGTTACGAGGATCAGGTTTAGAATGGGATTTAAGAAAAAGTCAACCGTACGAAGTGTACGACGAACTTGAGTTTGATATCTTAGCAGGAGCAAATGGCGATTGTTATGATAGATATCTTATTCGTGTTTTTGAAATGAAACAGTCATTAAGAATCATCGAACAATGTTTAGATAACATTCCTTTTGGGCCAATCAAAACCGATGATAATAAAATTACTCCCCCTTCTAGATTTGATATTAAACAATCTATGGAATCTTTAATTCACCATTTCAAATTTTATACTAGCGGTATTACAATCCCAGCAAATGAAACCTATACTGGGACTGAAGCTCCTAAAGGAGAATTTGGAGTATATTTAATCTCAAATAACTCTAACAAACCGTACAGATGTAAAATTAAAGCTCCTGGTTTTGCTCATCTGCAAGGCTTAGAAATGATGTCAAAAGGTCATATGATCGCCGATGTTGTTACTATTATTGGAACTCAAGATATTGTGTTTGGTGAAGTTGACAGATAAGTTGTTATGAAAGCGTTCAAAAACATTAACATTTCCTCTGATGGTAGTATTTACTTTTGCTATAATACAGAAACTTTATCTAACCCGAAACTAGTGGTTTTTCAAAAACAAGATGATAAAAATTTTAGTTTTAATCAAAAGAAAGTTAAAAATGTTCACGAATCTAAGCACTCTTCTTATTTCAAAAAGAAATATTTGAAGTAAAAAGTTTGATTTAATTCGTTCTGGAGTATAGCCAAGTGGCAAGGCAATCGTTTTTGGTACGATCATTCAAAGGTTCGAATCCTTTTACTCCAAATTTAAAAGAGGTAATATCTCTTCTAAATTATATGAATTTAACTTCTATGTTTTATTTTCAAGATATTTTATTTTATATTTCATTGATTCCGTTCATAGGAATTTTATTATTGATATTTATAAACCCTGAGCGTCAGAACTTAATGAAAGTAATAGCATTGAATTTTTCTGCAATGCCTTTTTTGCTTTTTTTAGTTGTTTGGGGTGGTTTTAAAAAATCCGTGGGAACCTTTCAATTTGTGACTAAACTTTTATGGATCCCTGTATTAAATTTAAATGTAACATTAGGAATTGATGGTATCTCATTATTTTTTCTTTTGTTAACCACTTTATTAATTCCACTTTGTCTATTGATAAGCTGGAATAGTATTACATCAAACTTGAAAGGTTATCTAATTTCATTTTTATTAATTGAGTTCTTCTTAATTGGAGTGTTTTGTGTATTAGATTTATTGATGTTTTATATTCTTTTCGAAAGTATTTTAATTCCGATGTTTCTAGTTGTAGGTATTTGGGGTTCTAGAGAAAGGAAAATGTTAGCGGCTTACTATTTTTTTTTGTATACGCTTTTAGGTTCTGTACTAATGTTACTTTCAATCTTATACATTTATACACAGGTAGGTAGCACTGATTATGAGATTTTATTAACGTTTGTATTCTCAGATTTTGAACAAAAAATTTTATGGTTTACGTTTTTCTTAGCATTTGCTGCGAAGGTACCTATGATGCCCGTACATTTATGGCTTCCTGAAGCCCATGTTGAAGCGCCAACAGCGGGTTCTGTAATTTTAGCTGGTGTTCTGTTAAAGTTAGGAACTTATGGTTTTATTAGGTTTTCACTACCATTATTTCCTCAAGCATCTTTTTATTTTACTCCGTTTGTTTATACTATGTCACTTATCGGTATAGTATATGCTTCGCTAACTGCAATTAGACAAACTGATTTCAAACGAATTATTGCTTATACTTCTGTTGCTCATATGAATGTTGTGATGTTAGGGATTTTTAGCTTTAACAACGTAGGTATTGAAGGTGCACTACTTCAGAGTTTAAGTCACGGATTCGTTGCGAGCGCGCTTTTCGTGATTATTGGTGTTGTTTATGAGCGTTATAGAACTCGGCTTGTTAAATATTATGGCGGACTTGTGCATACCATGCCTCTTTATATTTCTATTTTCTTATTTTTCACTATGGCGAACATAGGTTTTCCTGGAACCAGTGGTTTTATTGGCGAATTCTTGATCTTCGCAGGTTCTTTTAAAGTTAATTCAAGTATAACCTTTTTCGGTGCTACTGGTATGATTCTTGGAGGATGTTATGCGCTATGGTTATTTAATAGAATTGCTTATGGTAATTTAAAGAGTCAATATATTAAACAAACGTTAGATATTAATAAACGTGAATTTTTTATTTTTTTACCGCTAATTTGTTATACTTTAATTTTAGGTTTAACTCCAGATGCTTATTTAAGTTCCGTTCATATGAGTGTTAATAACCTTGTTGAAAACATGTATTTCTAAAAAGTTATGTTGTATTTATTAGAAACAAAATTACCTGAAAATAAGTCAATCTTTTTTGCATTAACCAATATATACGGTATTGGGCAAAAGACTGCATTTCTTATTTGTAAAAAACTAGGTTTTTCTATTAATTTAAAGGTTAAAGATCTCACTCCAGAACAAGTAGGTGAAATTTTACAAACTGTTGAAGGGTTGGATTTAACTTTAAATAATGAACTAAAAAAATTTAAATCGCTATCGTTAAAAAAATTAATCTCTATCAAATCATACAGAGGTTTGCGAAGAGTCCGAGGTCTTCCGGTTCGTGGTCAACGAACACATACAAATGCGAAATCGTCGAGAAAAACAAGACGTTTTTAATAATTGTACGTATGAATAATTTATTTATTGCTGAAAATCTTAAGGTTATTACGAAAGTTTTACCTATTTTAAAAATTCAAATTCATCAAAATGAAGTAAGTCTTATCGTTCGAAGAAATCATTTAATTCCTGTATTGACTTTTCTAAAAAATCATATCAAATATCAATTCAAGATTTTGACATGTATTTCAGGTGTAGATTATCCTTCAAACAAATACAGATTTAAAGTAGTTTATGATTTATTGAGTGTTAGATACAATATTCGATTAAGAGTTAAAGTTTTAGTCGACGAATTAATGCCTATAGAATCTTGTGGTGAGATTTACCCAGCTGCGAATTGGTATGAGTCAGAAACTTGGGATATGTATGGGATTTTCTTCAATAATCATGAAAATCTAACTAGATTATTAACAGATTATGGTTTTGAAGGTTATCCTCTGCGGAAAGACTTCCCATTAAGCGGTTTTGTAGAAGCAAGTTATGATTATACTAGAAAGCGAGTAATCTACGAACGCGTTGAATTGGCTCAAGAATACAGAGCATTCAAATTCACCTCTCCTTGGGAAACATTAGAATTAAATTAAAAGATGAAAAAACTATTCGCTAAAGATAAAAGAAATAGAAAACTTGTTAAACACCTTGAACTAGAACAGTTTATATTGAAACAAATTGCTACTAACTCAAACTTTTTAAGAACTACTAGATGGAACGCTTTGTACAAGCTTTCAAATCTGTCAAAAAATGGATCAAAAACCACGTTATCTAACCGTTGTGTGAAGACTATTAATAAGAAAACATTCCATAAATTCACAAATTTTTCACGGACTGTTTTCTTAAAACTAGTTAAATCTGGATATATTAGCGGTATGAGAAAGTCTAGCTGGTAGAGCCTGTGCCTCTGGCACGAATACTTTACAAACAGCTTAATTAGTGTTTTTCTCTGCTAATCTGTAACTTATTTTCTAAGAAAGCATAAACCAAGATGTAGATATATGTAAACGATACCGCAGTAAGAAACTCATAACTAATTGGATTTACTGCTAGAAAGTCATTATAAACGAATATGATATATCCAAAAATAAAATTTGGAATACTTAAAGAAATAAGTAAACCGCGAAGAGTTAATCGAAAAGGTTTAACTTTATTCGACAGATAAATAATATACAACATAAAACTACTGAAAAGTAAATAATGCTGTTGATCTAACTCTTCACAAAAAGCCATTAAGATAGTAAAACTCGACCAAAGAACCACTAAAAACATATTGTTATTGCCTAATTATAAGTGTTTTTTGTTGTTAATGCACCTACAGGACATAGATCAATAACGTTTCCAGACAGTTCTGACAGTAGAACTTTATTTACATAAGTTCCAATTTCACTATCACCACCTCGGCCAAAGATACCTAGTTCTTCGACACCAGCAATCTCAGCGCTAAATCGAACACATCTTGTACAGTGAATACATCGAGTCATCACTGTTTTTACAATAGGCCCTAAATTTTTGTCTGAAACTATTCTTTTAAATTTATAAAATCGTCTTTTGGTAAAACCAAAGAATAAAGACTGATCTTGTAAATCACACTCACCCCCTTGATCACAAATTGGACAATCTAATGGGTGGTTTAGTAGTAAAAACTCCATAACATTTTCTCTGGCTTTTTTTACTAATCCACTATTGTGGTAAATTTCGTGATTGAATAAGCTTGTTCCTGCACTAACAGCGCAAGAAACTACAGGTTTGTTTAAATTGCCCATTTCTACAATACAAATTCGACAATTTCCTGCAATTGATAAATTATTGTGGTAACAATAATGAGGTACAGAAATTCCTAAATTAGTTAAGTATGCTAATAAGGATACTTTATTTAAAGTTGATAAATTAGTTTTCGACATATTTAAGTATAAAGTTTATTTTCAAAAAGGAAATGTAGCTTAACTGGTTAAAGCGCCGACCTGTCACGTCGGAGACTGTGGGTTCAAGTCCCATCTTTTTCGTTTTTACATTTTTAAATTTTGATTCTTTATTTTAATCGGATCTAACGCTATATCATCTCTTTGCTCATAAAAAATTGCTAAGATAGACAAGCCTATAGATGATTCTGTTGCAGACAACACTAAAATAAACAACACAAAGATATGACCAACGATATCGTCTAAATATAGAGAGAAAGTTATAAAACTTAAATTTACTGCTAACAGTAAAATTTCAAGAGACATAATTGTCTTTAAAATATTTCCTCTATTTAAGATTAGACCAAGCATTCCTATATGAAAAAGTACTATTGAAGTACTTAGTAAATAAAAATTTAATTCAATTCCAGCCATTATATCTTGGGTACACTGGGGTTTGAACCCAGGGCCTGTGGATTAAAAGTCCAATGCTCTACCAACTGAGCTATGTACCCCTTTGTATTTCTGACTGTTTTTATTATACTGCGAAAAGTAATAAGAAAACAATCATAAGTGCGAATAATGCAATAGCCTCAGTAAGTGCGAAACCTAAAATAGCTACTCTAAACATTTCGTCTTTAAGAGAAGGGTTTCTAGAAATACCTAGAACTAATGCACCAAATACGGTACCAATACCTACTCCAGCTCCTGCTAGTCCAATTGTTGCTAATCCAGCACCAACATATTTAGCTGCTTGTAATAACATAAGTCATTTGAATATGACTTATGTTATTTCGAACGACTCTAAGCAGCTTGAAAATTTACTTTTTTGGAGCCCCATCTACAATTTCTATTATTTTAGTCAAAAATTTTAGTTTTTACAGGTAACTTTTTACTACCAGATCTGAGAGCTTCTATAGCAACGTGGGTAGGAATACCGCATATTTCAAATAACGTGGTACCACCTCTTACTCGCGCTACCCAATGAGAAACAGCTCCTTTACCTTTTCCCATCCTTGACTCTGTAGCTTTTGCAGTTACAGGTAAATCAGGAAAAATACAAACCCACACTTTTCCTTTACGTTTAATCTTTCGAGCGATCGCGCGACGCGCGGCTTCGATTTGTCGAGCGCTGATTAAACCAGAAACTTTAGCTTTAAGACCTAGCTCACCAAATCTTAAAGTATTTGCTTTGAATTCTAACTTTTTTAATCTGCCTTTTCTGACTTTTTTATATTTTGTTCTTCTTGGTTGTAAAAACATTTTTACTTTTTATTTTTCCACAACCCAAACTTTGATACCATAACTACCGTTCGAATTATGAACTGTTGTTTGTGAGTAATCCATTGTTGCGGAAATGCTTTGAACAGGTACGTCACCTATTACCAATGTCGTATGTTTAGCTCGAGGTACGCCGTTTAATCGACCTTTTAGTAGAATTTTAATGCCTTTTACTGTGGAAATTTCGGAATTTACCATAACAGTTAACGATTGTTTTAAAAAAGATAAAAAAAATTTCTGTCGTTTAATTTTCTTAATTTGCAAGGCTATAAATTTTGCTAAAAGATTCGCAGAATTTCTGTTGCACGTTACATAAAAGAGTAATTCGAGACCTTCTTTTAAAAATGGGGTCATCCGAAATTTTTGTAATAGAATAAATTTTTTTGTCTGAATCGTTTTTAAAAAACTAAAGTCTTTATTGAGGCATGAAAAATTTGCATTGATTTTGGTCGTACTGTCTAAAAATAAACTTAAAGTTGTAAACATTTCTTGTAAAGCGCCATCAATTGTATTAGATTGGGTACTTTCCTCTAATCGTAATTCTGAAATATTTCCTTTAAAATTGTTTCGCTTTAAATAGTTTCGCAAAACGTAAGAGTCTTGAACACTAGTTTTGGTGTTATCCCAAGCAAAGTTTGACGAAACAGAGCTCTGTGTTTTTGCTTGAAGACGCGTGCTCACTTTTTTTTTCTGTCCAGTCTGATCTACCAAAAAGAGCGTAGATGGTTGCTCTTGGAGCAAATTACATTCAGACGTAACAAAATAAGAAATATAAAGGTTTAAGGTTGAGTTACTATATTGCTGTTTATAATCATGCAATATTAACCCATGAATTTCTAAGAATCTTTCTATATAATCTTTTATTTCTAAGTCTTTAAAAGTATATAAAGAAAGTTCTGCATTTTTTTTTTCAAAAAATTCAGTCTTCCATGTTTTATTTACACCGAGTCGAAAAATATTAGGATTTGTCTTTTGGCCCATTTATTTGGTCTATTTTTTCTTCTTTTTCTTTTTAAATTCAAATTTTTCTCTAGTAGGAGAAAATTCACCTAATTTATGACCAATCATTTCATCAGTCAAACTTATTTTTAAGAGTTTTTTTCCTGTATGAACGTTACACGTTAGCCCTACTACGCTTGAAGTGACTTCAAAGTTTCTAGGCAATACTGGCAACTTATCTTCGTTACTATTTTTATTAATGATAAAAGGTCCTTTCCATTTAGCTCTTTTCATAGGTTTTTAACTTCGTTTGATAATTAGTCTGTTTCTTGAATTACTTGTTTTTCCTCGACGATTAGGTTTACCCCAAGGTGTTCGAGAATTTCCAGACTTTTTACCTTCACCACCACCATGAGGGTGATCTATAGGATTCATAGCGACTCCTCTTACGGTAGGTCGCCTATTTAACCATCTGGATTGGCCTGCTTTACCTAGTTTTGTTAGGAAATGCAACTCTTTAGATACTTCCCCGATTGAAGCAAAACATTTAGAAGAAATTTTTCGGATTTCCCCTGAACTAAGCTCAATAACGGCATATTTTTCGGTTTTTTCTTTAATTACAGAAAATGTACCCGCTGATCGAGAGATCTGGGCTTTTTTCCCATGTTTAGGTGAAACATTATAAATTGGCATTCCAATTGGAATAGCAGAAATAGGTAATGAACTGCCTAAACTTGGCTCAATTTCCGCACCAGATTTTACTATATCACCTACTTTTAGGCCTTTTGGCGCTAATATGTAAGAAAAACTCTCGTTCACGTAATCGAAAACAGACGCAATATAAGCATTTCTGTTAGGATCATGCTCCAAACTGCAAACAATACCTGTAAAATTGGATGTTCGTAAAAAATTAACTTCTCGGTATTTTTGTTTAGCACCTCCGCCTTTGTGGAAAATTGTGATTTTTCCAGAATGATTTCTACCACTCGAATTTTTTTGACCTTTAACTTTATTTTTTAACAGTGGTTTTTTACTTAAATTTAAACTTTTTTGGTTTAGTTTTACTAACTGTCTTCGAGAGGCAGTTGTAGGTTTTACTTTTTGTAAAATCATACGTTATCTTTTAAAAATAAATACGTTTTTATTTTATGAACATATCAAATATCCTTTTTAACTCTGTAGCTCAGAAATTAAAATTAAAAACTTCGACACTACAAGAAGAAAAAAACTATATAAAAAATTTATTAAATCAAATTGATCTGTTAAAAAAATCAAAAGAAAAAAATTATAAAAACCTTAGTGTGAAAAAACCAAGCGCGGTTGCAAACGAGGTCCATCAACAAGATTTACTTGTTATGTACATAGTCAATATTACATTTACGAAAGCAAATACTATTATTCATGTTTCTGATATTAAAGGAAATATGAAACTTTTCTATTCAGCAGGCTCTGTTGGGTTGATGGGTAAACAGAAAAAAAACCGACGAATCGCTGTTTCGAAATTGATTTCTTTATTGCTAAAGAAAGCTACTTTTCTAAAAAACAAACCACTTGCTTTGCATTTAAATAATGTAAACTTTTATAATAGCTTAATAGTAAACAAACTAAAACATGCGTTATACATTAGAGTAATAAAACGGTTTAACCAAACCCCCTATAATGGATGTCGAAAAAAGAAAATCCGTAGAAAAAAATACACGAAGAAGTTTAAATAGAATATCTAAGTTTTATTTTGGAGAAATGGCTGAGCGGTTTAAAGCGGTAGACTGTAAATCTATTGAGTTTTCTCATCGTAGGTTCGAATCCTACTTTCTCCTTTTTTCTTTAAATTCGAAATATGGCGCAGTTGGTAGCGCGCCTGTTTTGGGAACAGGAGGTCATGTGTTCAAATCACATTATTTCGAATTGTCTTCTTTTTTGTTCGTTAAAACATACGTAGTTTTCAAATGCTTATCTAACGATCTATAAAAATTAAACATGTTTTTCTTATAGGATAAATCTTGCATTCCTTTTAATTGAGCTGGTGAGTAGATTTTATTATTTAATTTAACCGAAATTAAAACAAAAGACGGTTTTAAACTTTTTAAAACTTCTGGAAGATTTTGTTGAGTTGTCTTATACTGTGAATTTACAAATAACACAAATCCAGCAATGATTGAGCTGAAATTTTGATAGATTGAGCCCTTAAAAGTTTTTAGAGCAGTTCCGTTTAACGGTTTGTAATAGTTTAGTTTTAATTTTTTTAAAATTTGTTCCATTTCGATCCATTTAGTTGAGTTCAACTTTGATGAATGGAACACTAAGAAAAAGTCGTTCTTTTTTAAATATTTTTTTAACTTAAAAATCTGGTAATTTTTTAAATTGAAATCCATAAGTTTACAAATTTATCGTTAACTTTTTTAAATACTGAAATAGGCCCAGCAGGAATTGAACCTACGACAAAGCCGTTATGAGCAGCACGTTCTACCACTGAACTATAGGCCTTTTCTAAAAAATAGAAATTAAAAACATTTTTATAAATATATGAGAATAAGCGTAGGACAAATTCTGGTCTTAATTTTGATAAGTTTCTTACTTTTTGGAGATCTTAGAAATCTAAGAAAAAATGTAAGAAAATTCGTAAAAAAGTTTAACAACTTCTTAAATAAAAAATAAAGTAAAACAGGAAAAAAGGGACTTGAACCCCTGCCCTTCGGTTTTGGAAACCGCTGCTCTACCAACTGAGCTATTTTCCTTCAATAATACTAATATAATAAATTATTAATAATTAAAATGATTATCTACAAAAAATATTACATAGAATTAAAAAATAGATTTATCCTTTTATCATTTACTTGGGTGTTTGGACTTTTCATTTGTTACCTGTATAAAGATGCATTACTATTTCTTTTGATTAGCTCAAGTAAGCATTTCACGTCGGCACAAGAAACATCATATTTTATTTTTACAAATGTAAGTGAAATTTTCTACGTGTATTTAGAATTGATCTTTTTTATAGCTAATCAAATGGTTATTTTAATGTTATCTTATCATGTCTTACTTTTTTTAGCTTCAGGACTTTACGAAGTTGAATTTAGAAAATTGAAAAGCGCCTTGAAATTTTTTGTAATTTCATGGGTATGTTCGATTCTATTACTATACAAGTTTGTAATACCTTATACTTGGGAGTTTTTCCTTAGTTTTCAACAAACAGAAAATACGTCTCAAACTGTTAATTTCTTTTTTGAAGCTAAAATTGCCGAGTATTTGGAATACTTTATTGACCTTTATTACCTTTGTTTGCTCAATTGTCAACTTTTGGCATTAATAATTTTAATCTTGACGACTTTGTCAAAAACAAATACGAAAATTAAGTCTTTTAGAAAACTTTTTTATTTTGTGTTCGTAATATTCTCAACATTAACAACACCACCTGATATTGTCAGCCAGGGCGTTTTAAGTTTAATATTGATTGGTATTTATGAATTGCTGATTTTCCTTAAATTTCTTAAAACTAATAAGGTAGCCAGTTAAAACTAACTAAAAGACCGATAGTAAACATTAAGTAACCGATGCCAAATGGTAGGAAACATTTCCAACCAAGATACATCAATTGGTCATATCGATATCTCGGTAAAGTTGCTCGAGTTACAATAAAAAAAATTGCACCTATAAGAACTTTAAGTGAAAACCATAAACTGCCTGGAATCCACGACAATGGGAAAATGTCAATCAATGGTAACCAACCTCCTAAGAATAGAATAGAAGATAATGCACTCATTAATAACATATTCGAATATTCTCCTAAGAAAAATAATGCGAAAGTCATCGCTGAATATTCAACATTATAACCTGAAACCAGTTCTGCTTCGGCTTCTGGTAAATCAAAAGGGTGTCTATTGGTTTCTGCTAACATTGAAATGTAAAACATTACGAATAACGGAAACAGAGGTACAATTAACCAAATTTCTTGTTGTCCTAAAACAATCCGACTCAAATTTAGCGACCCAATACAAACAGCGATACTTAAAATGATGAATCCGATTGAAATTTCATAAGAAATCATTTGAGCAGCGGATCGTAATGCACCTAAAAACGCATACTTCGAATTACTCGCCCATCCAGCTAAAACAATACCATAGACATTTAGAGAAGAAACGGCGAATAGGTATAAAATACCTAAATTAATGTCCGCTAAAACAACTTTATGTGAGAATGGAATTACTGCCCAACCGATAACACTTAATAAAAACGAAAGAATTGGCGCAAGCAAAAAAATTAAAAGATTCGAGTTACTTGGTAATGTTGTTTCTTTAACGAACAGTTTTAAACCGTCGGCTAACGCTTGTAACAAACCAATGAAACCAATAACATTTGGTCCTCGTCGTCTTTGAATAGCTCCCATAATTTTTCTTTCTGATACGGTGAAATACGCAACAGCAAGTAACATTGGGATAGTAATACTAAGAATTTTTAAAAGAGTAATTATTACTGTATATAACATTCTTTTTTAAGGCTAAAACCGGATTTGAACCAGTATTTTAAGATTTGCAATCTCGCACATTACCGATTATGTTATTTAGCCAATTTAAAAGGTTGGATTCCCATATAACGACTTTAAGTAAAAAGGATAGAGTGGGATTCGAACCCACGGTATCTATTAAATACAACAGTTTTCAAAACTATCGCCTTAAACCGCTCGGCCATCTATCCATTTGATTGTTTTAACAAGCAACTAAAGGGATTCGAACCCTTAGCTTTAACCTTGGCAAGGTTACACTCTACCAATTGAGTTATAATTGCTAAATAAAATTTAAGAAACAAGAATAGGTAACTTAAAAGACTCCAATAAATAAAATAATTCTCGTTTTGACTGTGAATTAGTGATAAAAGTGATATTTAATGGAGGTAAGTTTATAAAAAGATAAAACTGTTTTTCTAACTCTTTGAAACTGATTAAATCTTTTAAAGTAAAAGAAAAACTAGTTTTCTCAACTTTTTTTTTCGTATTTATTCCGTTAAATACTTTCAACTTTGGAAATACTTCCACTAAAAGTTTTAGGAAGAAATCATACATTTGAGTTTTTTTTAAGACAACTACACATCCTACTGGGTGGCCTTTCCTAATTTTCAATAAGATATTAGAACGTTTAGCTGTTGTTAATGAACCACGTTTTGTTGTAATTAGTTCTAATGAAAGTAATGCCGATGCTATAGTTTTTAATTCAAAGCTTTTACAACCGAAATTCAAAATGATTTTTTTCAATTTAGGTAAATCTTTTAAATTGGCATAATTAAACTTATTAATCAAATCATAGCGAATTACTTTTTGATAATAATTCTCTAAAATATTCATTTGTTTTTCAATTCGACTTAAACTAAACCTACAGAAAGGCTAACAAATTTTAAAAACTTTTTTTTTTTTAACGCTTTTGGTATTGGCCCAATAATACGTGTTCCTATTGGGTTACCTTGTTTATTTATCAAAGCTACAGAGTTTTCTTGTAAAACAAAAGATGAACCATCTTTTCGGCTAGCTTGCTTTTTTGTTCGAATAACTAAAGCACGAAAAACACCTTTTTTAAGAACTTTTGAGGTTTTCTTCGATTTGTTCCTTAATTGTTGAACTGAAACGACAATAATGTCGCCTAAACTAGCGTATCTTTTTTTAAAACCTCCTAAAACTTTGATACATTTGACTGTTTTTGCTCCAGAATTATCTGCGACTTTTAAAATACTTTCTTGTTGTATCATAATCTCACTAGATTGAATGTTATGTGTTAATTTTTGCGTTTATAGCTCAATTGGATAGAGCGTTGGATTTCGGTCCCAAAGGTTATAGGTTCAACTCCTATTAAACGTAACTAATATACAATTAAATATACTTACCATCGAAACTTTGACAAATAACGTTTATTCAAAAGAATTTGCTTTTGAAGATCATTCTTTTTTTCAATCACTTGTCCGTTTAACGCTGCAGAAGATAGAATTTCTTCTGACAACTGCGAATAAAACGAACCTGACCGTTTTTTCTTACCTATAACCTTTTTTATCGATTTTAAAGAGGTTGAAATCCTTAAAGAATCGCTCAAAATGAAGGAAGGTGTACTTTTTGTAACTTTTCTTTTACCTTTTTTTACGACTTGCTCGTTTAACTTAAACGTTGATGTCGAATTAATTATAAAAAGTTGTAACACTTCTTTATAATTTTTCTTTGTAGATTTTTGAAGCGATTTTAAAGATTTTAATAAAATTTTTTCGCTTGTTTTTTTTTCACCATTTATCATAAACGAATTTACTATTTTAGTTTTTAAATTTGTTAATTTTGTACGATTTTTCATTTAATTAAACTACAAGTATTTCTTTACTTTTTTTGCACCATACTTAGATCGAGAAGTTTTACGTGTCGATAGACCCGCAAAATCAAGTTTACCGCGTACTAAATGATATTTGATACCCGGCAAATCTTTTACTCTCCCACCCCGGATAATAACAGTGGAATAAGCTTGTAAATTGTGACCTTCGCCTGGAATATAGGCATACACCATTTTATTATTAGTTAACCGTAACTTTACAATTTTTCGAAGAGCGGAATTAGGTTTTTTTGGTGTTCTTAATACTAATTTAGTACAGATACCTTTTTTTTGAGGACATCGATCTAACGCAGGAGCTTTATTTAATTTTCTTTTCTTTTTTCTACTTTTGTGTTTTTTGCATAATTGATTAATTGTAACCATTATCTTAAAAATTAAGTTTTAGAATATTATACCAAAAAGGGGACTTGAACCCCTACTCTTTGAAAGAACTAGAACCTAAACCTAGCATGTCTACCAATTCCATCATTTTGGTACGAGGCGAAAAAGATTTTTTTCACGTAATATGTTTTTATTGTTTGAAAATACTCGTTACCGGACTTGAACCGATACTCTTAAATAGAATCAGATTTTAAGTCTGACGTGTCTACCAATTCCACCAAACGAGCGTTTTGGAGATAATCGGGATCGAACCGATAACTTTATGCTTGCAAAGCATACACTCTACCAATTGAGTTATATCCCCTCTCTAATTCTTCATGTTCTTGTGTATTTTTAACGTTGATAAATTATTTTTTTCGTCTTACAATAACATCGTAACTGAAAAGATTTGGTAAAAATACTAAGTTTAAACTTAAAGAATTCTCTTTAAAAAGTTTTTTTGTTCTAAATTTTAAAACAGTAATAACTTCTGGTAACAACCGTAAAGCGATAAATGCATAATATACAGCTGCACTAATTAATGAACTAAATAAAACTATAGATAGAGTAGAAAAATCAAACTGTGGGATGTGTTTTACTCTCTAGGCTGGATTCGAACCAACGTCCTGGTGGTTAACAGCCACTCGCTCTACCGCTGAGCTACTAAAGAATAATTCTTGAAATTCTATTAATATTGACGCATGTTTGTCACAATTGAATCAAAGTTCAAATAATGATTAAAAACAGGCATGAAATTCACTGAATCACTATAAACAAATAAAATCTGCAGTGTCTTATAATTTATCAATAAATGTTTTGGCGGAATTGGCCAAAAATTTGATCGATCTAAATTTTTTTTGATTAACGCTCTGGATTTAGTATTTCTAGCAATTTCGATCACGTCGTTGGTTTTTAAAATATATGACTTATTTCGTACAACGTTACCGTTAATCAAAACATGACCATGTAGGATAAGTTGACTGGAGCCTTTCACGCTTAGACTAAATTTTGAACGAAATAAAACTACGTCTAAACGGCTTTCAAAGACTCGTAAAATGTTTTGTCGAAAATCATTCGAATTTTTAGTAAAACCTTTACTGTAAATAGTTTTTTTTAAGTATTTTTTTTTAAGACCTCCATAAAATAAACTAAAAAGTTTTCGTTCGTGTAAATTATTTCTAAACTTTTTTTGAAAAGAATTACCTCTGCTTGTAAATTTAGATACAGATAATTGAAACTGATCTTTAATTTTAAACCGTTTATAAAATTTTAGTTGATTTTTTGAATATTGTTGAAATTTTTTCCATTTTTGTTTCTTGAAATTAAACAACTTTGGACGATCTTGAATATTTTTTCTTAATCTTAAAAATTGTTTGTAAAAGGGTTTGTAACGCTTTTTAACTACCATAATAGATCTTCACGTGGATTGGACCACTATTTAAACAAGACATTTCTAAACTGTTCTAGAATTTTGATTCCCTGTCACCTCAAAAAAATATTTTTGGGACTTTAAGGTATTTCGGTTTTTTTTACTCACTTTGAATAAAAAATTTAAACCCATGCTAAATAGATTTTGATTAGAAGAATTCATTAAATTATTTTCGTTGCCGGGTACTTTATAGAAAGTATCGATCGATTTTCGTCCGGAAGTATCTTCGTTGAAAAGAATTAAAGGGATTTTTGCAAAATAACTTTCTGAAATTAGATTTTCTCTTTTTTCATGAGAAAATAATACAATTAAATCAGGCTTTTTTGATAATTTTAATTCTAAAGCTTTAGCTGTATTTATTTTATTTCCTGAAAAATTCCCTGAACTCGTATTTTTCGCATAATTCGAAATGATACCTTGTAAATTGAAAACATTAGAAACAGCTACGTGTTTTGTTAATTTATTTATTCTAAATTCTAATTTTTTAGGAACACCTACAAATAGGACACGTTTATCGGCATTATGGTATTGGAAAATGACCTGTAATGCTTTCTTAAAACTTGTGATGGTTTGAAGTAAATCCATTTCATTTAGAACATTAGAACTCTTTTTTTTTATAATCTGTTCGTATACTCTTGATTTTAATAAATGTAATTTTAAAATTTGTTTCGATTTGAATTTTTTAATCTTCATTTACCGTGAATTAAATTTTTTTACCTTTCTTTAATACTATTTTTTCTTGATCGTACAAAATACCTTTTCCTTTATAAGGTTCTGGAAATTTACAAGCTCGAATTTGCGCCGCCGTTTGCGTTAACATATCGACTGATGAATCACCAAAAATAAATAGTTTTGTAAATTTATGGCAGAAAGTATTTAAAGATGACGGAATTTTAAAGTAAATTAAATGACTATAGCCTAATTTTAGATAAATTTGATTTTTTACTTCTTCATATGCAAAAGCTCTATAACCTACTCCTACTAAATTTAATTTTTGATATAAAGTATATGTAGTCTCGATCAACACTTGTTTTATCCTCGCAACGGTTGTTCCTTGAAGCTTTTTGGCATTTTTAAAATCAATAATTGAAATTCCTCTTATTGGTATTTGCGTTACTGCAATTGCATTTTCTGAAGGAAGCAAAAAAATTTTTACTTTTAATTTCAATGACTTTGTTTGGGTAGGGCCGATAAACGTTACTATATTTTTTTTATCGCAATATACTACTTTAATATTTTGGGGTACTTTAACTGTGTATTTTTTTTTTAATTTATCTAGTCGTGCCATAATATTTGTTTCGAATTAATTTATAATTACTAATGGTTCACCCCCGATTTTCTTTTTTTTACACTCACTGATGGATTTCAGACCTTGATTCGTTGAAAAAATAATAAATGTTTTACATGAGTCTAATTTCCAAATTTGCTTTACTGAATAATAAACTCTTTGACCAGGTTTTGATACAAATTTTAACGAGTTTATTGCTGGTTTACCAGTTTTTGTATATTTTAAAAAAATTTCAAGTTCGTGCGCATTCTTTTCTGATACTTTGTATCCCGAAATGAACCCTTCGTCCCACAAAATCTTCAATAAAGATTCACAAATAGTTTTTTTTTGTCCAATGATAACACTTTTTTTAGCCATTTGACCATTTTTCATACTGGCAAACATATTCCATAAATAATTTTTCATTGTATAACCTTAAAATGTTCGAAGGCAGACTCGAACTGCCGACACAAGGATTTTCAGTCCTTTGCTCTACCTACTGAGCTATTCGAACTTTTAGCAACAAAACCTAAAAACTAGTGTAATGCTTCGCTATCATTTAAGTAAATTGCTGTTAATGTAATGAATACATATGCCTGAATCACAGCAACACCTAACTCAAGACCCATCAGTAATACTAGAATGAATAATGGAACTACGAAAACGATAGCCTTTAAGTTCTCAACTAATAACATGTTCCAAGAGAAACCTACGATTACTTTTAATAAACTATGACCTGCCATCAAATTAATAAACAATCGCACACCTAAACTAATTGGTTTTGCAATATAAGAAATTAACTCAATAGGTACTAGTAGTAATGCTAAGAAGAAACCGGTATTAGCAGGTAAAAATAAAGAGAAAAAATGAACTCCGTGTCTTTGAAAACCAATAATATTCATTGCTACAAAAATAGAGAATGATAAAAAAAAGGTTAAAGTAATATGACTTGTAGTAGTGAAACTATAAGGCACCATACCAATTAAATTATTTGATAGAATAAACATAAATAATACAGAAGCAAACGGAAGGTATTTCTCACTACCAGTTGTAATAATATCAGATAATAATTGAGTCACAAGAGAGTAAATTTTTTCGATTAAATTTTGCCAACCGCTTGGGATTACAAAAAATGAATTAGTACTTGCATCTTTGATTAAGAATACGAAACTTTGAAGTACAAATAATGTCAATAACGATACAAGTAAAAAATTAGTAACAGATAAATCAATACCTGCAATTTGAAAGCTAAAAAGAGGAGCTATTTTAAATTGATCTAATGGGCTGTATACCATAAATAAAAATATTTAATTTAATTTTAAGTGAGTTAATTCACTAGTTGGCCTTGCTAACTAATAACTAAAAAATTAGTGAGCAGGGTTTTGCTGTCTACTACTGTAAAATGCTTCTGCCATTACAAAGAAGAAGAAAATAGACGAGATACCTGAAATATATGAACCCCAAGAGGCAATTTTATTAAATAAATAAAACGCATCTGGATAATCAGGGATTCTTCGAGGCATACCCGCAACACCTAACCAATGCATTGGGAAGAAGGTAATGTTTACACCTAAAAAGAAAGTCCAAAAATGAATCTGAGCTAAAATTTCAGAGTAAGTTACACCAGTAATCTTTTCAAACCAATAATAGATACCACCAAAAATTGAGAAAACCGCTCCCATAGACAGTACATAGTGGAAATGCGCTACTACATAGTAAGTATCATGTAATGCAACATCTAAACCTGAATTTGCTAATACCACACCAGTAACTCCACCAACGGTAAATAAGAAGATGAAACCTAGTGCGAATAAAATTGGAGCTTTCATTTCAATAGTACTACCCCATAGAGTTGCTAACCAGCTGAAAATTTTAATACCGGTTGGAATAGCAATAATCATGGTTGCAGCGGTGAAATAAGCTCTAGTATCAATATCTAGACCTACGGTGTACATATGGTGTGCCCATACGATGAAACCTAAAATACCAATAGAAGACATAGCATAAACCATACCTAAATATCCGAAAATGGGCTTTCTTGAAGCACTTACTACAATATGACTAATAATACCAAACGCAGGTAAAATTAAAATGTAAACCTCAGGGTGTCCGAAGAACCAGAATAAATGCTGATATAATACAGGATCACCTCCACCTGCTGGATCAAAGAAGGTAGTGTTGAAATTTCTATCAGTTAATAACATGGTAATTGCACCTGCTAATACTGGTAGAGATAATAATAGTAGAATTGCGGTAATGAATACTGCCCATACAAATAAAGGTAACTTGTGGAACGGCAAACTTTCAGTTCTCATATTAACGATAGTACAAATAAAGTTAATTGCTCCTAAAATAGACGCTGCTCCTGATAAGTGAAGACTGAAAATAGCTAAGTCTACAGAACCTCCAGAGTGTGCAATAATACCTGAAAGAGGAGGGTAAACAGTCCAACCTGTACCAACTCCTGCTTCACATAAAACAGACTCAATTAATAATAAAAGAGATGGTGGCAATAACCAAAAACTAATATTGTTCATTCTTGGAAAAGCCATATCTGGAGCTCCAATCATTAAAGGAACAAACCAGTTACCAAAACCACCAATTAAAACAGGCATAACCATGAAGAAAATCATAACAAATGCGTGACCTGTTACAACAACATTATAAAATTGGTGATTATACTCTAAAAAACTACCATTAGGTTGTGCTAGAGTAATTCTAATATAAAGCGATAACGCAGTACCTGCTACACCAGCAATACCACCGAAGATGATATATAAAGTACCAATATCTTTGTGATTAGTAGAGAAAAGCCATCGAAAAATAAAACTAGTCATTTTTTCTAGTGTTGTTTTGTTTAAATTAGCTTCCATTACTTTTAAATATTCTTAACGGGATTTGAACCCGTATCTCTACTGTGAAAGAGTAGTGTCCTAACCATTAGACGATAAGAACTAGGAAATTAAACATAATTGTTTATTTCATCTTATAAACACATTATATTTTCTTAATATCTATTTTTCTTGCAATTTTTTAATAGGTTTTTTGCCCCCTCCCCCTATATAGATGAAAAAATTTGGTATACTTAATTTGAAGGTCCAAAAACTCAATTTGAAAAAAATAGGACAACGGCTGTTGGGCTCCTATAAGGAAAACACCCAAAATTGCAGTTTTAACTTTTGAAAAACGAACAAAAAATGTAACTAAGGGAAAAATCAATAGAATTAAATTAAATATGTGCGATTTTGATAGAATATTCTTCGTTTTAATTGGATGTGTACGTCATTTTTCTGAAAATACAAATGCGAAAGCG
>Ga0209929_1000098_pt1 | contig 31893 bp, 39 predicted proteins | sample SalPon2_C_H2O_MG_2_FD_185731 | JGI IMG/M metagenome (GOLD analysis project Ga0209929, IMG submission 185731) | Salt pond water microbial communities from South San Francisco under conditions of wetland restoration - Salt Pond MetaG SF2_C_H2O_MG... ... | reverse complement strand
TTCTGTTGGTAGTTGTTCTTGCATTTGATAGATATCATAAAACCAATTTGATTTACCTTTGGGGGTTGATATAAACATAGCACCACCCTTTTGATCCGCAAGTGCAGGACGAATAATAAGGTTAAACAATTCAGGATCAACATCAGCACATTCATCTATTACAACATAAGAAAGACTAACACCACGCAATGCATCAATGTTTTCTGCACCTTTTAAACTTATAGTAGATTGATTCTTGAGTAGAATAGTAAGTTCACTTTCATTAATCTTCTTTGCCCAACGCAGGTCCAACAGTTTTTCTTTTAGTAAACGCCATGCAATCATCTTTGCTTGACGATAAGAACTTGTTATGTAGAATATATTTTGATTGGGGTTTCGTGCGTGATAGCAAATCTCTCTTATGGAAAGATAGGTTTTGCCTGAACGTCTACCTGCACAAATAGTTTTAAAACGATGTGGATCATGTGCAACTTCTGATTGCCAATTTGCTAACTGCATAAACGTATTTATGCGTTGTGTTATTTTGACTCTAAATCATTGGTAAACACGATTGTGTTTGCTTTAAGGTTGTTCAGTTCTTGATTTACAGCATTTAGTCTTTTGTGAAAGTTGCCGTACTGTTGTGTAATGTTTTGATGTTGTTGACTTAATTCTACCAAGAGATCCTGTAACTTATTATTGTTCTGAATCAATTGATTGATTGTGTTTTGTTGCATCACACTCTGTTGCTTCAACTGTTGTAGTTCAGCATATGGATCAAAGTTATTAAACATATCAGGACCTTCCCACCAATTGTTATTCTGCATAGTTGTATTTAACAGGATGCCCTGAATAGTAATCGTATATGATTACTTTGCCTGGTGTTCTACCTTTGCCGCAGAAACTTGGCATCTTGTATCCAGGTTCTCTCATTCTTGTTTGACACGGATCATTGTTGTCATACATTGCCGCTAACCAACGAGGCGGTGTAGCACATCCTGTTAGAGTAAGAATTAATGTAACCAATACGACATTTGATTTCAATTATGCTTCCCATTCACAATCTGGATCATCCAACGCCTGTTGTGCTTCAAGTTCTGCCCAGTCATCATGATATCCAATTTTTTGAGAGATGTATTCATCTTTGTCGTAACCGCACCAACGCAATAGTGTTTTTATATTTTCCATCACGCTGTCTCTTCTTCCATTTGTTGTGCTATTTGTTTAAGTTTGGATTCAACACTTTTAATATAAGTCTTGTCTTTGTGGTTGGATTCCTTAAGTGCCTGAAGATGCCACTTTAATTCTTCCCATTGTTTTTCTAAAGTTGTCATTATGCTACCTCCTCAACTGAATATTCTACGCTTGGATCAAGCAATTCAATCTCATTGTTGATTTGTTCTTGTGTGCCTGTAAATGTATACCAAACTTCTGCTGTATCTGGTTCATACACTGTGATTGTTAATTGTGCCATTTGTTTAACTCCTTATTGTTTAACTATACATATAGTATACATTCATTAGGATAATTGTCAACTGGTAAAAGCGGTTTTTTTGGTATTATTTGTCCAAAATGATTATTGATTGTAATCATGCAATTCACTTTGAATCCACTGCTTGATCTCTTGTGCGTCGTGATTGCTTACCAATTTACCTGTTATTGTGACATCAACTCTTTCGTAGTTAAAGTCGTCTATTGGACGGGTAAATCTATAGTAGTCTTCGTGGTGTGACGTCACACCATACAAACTTACATCGTGTAGTTTAGCAAGTTCTCTTACTTCTGTTTCTGTTGCTACTTGTGCCATAGTATTAACTCCTTTGTGTTTTGTTTAACTATACTAATAGTATACACTCACAAGAGGTTTTGTCAACGTGTTTTTTATCCAAAATGAATGGACAGTTTGTCTGCGTGTCCAGGCAGTCGTAGTCCACAGTTAAAGGAGTCATACTATATGACAGACGGACTACGAAAACTCAAATTGGCGTTCAAACATTGTAGGTGTTTCCCACTCTGGATCTAAACCGTCCCAATCTGAAGGAAAACTGTTAATGTCTGAATCTTTGTTCTGTATGGGAATTCCCATATGTTCATTGTACATTTCTGCAATGATACGCATTAACCAAAAAAAGTCTGTCTTGATTGTGTTTCCACTGTATGGATTTATTTTGAATTTCTTGCCGTATTCTCTTGCAAGATTCTTTTCATCTCTAATAGAGGGATTACAAACATTTTCGTGAAATTGGTGATTGTTAAGCAGGTAATCGCTTACACGTCTTACTGCTTCTACAAAATGTTTGTTTTTGATATTGCGTTGTTTTTTGAACACTATTGCTGTTTTGATAATGTTCTCTACCTTTTCGTTCGTTAGTCCGTGCCAACGATTGATAAAGGTGCTTCTTGGTATTTGTCCATTTTCGTTGTTATACTTGTTTTGTTCTGCGATAACATCAAAAAAGTCATTCCAATCTATATTCATAATATACACTCCTGTTTTAACTGTATTGCCATTGTTTATATTATACTATTCTTTAGATTCAGTGTCAACCTCTTTTTTTGGTTTTTTCAGTTCAAAAGCACTTGCTTCAATGACATTGTCATCACGTTCTTTGATTGCTTCCACAATCTCTTGGGCACGTTTTTCATCGCCTACTTTTTTGAATCCATCCTTTGGATTGCCTTCATAGATGTGTTCACCATCAGTCCATTTATCTTTAGATATCTTCTTCATTGTTTTCTTCCTTTGATTCTACCCATGGTAGTGGTTGATTGTCTTCACTGTTAAGAGGTGTATCCGCCATGCCCAGCAAGTTTTTAGCAAGAAATATTTGAACTGCCGCGTTCATGTTCTTGCAGGCATTGTTAAGCATAGCACGCCTTAAAGTGATTTTTAATTCTTCTCGCCCTTTTGTAAGATTATCCGCAAAGTTGTAGCGTAGAGTATCTTCCTTGATGCCAAAATAGTTTGAGATTTCGTTATCACGACAACCCAATGCCGCTAACTTTTCTACGTCTTCTGGTGGAATTACCTTCTTATCACGCCCTACAGCAATACCCTTGATGGTTGCTTCTACTATGCGTTTGGGTTTAGGACCCGTCTTGTTTTTGCCAATGTTTTGTTCTACGGACATTGTATCCTCGCCTCCTTTGGAGTTAATATAAACTATTTATTGGTTTTGTCAGTTTTACCAACTGTTTTGGGCCCATATAGGTTTAAACTGTGTATTTCACACCAATGTATAAATTGTTCTGTTGGATTGATTATGGGAAATTCTCCCGCTTCTGGATTCCACCAATCCTCACACTCATTTTTAAGTATGAATTCTACCATGTCCCATTCATCTTCATTAATTGTTAACCAGTGTGTTGGTTGTTTTGGTAATACCATTGCTTATACCTTTCGTTGACGCTTGTACGGGTGTGTTGATGCTTTGCGTATGCTCCAACCCTGTTTGTTTATTCTACTGTAATAGCACCATGGTGGTATGCCATTTGCTTTTGCACGTTTGAGTCCTTGTGCTTTTTGTGAATTGCAGTAACTACTGATGTTCACCCTTGAACTGACATCACCTTTGACGTAGTTGTGTGGTCCATATGGTTGTGTAGGATCTTTTCTATGCAAATCACTTACGTGTTCTAAATCACCCACTGTATCAAAAAAGTTAATGAATCCTTCTTCGCCATATTCTTCACGACTCCATTCATCCACTATGTCATAGTGACTGTTGTCATTGCGTAGGTATCGTCTTCTCCATGCAGGATCACATCTCTGATTCATAACATACCAAATACGCCATGTTTTTAGGTGTTCTTTTCGTAATTCCGTATATAAACTGCTCATAATATTCTCTGTGATAATGTTACATTTGTATTTAGCAGTATCACAGTGAAAGTGGTAATTTGTGAGTATCAAGACATCAACAAGTTGATGTATTCGTGTAGTTTGTTCATCTCGTTAGCACTCGTTCACAAACACACACTCATAAACGCTATCGCTCAAACAAGATTTCTTTTTTAACTTGGCATGAGTGAATAGGATCACGCCTGTTTAGAGGCAATGAAAAAATTCACTCATACCAAATTCTTGGATTCGTTCATAGGATCTAATTACACAACCATATAGGGTCAGTAGGTTTTGCTATCACTGATTACGTGCTATCTTACGCAACTGTTAACTGCCATTAGACAAGCAGATGTTAACAGTTTGTTGGTTACCATTTGGCGTGTCGTCCAACTCACTTTACATACAGCGTTCTGTATCAACCATTAAAACTAAAGAAAGGTAAATCTCGCATGGGCAAGTCCTTTGGGCATCCAGCATAACTGGGTAGTCTTTAGAGTTGCATAACAAGCAATGCCACCTACCCTCTCACATCAGAAGGGATTCAGTAGTCCAATTATAGACGGCGGACCAACCTTAATCTTGTTTGTGTTGCCTTGGGGAATTGCCTGTATTGCCTTACACACTTATTTAGTAAACTTGTATCAAGAGGTATATTTTCTTGGTTTAGATACTTTTGAATGGTATTACCTTGCCATTAGCATCGCGTATGATTTCGCCATCACTAATGCACCCTGCCATAATGCCATGTCCGCCACTGTATACAAAACGGGTTGGTTTGACTATTTCGCCACGATAATACCTCTTGTAATTTATGCTGGTTAAACCCTTGCGTTTTTTAACAGCCATATACCCCCTTACAAAAGATGAAACCCCCATTGCGGGGGTTTCTGTGTTAGTGAATTAATTATAGATATTAGGAATTAACAATAGGATAACTCACTAACGTGTAAGAACATTGTAATGGCAATACAAGTTTAGATGTCTGTTTTGGAATAAGTGACAGCCTATACCTAACAGGAGTAATCTTGTTCTTACTAATGTTATTTATGCTTTGTGCGATAATAGTGTTGAATTGCGGAATTTGTAAGGTTAAATTCGCCAGTTTCAGGATGCTTATACATATGACAAGCAGTACAATTTGTTTTGTAGTGTGGATATGGAACGTTGTTTTTTCTTGTGTTGCAAACTCTGTTGGTTACAATTTTACCACAGTCTTCACACGCTTTTGGTTGGTGCACTACTTCATAAGTAGGTAGTGCCGCTTCTTCCGCAAGAGTGCGTTTCTTTTCTTTTACAATGCCCTGTTCTACAAGTATTTTCATGTCCATAACTCTATTTAAAAGAATGGACAAAATATAGTCTTTTAATTGGTTGCCAAAAATGCAATAACAGCAATTAATTGAACGAACACAACCCCCACGCCCCATAAGAAATATTTCTTAATATTGTTGATGTCGTCCTGTATGTGTGCCAAATGGTTATTCTGCATGATGTCTAAACGCTGTTCAATAAGACTAATACGTTTGTCAAGTTTATTGTAACTGTCGTTTATGTCCATTATGCTACCCTATCAAGTACCTTAACTCTAAAATTTCTTCTGTCTATAATACCATTTGAAGTAGTAATTTTACAAGTTACAATATATGTTTTATCTGTTTGTCCACCACTTAATTCAACGTAGGTTTTATCGCCTGTTATGCCTTCGCTTTCAATAGTTGGTGGTGTAGGATCATTGCGTCTTGCCGCAACTGAATATGTTGCTGTGCTTAAACTGTCGCCTGATTCTAAATAGTCGCCCCAATTGAATGTGTAAATCAATTGTGCTTCTGGATCTTTGGTGATTTGCAAACCTGTTGATGTTTGTTCAAATCCTCCTCTGTTAATCGCCATTGTTTTCTCCTTAAGTTACTGTGTATTCTCTTGTTTCTGATACGATAGTGTATTCACGTGTTTCAGCAACAATTGAATACTCACGTGTTTCTGCTGGAATTGTGTAAACAATGTCATCAATGTTTACGACCCTAACAGTAGCACTAATTGTTACACTACTATTTATTGAACTTGCAACTTCTACACGTTTTCCAGCGGTTATTTGCGTAGTAATTGCTGTTGACAGCGTTGCATCTGCTAATCTTATACGTTTCACATCAGCGGTTAGTGTTGAACTAATGCCTGCAATTATTTCATTGTTTCTTGTTGCAACTGCCGCTACAACAAATCCACCTGCGCCACCAAATGATGCACTTGCTTCTACAGTTTTGATTGCATCAGCACTTACTGTGACAGCAGTGTCTAATTGACTTTCACCAGTGATGTTTGATGTGCCTTCTGCTTCTACAGTGAATGCACTTGTTTGCGTTGAAGCACCTTGACGTATTGCACCAGGTATTGCTGTAATAACAAACTGTGTGTCAATAGCAATAACATTGCCAGTTGTCTTACGTGCTGTCGCTGTTAGACTTGCTTGAACATCTGCATTAATTAAGAAGTCACCAATTTTAGCAACTGCTGTTAACTGTGTAGCAACTGAATCAAAATCTGCGTCAACATCACGTGTTCTGTTTACATCTGTGCTTTGTGTAAATGCACTTGAAGCAGTACCACTTGCACTTACTGCTTTGATAGCGTCTGCTGTTACTGTCAATGCACTGTTTACAGTTGCGTCTAATTGTTTTATGCGTAAACCTGTTGTAGTAGGTTGAACAAATGAACTTGATAGGTTCGCTTCTGCATCTCTTAAAGGTGATGTTTCAACAACCAAATTAGCATTTGCAGTTACACTGCTTACGCCAAATCTTATTCTATCACCACTCGCTGTTTGTGCGAAGGCGCTTGTTTGTGTGCTGTCAACGTCAGTTGTTTTGGTTGCTGTAACACTTGTTGCGAATGCACTTGATACGTTTGAATCAAATGCTTTAAACAGTGTCGTTTCACTTGCTGTAAGAGCAAAAGAACTTGAAAGAACATCATCAATGTCAGTTGTTTTGACTGCTGTTGCTGTTGTTGTAAATTGACTGTCTGGATTGATAAAGAAGTCGCCAATTTTACTTGCCGCTGTAAGTTGTGTTGCAATTGAATCAAAATCACCAATTGCATTTCTTATTGCTCCACCATCAATTTGCGTTGTAAATTCACTTGATTGTGTGCTGTCAACATCAGTTGTTTTAACAGCATCTACGCTTACTGTAATAGCACTGCTTATTGAACTTGCGCCTTGTTGTATGCGTGTTGCTGTTGCTGTAACAGTTGCTTGTGTTGATAGTGTAGCATTGCCACCTAAAAATGCATCTACATCTGCTGTTTGAGTAAATGCACTGTTTATACTTGCATCGCCTGTAAAACTACCACCAATACTTGCTATAATACTTGCTACTGCTGTGATATCTACTTCTGGATCTACAGTTGAACTAAATCTACTATCGTCTGTGAAGTCACCATCAAAATGCATCAACAAGTCAGTGTTGGTGCCATTTTCAAATGCACTTGTAGGAACAGTTATAGAAGTTTCTGTAGAACTGTTTAGTGCATCATCACTTACCAATAATTCATCAATGCGACTTGAAGCATAACTGCTTGTTTGAATTGTGATTGGCAGTCCGCTGGACACCAATGTAAGTGCAGTTGTGTTGATAACTCTTGTACCGTTAAGGTATACACTGCAACCACTTGCATCATTTACTACTCTAACGTGGTTCCAACTGTTTGCAACTGGTGAACCACCTGATGTAGTATTGCTTTGACTGTCAGTTATGGCAATATTGTTATGTGCAGTTATCATCCAATTTTGTTGGGCACCTACACTGCTGTAACCACTGCTGTGTGATTGTCTGATATACAATGGCGCTGTATCATTATTGCTTATGTAATAATATCTAAAGTCAATTGTTTTCCAACTGTCAAAGTCACCGTTGTCACCGCGTGAAATACCTACATAAGGATATTCAGTTGTATCTGTAATATATCCTTGACTTGTAAACGTGCTACCATTTGTAGAACTTACAACCCTGCCATTGCCTGATTGATGTAAAACATACGTTGTTCCATCTGATGCACCTTTTGTAGTATATGTTCCAGGTCCGTTTTCTGGAACAGGCGCATTGGTGTTAGACAGATTACTGATAGTAGTGCCTGTAAGTATTCTTTTTCTACTGCCAACAATATATCTACTGTTGAAATAATCTATCCAATCAAAAGTTGTGCCTACAGTTGAATAAGCACTACTTGTGCTTATGCTTGACCCTGTTGTGGTTGAATATATTTTGTGTTGTTGATTACCATCGTCACGTGCCATAAAAGTGTAGGCACCGTTAATGTAATTTAAAACATTACCAGTTGCATTGTATGATGCTCTATACACATCATTTGAAACATAATAACTGTTAGACCCAATCCTAATATATTTTCTATAAGTTGTAGAAGGTGTTGGATCACGTGATTCGTATAACCATGCAATAGTGTTTCCGTTTTGTGCAACACCAGCAAAACGTGCTGTGTCATCGCCGCTGGCAACATTTATAGAAGTATCCAATGTCCAGGTGCTTATGTCACCAGTCAGTGTTGATTTTTTATACCATCTATGTTGATTAAATGTGCTGTTAGTAGCACCAATAAACCAATTGGATCCATCATGTGCAATGGTGTTACTACCAAGTGAAGTGCCTATTTGACTGCCTAAATCTAAAGTAGTCCAAGAAGTACCATTTGTGCTGTGGTAGATGTATTGATTATATCTTACAACAAATGTGTTGTTGACGTATTTTATTGTGTTTGCTATTGTTACAGAAAGATTGTTTGTGCTTCTTGTCCATGTAGTACCATTTGAACTTGTCCAAGTATAACCATTGTCAAACAAATAAAAATTACTACCATCATATATTGCACCACCATAACTTGGAGCAATGCTATTACCAAATTGTAATTTTAGACTGTGTGTTCCAAATTCTTTATTAGAACTATCAAATGTAACAAGCGAATCACCGTCATTGGTAATTGAAGTTGCTCTTACAAGAACACGTGGTGTTATAGATACACTAAATTCACTTGTAAGTTCTTCTGTTTCGTTTTGAAATGCAGGATCAAATAATTCACCAACTGATGCTGATGTTGAAAATTGTGCTGAAAGTGTTGCGTCTGTAGATGCTGTGAGATTTGCTGTAGAAGTTTGAGAGAAAGCGGAAGAGAACGAGGCGTTGTAACCTGCTGTCTTTGCGCCTTGTAAACTTAAATTAACAATGTTACTTAAAGTTGCTTCATTGCCTGTAAACTTGCTGATTGTAGCACTTAAATCTACACTGCTATCAAGTGTAGCGTCAATAATTTTAAGCACACCAACAATAACATTTGGACTGAATATACCACCAAAGTTTGCACTTGCATCTACTGTTCTATCCCCACTTGCTGTTACATCAACAGCAGTGTTTAACGTAGCATCTGCATCTAATATTTTTTCAATATTAATATTTGTTGAGAATGAACTTGAAAGATTAGCACCACCAGAAGGTAGTCTTTCACCATCTGCTGTTTGACTAAATGCAATACTAAATGAAGCATCTGCATCTTCAAGCGTGCCTATTGTAGAACTTAAACTAAATGCACTTGAAATAGAAGCACTTGCTTCAATTGCTGTAACTTCTGTTAGGTCCGCACTTATTTCTAATGTGGTGTTAAGTGTTAGTGGTTCTAAAAACTTGGTTACTTCTACATAACCTGCTTCTACATAACCCGCTTCTACGTAGCGTTCGTCTGACAGAAATTCTATAGCATCACAAGTTAAACTAAATGACGCAGATACTGTATCACCAGGATTTGCTGTTAATGTGCCAATGTTTACATCAACAATGACTTCAACATAACCTGCTTCTACATATCCACTTTCAACGTATCTTGTTATTGCCATCTAAATGGACTCCTTATGATCCTACAGCGTCGCCATTTGGTGGTGATCCCACGTATGTTGGGGTATCGCCGCTGTCACCTCTGTTGTTTGTTAGGATATCACTACCTGCCAAATATATAGGTGGTGCCGCACTAAACGGCGTGCTACCGTCACTGCCCAAATCAACAGGATATCCACTTGAGTCAACAAACTTTTGTCTGTTTGTAGAATTTGTAAAGTCTCTGTATACATCGTCCATCCAAAACTCTGCTAAATCGCCTCTGCTCGCAACAGCACCATTAGCACCACGAGCAAATATACCAATATCTTTTGCTTCATCATAGAATCCTGATTGATAACTGCCTGTGATGTTAACGTAAAACGCACTATTGCTTGATGTTACAACATTTACAGTTGAACTACCATACTGTTGATAACAGAAACTTCTGTTTGATGTTGAACTTGGATCTATACTTACCCAAACAGCATACCAAGTGTCCCCACTAATTGTTGAATTGTGTTGTGCTCTATACATTGGTGAGTTAGAACTATTGAATCCATTTACCATAAGTTTGCTTTGATATTTTTCTAATCTAAAAGCACTGATTCCGTTTCTAAAACTTTCAAATACAAAACTATTGTCTGACAAGTTTGAATTGTCAAATTTGACCCAACTAAAGAAACTGTATGAGTTTGAAGTTGAAGTATTTGGAAACGCATCAATATAACCATAATCTCCGCCAGCAAAACTAATTGAAGTATCTGAAGTTGCTTCTACAGGAGTATATCTCACAGTATGACTGATTCTAATTTCATCAACATGAGCATCTGGCGTGCCTGAATAGTTGCCTAAACGAACATATCCGTGGTTAGCGAAACTACCTGCCACTTTTGTCCCTGATGCTACATTCTTACCATCCAAAAACAATTCAATTACTCCTGATGTGTTATTATGTGTCATAGCAATATGATGCCACTGTCCAGCACTTATCAATCCTGTTGCTGATGTAACAAATTGGCTGGATCCTTGATAGTAGAAGAATTGTAAACTGCCATCATTTTTAGCACCAAAACTCCAATAGTTTCCGCCACCTGTTGTAACAAAACTACCTAACACTCTTGGTAAACCGTTTGATGCTTGGGCACCTGTAAGTGTGTCATAGTATACCCAACATTCAATTGTGGTGTCCTGATTATACCAAGCACTGGTTCCTGCATCACCAAACGTAATGCTGTCTGTTGAACTAAAGTTTAAGTCAACACTTGCTCCGCCAAATCTATTTCTTTCTGTTGAAATATCTGCGGAACTACCACTAAAGGTAATTGTGTGTGAGTTTGAACTTTCATCTGTTGCTGATGTTTGTCCATTGGTTCCATCCCAACTACATAAAAATTCTGTGTTGCCGTCACTTGTAAATGCTGATGTAATTTCACTAAAGTCTGTGCCATCCCATGTAGCAACAGCATCTGGTAGTTCTTCACCAAGTGTTGCTATATAGTGATCCCCGTCTGTTGGTGAACCACCTTCTGCTAATGTATAAGAAGCGATATTTCCTTGGTTTTGTGCAACCGTAGATTCATTACCATAATGGAATATAATTGGATCACCAAAGTCATAACGTGTGCCGTCTGTGCCTGGAAATATTGCTCTTGAATTTGTGCTGTCCCAAACAGCGTCTTGATTGGTTGAATTAGTAAAGTCTGTGTAAGTGGGCCATACACCTACCCAAGCAACATCACCATTCCACATATAGTTGCCATGGTCCCCTGCTCTTGCTGTGCCAATACCAATGTCTGTTGCTGATCCATCAAAATCAAATGTTTGTCCTGTAATTGTTTCACTTGGGAATGTAATTGAACTACCATTCATCCAACCTGATATTTGTCCTGTGTTTACATCTTTAGAGATTGCAACCAAGTTCCAATCATTGTTGGTTAGTGTTTCAGTTGATGTTTTATCAGAAGTTCCACTGGTTGTTGCATTGTAGAAACGTATTGTTCCTGATGTGTTAATGAATATGTTATTACGTAGAACATTGTTATTGTCACTAATACCCATAATATTCAAACGTTCTAAATTGTATGTAGGTTTTGCCAAAAATACAACTGTGATTGCATTTGGTGTTTTTAGTCCTGATGCCGCACCAGTTGTGTTTACGCTTTGGTTTGAATAGTTGTCTGTTGTTCCGCTGTAACTTACACTGCCTACCACAAACCCTGCTGTTCCTGTGTCGTCTACAAATTCTGTTGAACCATCTGTTCCATCCATGTGCAATAGTAATAATGTGTTGTCATCATTTTGAAAAGGTTCTGTTGGTGCTGTGAATGCCGCTGTGTATCGTGCTGTGTCTGAAATACGAATTTCATCTAAAAATCCGTTCATATCGTATCTACTGCCATCCCATAAACTACTTGATAGGCCCTTGCCTTCTCCAAATCTTAAATCTGTATCGTCATCAGTGCCAGTCCACCCAGTATCTGTGTCTTTTAATACGCCATCAATATATAATTTGGCAGTGCCAGCATTGTTTACCACAGCAATGTGATGCCAAGTGTTTGCAGTGATTGAACCTGTTCCTACTAAACCGTCACCACTGCCCAGTGCTCGTTTGTATACATAAATTCCACCATTAATGTAGAGTATTTGGAATCCATTTCCTTCGCCCTGTGTGTTTTGACTCATAATGCCATAGACACCACTTGTAGTTGTGGGTCTATACCAAAATTCTATAGTTTCAGTTGAAGTTAATATACTACTTCTAAAATTTGTATCAATAAAATCGTCAGTGCCATCAAATGATGCACTGCTACCACCAAATTGACTTTGTGCTGTATCTATTTGTGCATTGCCTAATGCTGTTAAACTAACAGCAGTTCTACCTGCCGCTACTTCCTCCGCCGCTGTCTTTGCTAAAAAACTTAATCTACTTGCTCCTAATGGCATCTGTTACTCCTTATGCTTGGAAGTCTGTTGCTATAGAAGTGTAATAAGTTGTCCCGTCATAAAATATGCTAACAACACTTTCAGTTGTTAGTGTTTTATTTCCGCCTGCAAATTTGTAAGCACCTGTGCCTGAAGCACTGCCTGAACCACTTACAATCAACGTAACAGTTTGTCCTGCTGAAGCATCTGAAAATGCTGGTAAACTTAATCCACTTGTAATTGTTACACTCTGTACATTTCCATTTGATACAGAGATAGTTGGTGAATCAGTTGATCCTAATGAATGAACTGGTTCTAAATAATCTTTAAATCCTACTGCGGAAATTGTGTTGTCTTGTCCGTCTAAATTGCCGCCAAGTTGTGGAGTTGTATCTTCAACAACATTTGCAATACCCGCCGCTGAAATTGATGGGGGTGTGTAATCAAATACACCTGTTGTGTTGTTGTATGACAATGACCCGCCGCCACTGGCAGAATTTTGTGTTACTGATAAATTCGTTAATTCAATCTTATCTGTGTTAAGATTGTCAATGTTAGAGTCCGCTTCACTTATAGTAAGTTCTGACCCTTTTACGCTTCTTAATGTTACTGTTGCCATTGCAATACCTCTCCTTTGTTAGTAGTAGAATGAGGGTGCCAGTATGACACCCTCAATCATATGCTTAATTAAGCAAGTGAAACTGTTAGGTTTCCTGAACTTACTTGGAAAGTATCGCCTGATTCAATAGTTTTTGAAGTTGTTACTGCACCATAGAAAAGCACGTTTCCTGCTGAAGAAGCATCCATTACTGCTACGTGAGTAATAGTTCCCCAGTTAGCAGTTGCCGCTGAAAAAGTTACAGTTGCATCTGTAGATGCTGAACCTGAACTTGCCGCACCAAATGATACTGTTTGTCTTGAATAAGCAGTACCTGATGTTGAAATCTCTGCTGATGGTGAGTTAGACTCTAAACCTGTATCTGCTGTAAATAACGCAAGATAGATGTTTGATGGTTGTGTGAACGCTGTGTTGCCTAACACGTGGTCCAATACTTTATCTTCTAAATAATCTGAAGCCGCTGACATAATATTTCTCCTTGTTAAATTATATGTTGTCTGTTTTTACTTGACAGACAACACGGAGTTGTCCTGTCAATTGTATTTACCCCAATACTATCTAAAACGTCAAAAAACGTGAAAAAACGTCTCAAAAAGTTTATAGATCGTATCCATATACAGTAGTAGTGGTTCCTGTAATTAATCCATTTGCCGCTACACTGTTAAATGACGTAATAACATTATATGGTATTCCGCCTAAACTACTTGAACTTGCTACATCAATTGTAGAATCAATATTCATTGCACCACCACTTACACTACAAGTTAATGGTAGTGTAACTGTGCTTTCGCCTGCTTGTGGTATTGGCAAATACGCACTTCTTCTAACAGTAACGTCTTTTAGTGCGCCACTTGTGCCATCATATACTGCACACCATACAATAGGCACTAATTCATATACACAAGTAGTATCTGCTGGTGGTTGTGGACCTGTTGTAGCATTGTTAGTAATTGTTACGCTTACACTGTTACTTGCAATAGTACAAGAGTTTTCTGCTGTTGGTGTAAACGTAACTGTGCAGGTTTCACTTGGTCCAAATGCACTATCATCAGTTGTGTTAATGGTTAAACTTGCTGTATTTGACGTTACAGTAACAGTGCCTGTAAGTGCTGTGCTAATACTGCCTGTATCGCCGCTGATTGTATAGTTTAGTGTGTCGCCATTGGTTTTACCAACTGTTGCGACGTTGATAGTTGTGCTTTGTCCTTCTGTAATTGAACTTGGTGTTGCTGTTACGCCTTGAACATATTCTGATGGTTCGTCATATACCCTATAATAGGTAGTGTTATCACCAACTTGAACATTAAATGTTTTATCACCTGAAATATTGTCTACTGTAAATGTTAAACTACCGTTAGCACTACTCATTGTAAGTGTGCCTTCTAAATCTACATCTACTTCACCTGCTGTTAATCCTGTAATAGTATAATCATATTCATAATCAGGAGTAGTTAAGAAACAAACTTCACAGTCATGACTAACACTTAAGGTTGTGCTTTGTCCTGGACATAATTGAATAGGGTTACCTGCACTACCATCACCTTGTGCTGTAGGTCCATCTGCTGGAGCGTGTGTAAGAGAAGGTTTTTTAGCACCCGCTTCCATTAATTTTTGCGTATCAGGATCGTTAAATTCAATAGTTTGTGTCAAAACACCTGTTTCATCATCTGATGTAAAGAAGTTTTTAAATAATCCGTTAACAATACCTAATAGTGCATTGGCACCAAGCAGTTTTGCCATTGTGCCACCTAAATCTGCTTCGTCACTTTGTTCTATTTCAGCATTGAATACTTTTGATTTGATGCCGTTAAAGTTTGAGCGGTATTCATAATTGATGCCACTTGCATTGTATATTGTTCCGTCATATTCTTGTGCTGTAATTGAATATATTAGGTTACCATCTGAAGTATCTTCTTCATCAATTTGAATAATACGAAATTCTTTTCGTGTAAAATCTAAAGTAGTGTTTGTGACTTCAATTATATCGCCTGCTTTTAATTCGTTTGCCTGATAGTTTGCACGAAACTCAATAATTAAATCTAATCTGCTTTGTTTTAGTTCTCTACCTGCAATGTATTGTGCTTGAACTGTGTTGTTTACATGAGGTAAACTTAATTCTAATGTGTTATCATCTTCATTTGTAAATCTTTCAGAACTATCTATTTCAACATCAACAACATCAACAGTGTCACGCATATCTTTGTGAGGATAACTTACACTAACCTTGTTGTATAATTCATTTATACCAGTACCGCTGACATTTATTTCACCTAAAATATTGCTGTCATCAAATTCTTTAACACTTGGAAAAGCATCATTAATGATTACAGTCCATTTACCTGCGGCAGGATCCCAAGTAACATAACAACCACTTTCATTGGCGAGGGTGTTGATGTTTTCTAAAACATTTTTGCTTGTATCTACTAAACCATTAATTCTAAATTTTGTGTTACTTGCCATCTCTTAATCCTTAACTCTTATATTGGTATACTGAACCAACGTTTGTATATGTTATACCGCTTCCGCTATCATAATATGAAGTTCCAGGATCACCAACAATTAAAGTTTGATTTGGTTGTTCTCTTACGTCATCTACAATAGCAAGACATCCTGCATCTGCCCATTTTGCACTTGAATTTGTTGCTGTTGAACTGTTTATTGTTTTTACAAGATTAAAATAATTTCTGTCATATATGTATACAGCATTGCCTTTATCACCTATAGCAACATATTGATCGCTAACTGCAATTGAATCACCGCTGTTACCTAAACTTCCTAACGTTGTTACTGTTGTCCCTGTAGATACATCAATAACTGTTCCGTCAGATTTGTATAGATAGTTTTCATATAAAACTGCTCTGCCAGCACTGATTGAAATAGTTCTTTGCAATGTTGCTGTAGGCATATCATAAACAAACATTTGCCCACTACCACCTATTACAATCCAGTCTTCACTTATGTAAGTAAATCCAATTGAACTACCTGGCGTGATTGTATGCTTTAGATCTAAACGTGTTTGACTATGATTTACTTCCCAAATTTTTGCTGTAGTGTTTGCGCCTGATGGATTAAGAGTTCCGCCAACAAATCCTCCGTTTACATCATAGTTGTCATTTGAGGACCAACCTGACATATTAGCGTAATTGTCAGTGCTACTATCACTGAAACTAAATGCACCACCACTTAATTCACCATCGCCTCCATCTATCCTATAAATTTTTAATTGTCCGCTTACAAATCCACCCCAGTATTTTGACATAAATGCTTTTGAATGTCCATGGGATGGTTGAACAACAGGTGACATACTGAATTGATTTATTGTGCCAATTTGTCCTGAATATAACGGTTCTGCTTCAAACAAAACTGTTGCACCTCCGTAATTGGTATAACCTGATCCAGCAATAAATACACTCCAACCAGGTGCATTTGGTGAGGTATTAATTCTGTTGTCTTCTTCATTTGAATGTGCCGCAATTGGTGATCCAAATGAGTTATTAGTACTGAATGCACCTGCCTGTGGATTTACATAGGTTGTTATATTACTAAATGAACCGTATCTTTGAGCAGAAGTTGTCATTGAGGTTTGTGATGACATTGTGGCACTTGCATCTACTATTTTAGTTGCTGTAACATCAACAAATGTTCTTGCAAGAATAGCAAGTTCATATATTACGTCATTAACACTTAAAACCACAATTGGATTAGCAGTTGCATCATGTGTTAGTGAACTAAATGTATTACAAGTAACAGAAGAAACGCCTTGTAGATTTGCTATTGCCTTAAAGTTACCCACTTCCCATTCTTTGGTTCTGCGTGAGCCTGCTTGTGTGTATGCTATTGTGCATTGATAGAAGAAACTACCTTGTGTGTCACCTGTTAATGTAATTTCTGCATTTCTTGCAAAATTCCAATCTCCTACACTGTCAATGCCACTTACTGTGTAAACACCGCTGGATTCTGATATGACAACACCTGATGGAGTTGTTCCTGGAAAACTTACTGTTGCACCTGACAATGAACTTACATCTATACTAAACGTAACCAATGCTAATGTTGGTTGAATTATTTCTACAATATCAATCGTGCGTTGAATTGTAAAAGTAGTTTGTGAGATATCTTGATCCGTTAAATCTACAGCAGTAGGAAAACTAAAGATTACATCACTACCACGAACGTCAGTGTAATTTATTACTCCATCACTGTAACTATTAAGTTCTACTAATGTGCTCATTGTATATCAATCTCCGCACTTGAAATGCCTGCACCGTAACGATTGTTTTGCAAATAGTCATTTAGAACATCACCTGGTTTAGTTAAATTATTGCTTAACTTAAATTTAATTTCTTTGCCAGTTGTGGTTAATTTTTGTTTTTTGTTGTATGTAAATTTAATTAGACAGAATACTAATTTATCTAAAGTGTGTTGTGAGGTCCAGTTAGGAAATATATCATATGCATTTTGTGTATTTCCTACGCCGCTTTCTGTTGTAAATGCGGTAGGTGATGTGCTACCATCGTTGAAAGGATATACTTTGATTAATCCATTCCAAACATCGCTTGAATTTTCATCGTCATCATAAATGTTTTTTACTGTTACACCGTCACTATCAAATCCTATTCTAAAATTGTCAATATACATTTCTTCAAACCCTATAACGCTTGGTGTTCCATCAATTAGGTTGCCTGTCTTTTCACACAGCACAACTGCTAACCACATATTCTTGTTACCTGGTTCTAAATGTGCATCAATAACTTTACCATTAACAAATGCACTACCATACAGCACTGGCACTGAATGCTGTGTGTCTGGATCAAGTGTAACCTGTGTGCCTTTGTCTTGTATGCCATCATTGCCCTTGTTGGCGCTCTTTATTACACGATTAAGAGCATAACCTAAAAGAGCAGTTCTTGCTAAACTGCCGCCAATAGAATCACCGCCTAAAAATCCAATTGCTTTTTTACCAAACCCAACTATATTATCTATAAAACTCATTATGGTGCTCCAAAATCAAACTTTGTACCTTTAACAATAGCAACTCTATTCATGCCATCATCACTTGGAAAAAATTTCTTTTCACTTTCTTGATTTGTTTTTCTGCCTGATATCTTTTGTTGCAAGACACTAAAATTACTTGCACATTCTAACAGTATAATATTTTGACTTGTTCTTTCTTCTACATTATATTCTTCTTGAATTGAAAAGTTGTTTATCTTGCCAAAAAAGTAACCCTGTGTAGAAAGCAATGTTCCACTTGCTGTGTAAAATTTACGATATACTCTAACGCTACTGCCTTTTAATTTACTGTATAATATTTCATCAATTGAACCTGATGGCACGCCTGTAAAACCAATTGTAATTGTGTCTGTGCTTGGACGCAGTTCACTTGTTGTTTGTGTGATGCTTAAGAATTCACCTAAAGGAGTATAAGTTTCGCCGTTGATAGTTTCTGCACTGTCCGCATCAGAGAATGTAAGCAATTGAGTTGTATAGGATCCACCTGATGTTGTTCTATACTCATCAACATATACTCTTACAAACAGATGCGTTTTTACTACATCATAACTATCTAAATTTGCCATTCTTTAAACCTCTACAAAAACAAATGGACCGTTCCATCTAACCTGTTGATTACCAAATACCTCCCACTGTGGAAATTCTATACACAATACAGTATAACCTTCATCAGTGCCTGGATTTACATTGCTGTAATACCATGGATGTGTTGCATATGGTATTGAAATTGAATCTGTTGTGTGTCTGTCTAATGCTTCCATTGCTTCAATACTTGCACGTTCGTCTGCCCATTTAGGACCATCAGGTAGTGTCACTGTAAAAATCTTTTTAGGAGTGCCACGACTGACTGCTTTAACAGTACCATCACGTGCTTGTGTTGATGCTACATTGTCTAATCTGTTTATTGATAAACTTGTTGCGTTATTGAATGCATATTGAAAACTCATCTATCTACCTCCTACTTGGGACTTTGCGTCCCCCTTGTTGTGCCACTGCATGAATAAACTGTGGATCTCTTGCAACCAACTGTTTGAAACTTGAAGCATCAACTGCGTTAATATTGTATGTTACATTGCCACCTGTAAATGGTGTTACTTGTGCAGGTCCACTTACAAGTTCTGGACCACGCTCTCCTACAACACCAAATGATCCTGCAGGTATCATTCCTCCATTTGCAAAAAATCCTGCAAATAGATTACCAAATGAACTGCCGCCACCTAATGAACCAAATGCACCAAATGTTTTAGCAATCAATTGCTGTATCTGTGAACGAAGCATTGTTTCAAGTATGTCATTAACAAGACTTCTAAATTCTAATTTACCTGTCTTAACAAACCCTACAATAGTGTCTTCAAGTCCTTGTGTAACTTTAGTGAAGATTTTTTCTGCTTGTTTAGCGGCATTGGTTGCATCATCTGCAAATGATTCAAACGCCTGTTTCCAACCATATGCGAATGAACGTTGAATTTCTCTTTGTTGTTCTGCGTTTTCTCTAATTTTTTCAAATGCTTCATCTGCAAATACTTCTAAACGTTGCATCTCTTTGATGTATTCGTCATTGGTAATTAAACCGTTCTTCCATGCACGTTTTAAATTGTTAATAGACCCAATTAATTTGTCATCAATCTGTCTTTTAATGCCTTCAATTTCACGTTGGAATGGTGAAAGGTTTAAATCATCAAGTTCCTGTCTGCTTTCCCTTACTAAATCATTTAAACTATCTTGTAGACTAATTTGATTGTTTAAGAATAATTCATCACGCTCTTTTTCTCTGTTGATTTGTTCGCGTAATTGTAATTCTTCTTTGAGTCCTGCAAGACTTACATTGTATAATTCTGTAATCTTGTCAATTTGATTTTGTATTTCTTCTGCTTGAACTTTTGTTTCTTCAGTGTCTTTTAATTTTAACTGTGTAATTTTTTCTTGTAAAGGAGCAATAGTAGAATAATAATCAGCAGTAAATCTATTCAATTCACGTTGAACATTTGCTTGACCCTCTGTCATTTTTAACAGTTTGCCTTCTTGTTCAACTTTTAATTTTACATCATCAACACTTCTTTTATAGTCTGCAAAGTACTTAATTTGACTTCTAATAATGTCATCTTGTTTTTTCTTAAGGTTGTCAAATTCTTCTTGAAAACCACCTGTTGCAGTGTCAGGAGCATCAGGTAAACTTAAAGGACCAGTTTCTAAATTTTGTAAATTTTTTGCATCTTCTTCAAGTTTCTTAATCTCATCGCCAGCATCACCAACCATTTCATTTATGCCAGCAACAACACCTGCAACCGCCGCCATTCCCGCGGCAAGTTTAACTAAACCAATACCTGTAACACCTTGCAACACAGCGGCGGCTGTTGCCGCTCCACCTATTGCCATACGCATTGCATTAAACGCCTTAACGGCTGTAATCAGTCTGGTTATTGTCTTGACAGTGAATACAAGAGCAAGTAATCCTATTAGATATTTTACTTGTTCTGCAAAAACTTTAACAGCAACAATCAATCCTTCAGTAAAACTTTTAATGAATAATTTATTTTTATCAATTACATCTGTTAGAGATCTAATTAAATCACCTAATTCTTTGTTTAGACCTGCTTGTCCAATTATGTCTGCTGTGTTGCCTATAGCATCTTCCAAGTTTGAAAATGCTTGTGAAAGATTGTTTGCTCTTGCCGCACTTGAACCACTAAAGGTTTCTTCCAAACCTTCTGTAAGTGCTTTAAGAATAATTGCCGCGCCTTCGCTTGTTTTACCAAACTCTGATACTTCTAAACGTGCTAAATTTAATTTGTCTTTTAAAATTGCAAATACAGGGATACCTCTATCAGCAAGTCTGTTTAAATCTTCAAGTCCTAAACCACCACCTGTTGTTCTTGCAAACAAGTCTGTAATTGCTTGTAAGGCACCAACTGAATCTGTTGCAACACTTGATACGTCTGCAAACAAACTTAATTGTTCAATAGTTGGCGTAAGTCCTGCCGCTTTTAATTTAACAACAGAGTTTGTTAGGTCCTCAACTGTAAAGATACTTTCTGTGGCAAACTTTTTGATTTGTTCAAATGCTTTTGCACCAGTCTCTACATCACCAAATAAGAAACCAAGTGTAGTTCTTAAGTCTTCAAAACGTGCCGCTGTTTGGACAAGTTCTTTAGCACCAAATGCAAGACCAAGTGCCGCACCAATGCCTGCAATACTTGAACGTAAACTGCCTAAACTTTGTTTAGCACCCCTTGTGTCTATGTCAACTTGATATCTTAAATCTGCCATGGTTTACTTCCTTAATATATCATCTTCAATCTTATTTCTGATGAATTCTTCTGTTGGACCACTCATACCTTTAGGTGCTTGAATACTTTTTCCTTTGTCAAGCGGTACTGCATAATTGTAGTTTGCTTTGATTTTGCTACCTTGTAGACGTGTTCTACGACGAGCGTTACCTGTGCGGATAGGCGTGATGCTTTTCCAATAGTTGTATGCGTCTTTAGGCAATCTGTTGAATTTAGCAACGATTTTACCTATGCTTGGACCCATCCTATTACTTACTATTCTTACTGCCATCCTTACGCTCCTTTACTTGTTGCAACATGGACTTTAAATCCTGTGTTGTGTAACCATGGTCCGTTTTATCTAAACCACCGCCCTTTTGTTTCTTATTTAGATATGCTTCATATGCATTGCCCAAGTTAGCACATCTCATATCTAAACTGTCCCCAAACTTCATTACGTATGAAGGCATAACACTATACCTTCTCGCAACTGCATCAAGTATCAATAAATTAGATACTTGAGGTGTTAAGTCTGCGAAGTTTGGGTCGCGAAGTTTCCCAACGCAACTACCGTCTTTTCTACAGCCTTAATCATTACATCATTTGGCAAAATGTTTTTGTCATTAATGATTCTGTTACCCTTTTCATCAAGAATAAGTTCTTTCATTGTGTCAACAACATCTTCCATCTGCTGTTTGCCTTCCAAGTTTGCCAACTTCATAAACGTTGACATATCAACCCTGTCGTATACCCAAAACTCAATTGCCTCTCCATACTTTTTTACAAGTTGAGAGTCATCAATTGTTACTTTAGTTAGTTTGGGTTCTTTTGCTAATTCTGATAGGTTCATCTGTTAATCTCCTTTTCTTTCAATCAGTGTGTTTGCGACAACAAGCAAGAAACGTATTCTTGATTGTGCCTTTTCTACGTCTGAACGAGCACATTTTAATTCATTCTGTGCCTTTGCAGTTTCTGCAATCAGACTCTGAAGTAGTTCTTTGTCTGTCTTTTTATCTAATACATCCATTAATCTTTCCTTCAATTGTATTTACCTTATATAGAATAAACGGGGCACAAAAGCACCCCGTTCACCCTCGCTCTCCCTTTCCTAATAGGATTAGGAAACTGTGTAGTCACCATCTACTGTAATAGTAATTGGTGAAACCCAAACAGGTGCGTCAGCAGATACAGTAGGTGCTAAACCTGTAACGTATCCACTACCTGAAATTGTTTTACCTGTTGCGCCACCATCAGTGTCACCCAAGTAAAGTTCAAAGTCAATTTTAGTTTTATCTTTTGATAAACCAAAAATGCCCGCTGTTTGTGCATCTTCGCCTGAAACAGTAGTTCCAAAAAACGTATTTTGCTCTAATACCAAGTTCATTCCTAAACTATTTGTGGCAGTAGTAGCAATCTGTTGTTTAGATCCACTATCAAGTTGTGTCCAAGTAAAAACGTCGTTGGCATTATTAACTGTTACGTCTTGCAGTGCTGGGACTACTAATCCCACTGTGTCTGAACCACTGTTTGTTGTAATAGTTAAAGTTGCCTGGACTCCGCTAACACCTGGTGCTGGATAAATGTAAGCCATTTGTTTTGTCTCCTTTAGGTTACTTTATTAAAACGTATTTCCATTGAATTAACAATCAAGTCTCCATTAAATTCAGTTGAACTATCTAACTCTCTACGGTGAATACCCGCAACAGTTGTGATGTTCTTTGCCGCTTTTAATGAAGTTACTAAACTGTCATAATTCGCTGGTAATTGTTTTGCATCCGCAGAAAAGTAGATACTAACTGATGTGACTTCATTGTCAATGACAGGTCCGTCTAAAGCACTAACAAGTGGTTCTGTAGCAGTTTGCTCTAAATCTACGTAAATCTTTTTGGGATTTGATAGATATAGTGCTGTGCCACTTGCATCGTAAGGTAGTTCATTAGCAACACTGAATGTTCCTAACGCCAACCCGTTTATGTAGTTTAGTATCTCTTGTCGCATTAACGGATCCTCTTAAGATTGATTTGTCCTGGGTCTTTTTCAGATGAAGCAATAGTGCCATCATCGTCAAAATCATACCAGTCACCAGCCGTAATAAGTTCTTGAAACAGTGCTTCTGCTTTGTTCTTGTAGTAACCCATTTTCTGCCTTTCAGCATTGTCCTCATTGCCAAAATCAGCAACGATAGGTAAAATGTATTCTGCAAGTCCTTCGTAGATTGCCAAGTCTCTAAAGTCGTTTAAACGTGCTTTAATCTTGTCAGGATCTACTGCTGGAACATCAGCAACAGAAGTGTATGCTATTGAATTATCACGTCTGATGTAGTATGAACGCCACCAGGACGAGGAGCGTACCTTTGTAAGAATACGCTCCGTCGCTCTAATAAGTCCGTCTTCTACGACATCGTCAGTTAGTCCTTCATTGGAATCAAAAAGACGCTGATCCTTGTCAACGACGTCTTGATAGTCTGCAAAACTAATAGTAATACTATTGTCTATTATGAAGGACATACTACTTTACTCCCAGATTAGTCAGATGCTGATCCAACAATCTTCACAGCATGTGAATTTTGTAGAATCGCTTGTCCAACGTCAACTGACATCATGATGTCTGTGCTTCTTGAAGCCGCTTGATCCTGTGTCTTCATTTTAACACCACCACGCATAGCATGACCAAAAGCAGTTTGTGCAAATACAGCACCTACCATGTTTAGTTCAGTATCAGTGTCAGTGTCTAAATCAGATTTAACAAGAGCAGATTCGTAGATTGAACATCCACCAATTGTGCCAATGAAGCCTCTTTCTAATACAGAAGCACCATAGTTGTTAGCAGTAGCAACAGTGCCGCCTGCATTGTATAATGCTTTCTTGATTTGAAGTGCTTGTCTTGGACCAATAACTGCCGCTAATGGACCTGAAATCTTATTGCCACGTAGTGTAGCAATAGCATCCATGATGTTGTCAACTGTGATTGCACTGTCTTCAGTACCTACTGAAGCAGTTACAGAATTGAATAACGCAAAAACTTTGTTATCCATTTTTTCAGCAATAGCACGACCCGCTTGAGCACCTAAATCAGCGATAACATCACGCTGTGCAGAGTCTCTTAAGAAGTCTGTTACTTGGAAGTATGTACCTACTTCAGCAAGTGTAATTGCCGCAGTTGAAGTGTTTGTGTCTGCCGCTGAAGGAGCAGTTCCTTCAGTTAAGTCTATCGCGCTCACTGCAGAATATACAGGAACGTTGATAGTTTTGCCTGAATTACCAGGCATGTCAAATACAGTGACTAACTGTCTTGCGATGCTTGACTCGTATGCCGCGAATTGTGCGTCACCAAGTAAAGCGGTAAACAGTTCACTGTTGATTGATGTGTTGTTAGCCATTTCTTTATCTCCTTAAAAATGTTGGCATTTAAAAAACGATATTGCCTTTTGCTTTCGCTTCAGCATAACGCTTTCTATGTTCAGGATTAGACATATCCAATTTAGAGAACTCAACTTTTCCAGTGTTGGAATCAACACCCAGGCTACTTTTAGAATTTGTAGTTGATGCTGTTGGAGCAACAAAATGTGGATTCTCTTTTAGAAAGGAACCTACTAAATCATCTACACCAATTGGAGCACCGCTATCATTGTAACGAACGCTACCAGTTGCGTCTACTACTTCTACTTCACCCTCTGCGTTTAGGCGTACTTGGTTAGCAAGTAGTGTTTTAACCTGTTCAGGATTTACACTTCTATACTTTGCCGCCGCATTTAGCAACGGTGTGTTAACCTTATACTCCTTAATCATAGAGTCTCTTTTTTGGATCTCTTGATCCTTTTTAGCGGCAAGTTCCTGAAGTGTTTTTTCAAACTCACCACGCTTGATTTGTTGTTCTTGCTGACGCTGTTCTGCCTCTGCTTTCAACTGGCGTAGTTCTTCTGGATCACCTAAATCAGCATATCTGTTTTCAACTTTTCTTGTGATAGAACCCTTAATACGGGCCATCATGTCGTCAACTTCTTTCTGACTGTAAGTTCTTTCCGCTGTTTCGTTTGCCTCAATTTCCGTGTTTGGTGTCACCTCCGCTTGAGTTGCGTTTGTTTCATTAACCAATGTATTGTCTGACATTGTGCATCGCCTCCTTTATGAGTTGTTATACATATTTAGTAAAACGAAGGTTAAACCGTTTTTAAATGGTTTTTCCTTGCGTTTTCTAACCCTATTCTATCCTGTTGTATTAGAACAGGAACGGGAGTAGAGTTAATCCCAAATGAAGGGTGACTGTGTAACCACTCTTCAAATTCTCTGTTACGGTTCATGCGTTGCTCTATCTTCTTAAGCAATCTTGGGGTTGAATTGTATACAATATGCACCCTTGCTTCTAAACCGTTTAATTCTTCTGCCTCGCCGTTCCACAAAACTATTTCTATCTTGTTCCGCTTCCAGGCGCTGTAACTCCATGGACATACGTGACGTATGCTGTGGAAGTAATTTGTCCACAGTTCCTTATCGTTTACCGCCGCGAGAGCCGCCTCTTTTGCCGCCCCTTTTACCACCTTTTTTCTTTTTCTTATTCATTGTTCGCTCCTTCAATGTTTAACAATGCCTGTTTGGCACTGTCAATGTCTTGTTGTGTTATTTCAGGATGACGCTCTAACATTTGAGCATCTGTATATCCTTCCATAATCATTTCTTGAATGTGTGCTTGTCTTGTAGCAGGAGTTGTAACAGGGTGAGGTTGTTCAAAGTCATTTACCACACCTTCATCAACTTCCATCCACTCTAAAATTTGTTTGTCAATCTGTTTTAGCACACGAGGATCATTTGCACTGTCACGTGCAACTTTTAACTGTTGAATTTCACTTTCAGTGTCTCTAATGTTAAATGAACCTGGATAGTCTACTGTGCCTTCCCAGTTATATCCCATGTACATACACCATAACTTCCAAATGTGTTCTTCTGCTAATTCTACAGAATCTGCTTTTTCTGAAAGTCTTGCATTTAAGAGTTGAAATTCTTGTTCTTGTGCAACTCCGCTCATGCGTCTTGATTCTGTTGAACGAATTGATCCTGTGTTTGCAATTTTATCAATTGCGTCCACAGTTTGTTCAATTGCTTTGTAGATTGAATCAACACTTGCACCGTTAAACTCTAACGCATATGGTTTTAGTCCTGGATCTAAATTCTCTGGCATATGAATAAGTGCACCAGCACCACTGCCAATGTTAGTTTCAGGTGTAGCAACAATTGAAGGGTGTGTGTTTAATCTAATTGATTGGTCCACTTCACTTGTAGCATTGTAAATGAAACGCTGTAGATCCGCAATGTCTGCTAAATCACTAACACCAATGCCTCTTACTGTGCTTCTAATATTATACATACACACAGCAGGTATAACACCTAATTCATTTACTTCTTCATATTCTTCTTGAATTTCGTTATTGTCTACGTCAACAACACTGGTTTTGATTGTGTCCTTGCGCCATTCTTTTACTACACGAATTGATTGGTTAACATCTTCTAAATATTTGAAATAAGACAGTTCATATCTACCATTAGGTGAACGTGTATACTGCCAATCTAAAACCGTTAAAGGTGTTAATAGATTAACATAAGGACGAACGCCTTGCATTCTCTGTTCTTCTCTTGTGGTAGCACCTACGTTTGGTTGTGTAACTAAAATCCAAGAGTGTCCAAATACACTTGCCCAGGTTGTAGCATCTTTCATGAAAGAATTTAAACTACGTCCATCCATGTCAGCATCTTTAAGGAAGTCTTCTAATTCAGGCAGTCCTTCAATAGAAGCAAATTCTCTGTATGGTGCTTCTCTAAATAAAAATGATTTGTAAATTGACACAACTGAATAACAGTCGTTGCGTAGTGGTGTATTGTTTAATCGTGCTGTATATTCGCCATCTGTTTCAAGAGCATATCTTGTAAGATGTTTTGCATCTCTGTAAGTCTCGCCTCCCAAGTAAGACTCCAGCAAATAGCGCCAGCGTGGTTGATAAGTGTCATATAATTCATTACCTGATATTAAATGACTAATTTCTGTTTGTATTGTTTCTGTGATTGTCGCCATTCTATCTTCCTTTATTATACGGTTTCAGCAATATTATGTCCCCAACGTTGAGGAAGTGCAGGCGCAACCTCTCTTCGCAATGGAAAAAGAAATGCAACGCAATAACTTAATGCGTCAAATTGGTGAGAAAAGTCCTGCTTACCACCTTTTTCAGGGACTTGTGTCCCTTCGCGGAAATTATACTTCTCCATGCTTTCTATAGTGTATTTACACAATTTACTTATATATAGGCGTCTAACGCCATCTGCAGAACAGAAACGGGCGTTGGTTGCGTTTATTCTGTCACGCACTGCATCGTGTTTACGCAGTGTTTTAAGTATGAATCCTGCGTTCTGTAGTATGCTATGGTCCGTTTGTCCATTGGCACTTGTCTTACGTGCCGCACCACTGCTGTCAGGATACACAAATATCTTTGAACTGGGGTATCTGTTCTTGAGTTCGTCCGCCATTTCTTGTGTGTTACTGTTATACATTGCAATCTCATCTATGCAATACATTGTTTCATTGTCACGCACAAAAACACAAGCAGTAACAGGCGCAACGTTAAAGTCCATTCCAACGTGTATAACCCTTGTGTCTAAACCTTCTGGCAATTCTGCAATGTTCTTGTCCCTATCAAACGCCCATGCCACCCTTGCTTCTGTAGTTTCAAAACTTGCTTCAAACTCCTGGCGAAACTGTTTAAGACTCATTTCAGTCTTTGCTTGTTCTATTTCATCAGTGTCAACAAACCCTGCTTCAGCGGTTGTAAATGTCCAACTCTTCCATTCTGTTGGTAGTTGTTCTTGCATTTGATAGATATCATAAAACCAATTTGATTTACCTTTGGGAGTTGATATAAACATAGCACCACCCTTTTGATCCGCAAGTGCAGGGCGAATTATGAGATTAAAGAGTTCAGGATCTACGTCTGCACATTCATCTATTACAACATAAGAAAGACTAACACCACGCAATGCATCAATGTTTTCTGCACCCTTTAAACTTATGGTAGATTGATTCTTTAGTAGAATAGTAAGTTCACTTTCATTAATCTTCTTTGCCCAACGTAGATCCAAGAGTTTTTCTTTTAGTAAACGCCATGCAATCATCTTTGCTTGACGATAAGAACTTGTTATGTAGAATATATTTTGATTAGGGTTTCGTGCGTGGTAGCAAATCTCTCTTATGGAAAGATAGGTTTTGCCTGAACGTCTACCTGCACAAATAGTTTTAAAACGATGTGGATCATGTGCAACTTCTGATTGCCATTTTGCTAACTGCATAAACGTATTTATGCGTTGTGTTATTTTGACTCTAAATCATTGGTAAACACGATTGTGTTTGCTTTGAGTGTGTTAAGTTCTTGATTTACAGCATTTAGTCTTTTGTGAAAGTTGCCGTACTGTTGTGCAATGTTTTGATGTTGTTGACTTAATTCTACCAAGAGATCCTGTAACTTATTATTGTTCTGAATCAATTGATTGATTGTGTTTTGTTGCAAGACGCTCTGTTGCTTCAACTGTTGTAGTTCAGCATATGGATCAAAGTTATTAAACATATCAGGACCTTCCCACCAATTGTTATTCTGCATAATTGTATTTAACAGGATGCCCTGAATAGTAATCGTATATGATTACTTTGCCTGGTGTTCTACCTTTACCACAAAAACTTGGCATCTTGTATCCAGGTTCTCTCATTCTTGTTTGACATGGATCATTGTTGTCATACATTGCCGCTAACCAGCGAGGTGGTGTTGATGAACAACCTGACAATGTAAGAAACAGTATGATTAAGATTAGATATATGGGGATACCATATTTAATCACGCTGTCTCCTGTGCTTTGCGTTGTATAGCACCCCAATTGTAACGGTTTGATAAAACTCCTGTATCACTCTTTACAAATGCCTTAAATTGATTTCTAACTCTGTTTGGTTCTTCTATTACTTTAAAATGTGCCGCCAATTCTTTGCTCATAACATCAACTTCTGCCAATGCTATTTTACGTCCTTGCTTATCCACTCTATTTGCCAACACGTCAAGAGTATAACTCTTTGATTGTGTGTATTCACCCAATTTTACACCAACTCTTGCTGATACTCTTTTTTTGAGTTTTTCGTGCTGTTCTGTGGGTAAATTTTTGAATATGTTTGTTGCCATTCTTACGCCTCCTCAACTGAATATTCTACGCTTGGATCAAGCAACTCAATTTCGTTGTTGATTTCTTCTTGTGTGCCTGTAAATGTATAAGCAACTTCTGTGCTGTCTGCTTCATATACTGTAATTGTTAATTGTGCCATTTGTTTAACTCCTTATTGTTTAACTGTTATATACAGTATACACTCATTAGGATAATTGTCAACTGGTAAAAGCGGTTTTTTTGGTATTTTTTATCCAAAATGACTATTGATTGTAATCATGTAATTCACTTTGAATCCACTGCGTAATTTCTTTTGCGTCGTGATTGCTTACCAATTTACCTGTCATTGTAACATCAACTCTTTCGTAATTAAAGTCGTCTATTGGACGGGTAAATCTATAGTAGTCCTCGTGGTGTGACGTCACGCCATACAAACTTACATCGTGTAGTTTAGCAAGTTCTCTTACTTCTGTTTCTGTTGCTACTTGTGCCATAGTTTTGACTCCTTTGTGTTTTGTTTAACTATATCTATAGTATATGGTAAAACCGTGAATTAGTCAACTGTTTTTTGTGTATTTTTTATCCAAAATGAAAGGACAGTTTGTCTGCGTGTCCAGGCAGTCGTAGTCCACAGTTAAAGGAGTCATACTATATGACAGACGGACTACGAAAACTCAAATTGGCGTTCAAACATTGTAGGTGTTTCCCACTCTGGATCTAAACCGTCCCAATCTGAAGGAAAACTGTTAATGTCTGAATCTTTGTTCTGTATGGGAATTCCCATATGTTCATTGTACATTTCTGCAATGATACGCATTAACCAAAAAAAGTCTGTCTTGATTGTGTTTCCACTGTATGGATTTATTTTGAATTTCTTGCCGTATTCTCTTGCAAGATTCTTTTCATCTCTAATAGAGGGATTACAAACATTTTCGTGAAATTGGTGATTGTTAAGCAGGTAATCGCTTACACGTCTTACTGCTTCTACAAAATGTTTGTTTTTGATATTGCGTTGTTTTTTGAACACTATTGCTGTTTTGATAATGTTCTCTACCTTTTCGTTCGTTAGTCCGTGCCAACGATTGATAAAGGTGCTTCTTGGTATTTGTCCATTTTCGTTGTTATACTTGTTTTGTTCTGCGATAACATCAAAAAAGTCATTCCAATCTATATTCATAATATACACTCCTGTTTTAACTGTATTGCCATTGTTTATATTATACTATTCTTTAGATTCAGTGTCAACCTCTTTTTTTGGTTTTTTCAGTTCAAAAGCACTTGCTTCAATGACATTGTCATCACGTTCTTTGATTGCTTCCACAATCTCTTGGGCACGTTTTTCATCGCCTACTTTTTTGAATCCATCCTTTGGATTGCCTTCATAGATGTGTTCACCATCAGTCCATTTATCTTTAGATATCTTCTTCATTGTTTTCTTCCTTTGATTCTACCCATGGTAGTGGTTGATTGTCTTCACTGTTAAGAGGTGTATCCGCCATGCCCAGCAAGTTTTTAGCAAGAAATATTTGAACTGCCGCGTTCATGTTCTTGCAGGCATTGTTAAGCATAGCACGCCTTAAAGTGATTTTTAATTCTTCTCGCCCTTTTGTAAGATTATCCGCAAAGTTGTAGCGTAGAGTATCTTCCTTGATGCCAAAATAGTTTGAGATTTCGTTATCACGACAACCCAATGCCGCTAACTTTTCTACGTCTTCTGGTGGAATTACCTTCTTATCACGCCCTACAGCAATACCCTTGATGGTTGCTTCTACTATGCGTTTGGGTTTAGGACCCGTCTTGTTTTTGCCAATGTTTTGTTCTACGGACATTGTATCCTCGCCTCCTTTGGAGTTAATATAAACTATTTATTGGTTTTGTCAGTTTTACCAACTGTTTTGGGCCCATATAGGTTTAAACTGTGTATTTCACACCAATGTATGAATTGTTCTGTTGGATTGATTATGGGAAATTCTCCTGCTTCTGGATTCCACCAATCCTCACACTCATTTTTCAGTATGAATTCTACCATGTCCCATTCATCTTCATTAATTGTTAACCAGTGTGTTGGTTGTTTTGGTAATACCATTGCTTATACCTTTCGTTGACGCTTGTATGGGTGTGTTGATGCTTTGCGTATGCTCCAACCCTGTTTGTTTAATCTACTGTAATAGCACCATGGTGGTATGCCATT
>Ga0209929_1000096_pt1 | contig 31916 bp, 44 predicted proteins | sample SalPon2_C_H2O_MG_2_FD_185731 | JGI IMG/M metagenome (GOLD analysis project Ga0209929, IMG submission 185731) | Salt pond water microbial communities from South San Francisco under conditions of wetland restoration - Salt Pond MetaG SF2_C_H2O_MG... ... | reverse complement strand
GCTTTGAGTTGTGGCAGATGTTGCTCTGGCCGTATTTATCAGCAAACCCTCTTTTGAAATAGTTTTGTTTCTGAGCGTCAAATATTTGTTTTGGTTCGCTGTCGCAGAATTCAGATCAATTCGGAACAGATACAAAGAATGATCAGCCGGGACAGTATAAACGCACATCTGCGAGATACCTTCGCTCGCACCAATGTAGCCATAAGTAGTTGCGCCGTTCTTTACTGAAATATTTCCTGCGTTCGTATCGTCTAGGCTTAAAACCTGATTAATTCTCAAAAATTCTTGAGAGCCAGCGACCGGAGTTGTGGCGTCAGTGCCATCAGTTGTGATGATCTCGACCACTTCATCATAAAACTCATCAAGACCAGTGATTCTGATTCGCTTATTAGTATCTCCGGCATCTGAACTGGATACAGACATCACGACCGCAGAGCTTGGTCTAGCGTAAAGCCCGCCAAAGTTCCAAATCGTTTCATAGTCAGTTCCCACATCAGCATTATAGCCAAACAGATTCAGCGCTCTGGCTTCGGCGATGTTATTCCTGGCCACATCGAACAGAAAATGCCCGGACGGGCTCAGATTAGTGTATTCGCTCATTATTTACCGCCGAATTCAAAGTATACGCCGACCACAATCAAGCCCAGAATGCCCATTGTGAACGCTCTAGCTATGGTCTGACCGACTGTGCGCCTGGTATCCCGCCAAATATCGAGCAGGGAGCGGAGTTCCTTCATGTCATCGTATGCTTCGGCATCCGACAGACCAATGTCACGCAGGGCTTGAGCGGCTCCGCGCTTCGCAGCTTTATCAAGCAATATTTCTAACTCTGCGTCATTCATAATCGTCATTATCAAGAGTATTGATTGATACTACTTTGAAGCCTTTTTTCTTTTCGTCTTTTGCGCTCTCTTGCTCGCCGGAATACAAATACATCAACTCGATGATTTCTTGCACTTCTTCTGGAGTGTATTGCCCCTGCCCATGATAAATGATCGACAGTATCAGCTCGACAGGATCATACTTTTCCATTTATTTGCCCTTCGGCTTTTTCTTTTTGTTTTTGTGATACGGCATTTTTTTCCTCCTACCATTTGGTTTTGTTTGACCAGTAAGCAGCTGACATTTTGCCTTTCTTGATATTCTCAGCATGCCTGGCTTTCCAGGCTAGTCTCCGCGCTCTGTTTGCCTTGGATTCGCCCTCTCGATAGGGAGATCCCTTGACGCCCTGCTGTCCGAATCGAATTGTCTTGATCTGATCGCCTTCTTTCGCGACCACAACATGTGATTTTGTTGGATGGCCCGGCGTCCGTTTTGGCTTGTTGTATCCTTCAAGCCCCAATCTTGTAAGTCTTGGATCTTTGGCCATGATTTCACCTTTTGCGAGCAGTCTTTTTGGCTATCTTCTTCGGTTGCCTGGACACCGATTTGCCTTTCTTCAAATCTTCCCGCTTCTTGCGAGTCGTTGCGCCGTATTCCTGCGGGCTAAGTGCGTCCCTGGCGGCTTTCGGCAGATATCGTTCTCCGGTTGCTTTCTTGCCCACTGTTGACGGCTTGCCAGACTTGGTTCCCCAGTCCTGCTTAGTCCACTTGGACAGCGATTTCTGGGCCTTTGTCTTGCCGCCGGTATATCCACCGCCAGCTTTTCGATATTCAGCGCTCAATAACTGGGCTTTCCTGGCCGACCATTTGCCCGGTTGACCGCCCTTCCCGCTGCGCATTATTTTGTCTTTCAGACGTTCGCGGAGTTGTGGTTTTGTGTAAGCCATAACAGTAATTTTATCACGAATATTTGTTTAAAAAATCTCTGCGTCCAGCTGCCTGTTTTCACTGGGGATTTCGTATGTATAGGACAGCATTTTGCCGCCGTTGCGCTTGAATACGATCATTTCCATTACATGGCTTGATCCGTATCCCTGGCTTGCATGCCAATCGTCTGGCGGCGCTAGAGTGCCGAACTTCTTCACCACGACCGAATTGTCGCACTCTATTTCATGAGAATGATGAAAATGTCCCACAGCCCACATTCTGTGAGTTGTGTCCGACCAAGCGTTTGGCATGTCCCTGGGCATGATATTAGCCAGTTTTTGAGCCTTTACCTTGTCGCCGTGATGCACTCCGATTAGCCAGTTACCATATTTTATATAATGGAAAAATCCTCGACTCGGCAGAATATTGACGCGCTTTTCCTTGGAATAGTAGAACTCCATGATCATCTGCAATGCGACAGCGGCATCGGGATCGTGGTTTCCCCTGGCGATCACTACTTCTACCCGCTTGAACTTGCCCAGCATTGCGTCTATTGAATATCGCAGAGTCTCCGCAGCCGTACGCATGAAGTTCTCATATGAAGAATCCACATCAAGCGGCGTCCCCTTGCCCGTTGTGCCGTTTGAGTTGTTGGCGTGAACAAAGTCACCAACATTGACCAAAAGCCCTGTATTAGCATCTGGGGCGACAGAAACCAGATCATCAACGGCATTGCAGATTTCGCTCTTGGCTGTCTCGGAATTAAACGACCTGGCTTTCGTTTCCTGATTGCTGCTCCGCATACCAATGTGAGCATCGCCAATGAATATGGCTGGCATGATCTCTTCGCTGAGTTTCTTTTTGCTGGTGGGTTTCTTTGGCTTTGCTGGGATTATTTCGGAGTTCAGCCCCTCGATGAATTCAAAGAATGCTTTGCGCTGTGATTCTTGCTGCGCCTTTGTCTTGATCCAGACAGTGTTGCCTTCTTCATCCTTTGTGAGCGTAGATTTTCCGGTGATTACCTGACCGGGATCAACAAATCTGGTCGCGTCGAATGATTCCGTCCACCCCTGCTCTGCCGCGCTTCTCTTGATCGACGCAATTACTTGCCGCACATTTCTAGCTTTGCAACCAACAACTTTGGCCGCAGCCTCGGATGTTCCGTGATCAATATAAGCAGACAAAATTTCAATCTGGCGCTGAGTTTTGCAATATTTCAGAAGTTCCCGGCTTGGCGTTTTCCGAGTTGAATTATTTTCCCAGTGCTTTGTCATTACTTGTTGCGCTCTACCTTTTTGATCTTTTCGGCAGTTCTCATGCCGCCCAAACCAAGCATGCCAAACAGAACCGGCATCATTGTTTCCATATCAATCAAATCGAGTTGAATATCTAAGCCACCGACATCTAAACCAAGATTGATGAATGGAATCAGCAGGAAGTTGAAAAGCATCGCCAGGGCGCAAACCCAGCCGACTGCTGGTCGCCAGCCAGCCACAAATAGTGAAGCATGCTGCGCCTCGGTTTTATTGATCTCCATCTGCCCCATGACTTGCTCTTGCGCCTGCTTGTCGGCAAGCGTTGCAATCTCATGGGCCAAAGCAGCTTTCTGATCTTTGTCCTCGATTACTTTATCCAGAACTTTTGTTACTGGCTCTGCCAGACTTTGAACTAAGTTAAGAATCATGCCCTTGCCCCCATAATTAGACTTGCCGCATATCCAATCGTGCTAAAAATAACGATCACGCAAACAAATATAAACAAACCATCGATCAACAGTTTGCGCCTTTCTGCTTTTGCTTTTGCTTTTTGTAATCTTTGAGCGCGGATTTCTTTTCTGCGTCGCATCATCCGCTTGAAATGCTCTGGCGACATGTTGTAGTGGATCAGGAAGCGCATTTGCTCTTCCATCTGTTCCATCTGGTATGCGGCCTGGATCTCCTCTAGCGCGATTGCCTCCGGGCTATTTCTGCTGAAATAGTCACCATTCTGCGCTTTGACTTCTGCCTCGCGCACTGTGTCATAGAAGTTATAGAAATTATGAATCTTGCCAATACACTGATCGAAATCGCCCTTTGCTTCGGCAACAGCTTTGACAAACTGAACCGCCTTCCTCGCTCCGGCAATTGCCATGCTTATTTCTGCAATCGCCATCAGTACACTCGCAGACCATCAGTTGTTGGATCAATGAAAGTCGGCTTGCAGTAAGCGATTACAGAATCACTGGTTGATGGTGATGATGTGTTCCGTCTTATTCTGGACGCGAAATAGTTGCACCGATTTACATCGTAAAAGCACATCGCACCATTCGCGCAGGAATCAGATGCCTCCAGCCCGTTTATGACCACAACCAAGACAAAAACATGAATCATTGCGCATCATTCGGCAGTCGGATCAACCCAGCCGTCTGGTTTTGGTGCTTGCCAATCGTCCGCTTTTTTCTCCCATGGAGATTGACCTTCTGCCGCATCAACGTGGTACAAATAATTTCCAGAAACATAATCAGATGGAACAGTATCAGAAACTTGGACTGTGCAATTATTTTCGTTCAAGTCTAAAACCGGCAATGTGCCAACAAGTATTTGATTTGATTGCAAATGGATTGATACGTCATCACTTGTCACATAAGCGGCTTCGTTTGTTTCAGTTATTACGACAACGTTCATTTACAGGCTCCTGATAAATAATTCTGTTGAACTGACAGCAGTCATTCTTCCAGTGCTAGATGCTTTGAGGGTGTTTCCAGATGGCTCGTATTTTGATCCTGCTATTAAACCTGTCTGGTTGTTATTGACATCGCCAACCGTAGACACAGAAGTTTTCGATGGCGTTGTAACACTATAATCAACAGCACCTATCCATGAACCAGCCAATTCATCCATAAAATAGACCTTCATATAATAATTGCTGGATATGCATACGCCGCCCATAAAGCATCCTGTTTCATCATCCCAACTAGCTTCCAAGTAAGTATTACCCCAGTTATTCCAAACATCAAAATAGACAGGATCGTCTGTAACTCCATTACTGGTTGCTGTATTCAATGAATATTGCCAGATTATATTTGAGTTGGTGAAATAAAGTTTTTGCAATGCTTCACTCCACCAAGCAAAAGAATATTGAATCCATGTTGAAGCATTTTGAGTGAGTTGTGTACTTCCCGATGTACCGAGATCATAAGTAGATGCTCCAGTGACTTCTATTAGCCGTGATTGGTTATTGTTGCTTGTGTCTCTATAAAATAACGCGATTCTGCTGGGCGTTTTACACCAAGCACCCAATATCTGGCCACTGGCAGAATTTGTAATTATATTAGTTTGAAAGCCGTTTGTGCTTGGCAATGGTGTCACTGTCGGTGTGTTTATTAAGTCATAAGCAAAGATTCTGACATTGGCAGATTGGTGCGGATACATTGCCCTGTGAACCAAATTCACATCATCATACCAAGAAACAACATTCCAGTTGCTCGTTGGGAAGCCGCTTATTCCAGATAAGTAAGAACTGCCCATTCCAGAAGTTGATGGCGCTCCATTCCCATTTGCTTTGAAAGATCGAGAAAGCATCGAAGACGAATCATATCTCCAAGTGGCAAGACCTTGATTATTTGTTCTGTCATAAGAAACATTCATGCCGCCATTCGATGAATCGTGGACCGTTCCAGAGTAAAGAGTCGCAACAGCAGTGCTAAGTGTTGCCTGATCTTTTACGGACCGCCCTCTTAAATATTGACTGCTGTTGAAATATAAAACATACCAACAACTGTTCGTTGTGTTATATACAATTTTAATACCGCCTTGCGTAGTTTGTAACTTGCCGACAGTCGATTCTAAAACGCTAGGCGTTGTTGTGAATGTTAAAGAGCCAGTGGCTTTATCATATTCACCCAGTCGTCCGTAAAGGTACTGATTACTACCCCACCAAACATATAGAACCCTGCTTGAATTTGGTGATACATAACAAGTCGCACCCCAACTGGCAGAATAAAAGTTGGTACTATCATTCGCCTCTGCGACATTCGTATCAAAATCACCTCTAGAATAACTAGCAGGGCCAAGAACCCCAGACGAATCCAGATAAACCATATCCCCGGCTGTCATGTTCTGACCAGCTTGGAAGAAGGATGTATGCTCATCTTCCAATGGACTGTCAGATGAACCGGATACTAGTATTTTTGTCGCTGATAACGCTCTGCCAACCTTTGAAAATGATGTTGCAAAATTTACTAGGTCGCCATTGTAATTAACCCAATAATCCACGCCGGTACTCAATCCGGTCACATTTTCATTTGTGCCAGCGGTTATCGTTACTGTGACATTTTGTCCATCTGTCACAGTCTGCTTTGCAATACCGACAAAAGTATCGGCATTAGTATTCCACTGACCTTCCAGCCATCCTCTTGAAAGCCATTCATTGAAACCTTGGTGAGTTAAGAATGCGAAATTCATTCCTGTAGTGGTGTCAGTGAATATATTTATCATTCTGGCATAATTGCCATCTGGAGATAATGTACCGCTAAAAAAACCAGCATCCACAGATGTTATAGTCGTGCCTGATACAGTTATTTTTCTGAGTTCAAAAACATCGTTTCCGCTGGTTCCATACCACCAATGGTTTGCGTTTGGGTTATATGCCAGTCGGCCATAATTTTGGCTAGTTGAATTGGCTAAATTTATAATTGTTCCGGCTGTAATTGTTGAAGATGTTACAGTCGCGGCAACGCCTTTATTTTCTCCATCATGATATGCAGCCATTACAGCGGTCGCAGTATCATCATCATAATAGAGCTGCGTGTGTTCGGCAGTAGCAGCTCCTGTGCTTGTAAATGTCTCTGTTGCTTCTAGCGTGTAGTCTGTACCGTCAAAATCAACTAGATAAAAATAGTGAGTTGTAGATGTACCAAATGCGCCGACAATTATTTTGTTAATTGACGGGCAGAAATCCCCAGATGCACCATTCACTCCGTGGCCGCTATTCGGCCTGAAAAAATTGCCCCATGTAATTGTTGTTCCGCTAACAGTAAATGGTGCTAGAGCGGCATTGCCCTGTGTTGATGATTCGAAAGCAACATGATGCGTATTGTGTTCGGTATCATAGAAAAATGAAAATCCGCGAGATTCTTGAAAATTATATGTTGCTAATGACGCAGGGCTTCCGAAAGTGACTGTAGAACCAACGACCACGCCAGCAACAGCAGTCAGAAGATTAGACGAATTTTGATAAAAAACGACCATGCGATCTTGATCAGGATCGTAATTAACAGCAAAGTCCATCCACTGATTTGCATATTTTGCATTCGTTACCAGTACATCTGAACCAAAACTTATTTGGTCACCGCTTACAGTTCCTATTCGTACATAGAGATCAGCAGTTTGTGCATACAATGCGTAAACTTTTTGATTTACTGAGTCATAGGCAAAATTGAAATCATAAATATTCGTGGTTGTTATTGAATATTCTTGATAAGCAGATTCGTTATAGATTTGCGCTGCCGCTGTGCCAGAGATTATCTCAACAGTTCCGTCTGTCTTTAGTCCTACCGTCTGGCCAGCAGTGATTGATCCGGTCGCAACAAATGTTTTCTCACCGGCTGATACTGTCAACTCGCCCCAGCTGGTGCTTGAGCCGTCTGTCGTTAAATATTTACCAGATTGCCCTGTTTGACTTGGAATAATTGGTAAATCCTGCCAATCCGCAGAAACGCCCGGCTCAGAAGCGGTAACGTCAGCCAGATTGTTTAACAGAATCCAGATCGAGCCGCTGTGACTTACTGATGCAGGTATATTCAGCGCACCAGTGAGACTTGACCATGCGCCTTTGAAATTGGCAGATGCAATTGCAGATGCAGCAGAGTCGGCAGCATCCTGGGCATCTTGATTCACCCCAGCAATATCGGTATTCATTTGGCCGATGCTGGTATTAAGTTCGGTTCCCATTGTGACCATTGCAGCCAGGAAAGCATTCGCCCTGGATATAAACGTGGCCGGAGCATCATCCCTGGATGGTGCGGTGGGTAATGGAGTAATCGTGCTAATAGTCATTATGTAAGCCCTTCAATTTCCAAAGCACATCGGCTCAGTGTTGGATTGGTCAAAATTATGTCGAATTCCCGATAATAGCCATAAACGATTGAGCCGCGATTGTCATCTTCGGCGATCCAGACGCATGGCGTTGTTCTAACATCTGTCAAAACGTCTTTGGCTTGCTTAAACGTGGAAGTGTCCAAAATAACATCCACTTCCATCTTGTTTGCGAATGCTCCGGGAGTGATTGTCACCCTGCCATTCGCGTCTGTCGTTTTGGTCGAATAATCAATGATCGACAGATTCATTCCGTGCTGCGACAAGCCAAGATTCGCGAATGCTCCGATTACGCATGCCCCGCACTTCGCTGTGCCGGTATCGGTGAATGTCACAGTAATATCTGCGCTCGCATACGGCGGCAAATCAGTGACAGCCAGGCGATCATCCCGGACGATTGGCTCAAAGAAATACGCATACCAATCATTTATGCCCGAATCTGAAACCATGTTGAAAGTTTCGTTGTATACAGTTCCCTCGGTAGCATCATCGACCTGGATGGTGATTGAAGCGGTATCAACATTTACAAATCCGACAGAATTGATCACTGCCGGAGACTGCAAAACGACATTGAAGCCACCAGCCTTGACAGTCTGATCCTGCACGACATCATCGAACATTTTGAATCGATTGGTGCTGGAGATCTCTGTCCAGTTTGTACCATCATCAATTGTCGGATCGTTGCCGACATTGCTGCCAACCTCCGATTCATAAATCTTGTGAGTCGCAGTTGCAGCGCCGCCACCTGTCCCGGTAACCATGACCAGATCGCCATCCGCATAAGTCGTGCCAGACGCCCATTCTGCTTCATCAGTTTCTGCAACAGTAGATGATTGGAGAACGCTGTCGGTGACTGTTTCCGGTCGTATTAGCTTCATGTTGTACGCTCCGGCGGTAATCCATTCTTATCCCATCGATCATAAAGTCGATAAGATTTCGCTGTGTTCCTGGCGACTGCGATCATGATCTCTTCAATTGATCCCCGCAGCGCCGCAAAGTCTGCTGACATGGTATCGGCAGCATCGGCTTGCTGGGCAGTGAGAACTCGCTCACCAGCATGTAATTCAGCAACAAAGCCATCATGCGGCACATTGTACAGGCCATCCTTGAATGATCCATCCACCATATCGTACAGCGAAGTCTGCAGCAGTGGATGATTCTCAATCTTGGAAAGCGTATCTGACGCGTCAGTGCCGAGCCTGCCTTTGATGCGCCTGTAAAGATCAATCAGCACTGCAGGCTCAAATCCAGCCATGCCTTCGGTATCTTCTGGGCCTAATCCCATCATGAACGGCTGGGCATTGGCCTCAAATGCCTCTAACATTTCTTTCGCCTGGACAGCTGGCGGCAATTCATCGAATGATGGATAGTTTGGCCTGTTCAATCCGAATATATCCCACTTGAGTGCGAGATAAGCAAATAGCGCAGCCGGGCCAAGAGTTTGCAATGCAGAACTGATGCCACCGCCGGTTGCCGCTGCTGTTGTGCCTGTCGTTGCAGCTGTTGTGGCGGCAGTTGTTCCACCAGTCAGCCCTGTTACTGCTGTTGTGCCAGCCAGTGCGCCTGGCGCAGCAAATACGGCAGTGGTTCCAGCACCAAGCCCGGAACCAGCAGCCAGTGCTGCCGCATTTACTCCAGCAGTTGTTGCTGCGGTAGTTGCTGCTGCGGTAGTTGCTGCTGCGGTAGTTGCTGCCGCCGTAGTTGCCGCCGTAGTTGCAGCAGCTGCGCCGCCACCCCCGACAACTGCCGCACCAACATTTGCCGCAGATGATGCCAGGCTCGCAATGCCAGCACCAATTGATGACATAAGCCCAGAGAATAATGAACCTATTGAACTGAATGTTCCGCTGAACAATTCAATCAGTTTTGATGCTGCCCACTTAGCAATCATGTCAGCAATCAATTGCTTAAACGCATCTAAAATGCCTGTAAAAGCATCTTTTCCGTTTTGCAGGAAATCGCTAAACAATCCGCTCAAAGTGAATTTGACGCTCTCCGGGCCATCGCCAAAAGTGAAATCAATATCATCGCCAGTGTTCTTGATCTCAGTCTGAATCCCCAGAATGCTCGTTTTTGCATTTTCGGCAGATGTTCCAACATCCCCCAGAATGGTATCAAGCGTTTCCAATCCTTCTGTGTTGCTTCCTGTAGCCGCAACAGCGCCATCAAATTCTGTTAATTTAGAATAAGCATCTGCGAGATCTTGCTCGGTATTTTCCAGTTCAGTGTCAAAAGTATCCAATCCAGAAGTGTCATCACCAACATCTGCGAGCGCATCTCCCAGGCTGTTGGTATTTGTCGTTGTCGTTCCGACCTGAGTGTCCAGAGTGACCAGCTCATCTTTTGCGCTGATGATGCTTTCGTTTGCATCGTCAATCGCTGTGCTGAATGTCGCTATTTTATCCGGTGCTGTAGTCGCCAGAGTTTCGAGAGTTGTTTGATATGTCTGCGTGAATGTATCAACCGCATTCAGCGGGTCCATAATTGCTTCTTTGGCCGCTGTTGCTGTTGCAATGATGGTATTAGTTAAATCGTTAAACGCCTCTTTTACATCATCAACAATTCCACCAACCATTGTCAGAAAAGAAACCTTGAAAGCATTCCAAGCGATTTCAATGTTCAAAGCAGCCTTTTTGAAAAACTCAGCAATCTTTTCCGTTGCAGGCTTCACATAATTGTTCAAAAGCCCGGTCAAGAATCCAGAAAACCAAGTTCTGAAGATTTCCCAATAATTTCCAATCTTTTCAATGGCCTTTTCTGCAATATTTGCCGCGTTTTCCCACCATTTGGAGAAAAAATCACCAATGGCAATAAATGTTCTCAACAAAAACGATTTCAATTCCAGATAAGCAATTTCGATCAATGTGGCCGCATTCGTTGCCGCCCATCTCACTCTGTCGAAATTTGCATACATAATAACAGCGGCAGCAGCAACTGCGCTGGCCACAAAAGCAATCGGATTGCTTTTTATTGCAGTATTCAGAGCAATCACGGCAGTTTTTATTCTGCCAAGCCCTGCGATTATTGAAGAAGCAATCGAACCGGCGCTAAAAGCAACCATCGCGGCAGCTGTTGCTGCTAGGGAGATTCCCAAAATATCAAGATTTTCAGTTATCAAACCGATTGCTGAACTGGCAGCACCTATGGCGATTGTGAATAACTTTATCCCTCCAGAATCGCCAATTTTGAGAAATAGCTTGGTTACTTGATCAGATAAATTAGACAGAAGTCCCGGCAAACGCTTCATCTGATCTTCCATCGCGCCGCTGAAATTGACCTCGCCGATGCCGAGAAGATATTCCTGAATTTCATCGGCGTTTTTGCCGATTTCAGTTGTTACGCCCTGAAAAGTGAACTTTACTCGATCACCCTCTGAACTGGCCTTGATGCCAAATTCCTTCAATCGCTCAAATTCACCTGTTGAAGCATCTGCTACTGCTTCAATCATCTGGGTCATATCTTTGCCCATCGCCGCAGCAGTGTTCCCATAGGATTGCAATGCGCGTTCAGATGGATCAAGTCCCAAAGATTTCAGCTTAATAAATGATTCAACAGATTGATTTAATGTGAAGGGAGTTGAAGAAGCAAAACCAAGCAAAGCATTAAATGCAATCCCAGCATTCTCTGTGCTTCCCGTCATAGTGACCAGAGATCCCTTCAGACGCTCTGTCTCGGTCACTGTATTCTTGAATGAGTTGACTAATGCACCAACCCCAAGCGCGGCCATAACACCGCCCAGGGCTTTATATGCTGCCGAAACGCCGCCAGTGCTTTTGGCCAGACTATCATTTGCAGCATTTAAATCTTTTCCGACTTTTGTGCCGGTTTTTCCAAGTTTGCCAACTGCATCATTCGCAGCATTGACTTCCCTGGTATCAACCTTGATTTGTATCGTGGCCAGATCCATGCTTATCCTTTATCACAACTTGCCGTAGTACGGATTTCATCGATGTTGCAATGCGCTTGGTTTCTTCGGCATTGCGATATGGCGCTGGAGCGTCTTGATTATCGTATTTTACCACAGAACCCGCATACACAGCCGAAAGCCGTTTCAGTGTCTCAGCTTCCCATGATGTGATGGGTATTCTGGTGCGCTGCACGAACGCATCCATCTCTTGCCATGTTATTGCTTGGACGCCTGAACCATTGTTGATGGCTACTCCCAGGCGACTAAGCAAATCAACCAGATAAGCAAACGGCTCCACATCTGGGAACCGCTCGCTTATCGAGTCTATCTCAAGATGCTCGATTCTAGGATTTGACTGGTCTTTGGCTCTGGTATTCAACCAGGCCCACTGCCGGACATATAGTTCCAGCAGTGAAGTTATTTCAAAAAATAGCTGGCGCGATCCCCCGCTGCCTCGACCAATTGCTCTGCAATCCAGTTCCGCTTCTCATATAACATCAAAGCGTTCTCTTTGTTGCACTTCAGTGCCTCGCCGTCGAACTCAATGTTTTTAGTCCACTTTACTGTGCATTCGCTGAGTATTTCATACAACGCATTTTCCAGCGCACTGTTTGGCACATTCTTGCCCTTGTACCGATTGGCGTTTTTGGTGTTGATTCGCTTCGCAGCGGTCTGCCAAATTTCGCTATCTTTGCCTAGAACAGTTATAACCAAATGATCACCGCCATCATCGACCAAAAAGTCTCCGGTGGCGGGATGCTGTAATGATACGTCGATGCCGTTCTCTGCGGCAGCTTGCAGATCAATGTTTGCCAAATCCATGAATTAATTACCCTTTTTATTAAGCGGAGACATTTACTGGTGCGCGAGTCAGCTCAAGCGTTACAGTATCTTGCTTGATGCTGTCTGAGCCGCCAGCGTTGATCTGAAAAGACATAATCAAAGCAGTAAAATAATCATCTTCGCCATCTGGATATGTGATAGCAATTGCGATTTCGCTGTCGCTGGTGTGAGCAGTTTTTAGTGCTGCCTGTCCAGTATCAGCGGCATCTGCTGCGAAAGTCAGAGTCAGAGTGCCATCATTGATGGAACCCTTGCGCTTTGTTACCCGGCGCTCACCAAGCGGATTGTGAGTGATCAAGTTGTAAACAGAACCGAAAGCAGGGATCTCAGTGATCTCGCCCACAGTTGTGAATGTTAGCGATGGATAACCAGTACCGCCATCATCGTCGAAAGTAGTCGGTAGAGTTGTAGATAATCCCAGCGTTGTGCCTGCTGATGTTTGAATAGCCATGATATAGCTCCTATTAAATCAATTACTTTGCGGCTGCTTTCAAATTCTTAGCAAGCAGTCGATTAAAATTTTGTAAATTGCGTCTGACCATCCCCTGCGGAGCCTGTTCAGAATAGCCATATTCTAGCCTTCGGATATATGGCAAGTTATTGGTGAAGAAAAAAGTGTTACCAACCGCAGCGCTTGCTTCCTGGCTTAATTGAGCAATCGCAGCTCCTTCGCTAGTTCTGCTCAATTCACCCCCAGAAGCATCATTTACGCTGGCTTGCCAGTTTCCCCTGGCGCGACCAGTATCAACTGGAGTTTCCTTGATTATGGCAGTGCCAACTTCAAACAAAGTCGCCCGAATCCCTTCGCTGAGAGTTCTGTCCAGCTTCTTAGAAACCTTCTCCCAATCAGATTCAAAACTCATGCAAAAGCCCGCCATTCAACAGTGACCGGGACATTGTACCAATTATCCTCGATCACCGCGCCGTTGACGCGAGTCTGGACAATTTTCACAGTCACCCCGTTGTATGTATATTCTGCGCCACGCGGAAAGTGCGAAGATAACAGCCTGGCTTGCTCCTGGGCGTCGAATCTGCGATCACCCCGGCCATCGGCCACAGTAATTTGATAGATGCCCTCGTAATCATCTGAACTGGTATGCGAAACGCCGACAATTGCCTTGATGTTCGGCAGAAACGCCTCCTGCAAATACAGACTGCCCTCGGTCGGCTCATACTGCGTGTTTTCATACGCTATCGGCGGCTCTCCAGCGGTCTGGAATGCCTTCAATCGCACCGAAAGTGCCGTGTTTATGTCTTTTTCCGCTGCGCTCATATTCTCAACTGGCAAATGTAGATCACATTTGTCCCTGCTGGATTAATTGGCTGAACATTCATCACGCGCCAGGTTTTGCTGTTGACCACAGCCGTCCAATCCGGTTTCGGCTCTTCTGCCACGTTATTCGCAATGAGCCTGAGATCAGAGGCCAGAACTGTTTCTCCGTCGATCTCAGCGTTTTGAAAGTTTGTGGCTATTCCATACCCTGTAACAGTTTCGGTGGTTCCAGAATCGCTCACAACGCCCGTTGCCGGATCTATAACAGCGCCGCCGGTATAACTGAATGTGATACTTTGACCATTGTCCCGCAGCAGATTCTCAGCTGTGGATTGCAGAGCAGTGTAGTTGATCGCCATGATCTATACCCTGATGGTTCTGAAACTGCTGCCCATTGTACTGCTGACAACCAATTTCCGCATAATGTTGCTGATGCTGCGAATTATTACGGATGGCCCAGCGTTGTCCATGTACTCAATTTCCAGCACATCTATCTGTTCGCGCTTCACAGAGCGATCCAGAGTAGTGAGCGGATCATTCCCTTGCATGATTGAGACTGCGATTGTGATCTGCGCATCTTTGACTAGCTGCGGAATTGCATCTGAATCAGTCAGATATCCGTCCAGGTAGAAGTCAGATCGCGGGAATTGCAGCGGCTGGGTTTCAATGAACTTGATGCCTTTGAATGGCTGCTGCTCGAAATAATCCATCGCCTGTATTAGCAATTCTGATTCATCGCCGTATGTACTGGTAATGGTGATATTTCTATCAGAACAGAACTGCGTGAATTCAGCGACAGTCACATAAGTGTTTGCACCGGATACGATTGATCCATCTTCGACAATGAGAGTCGCCATATTTGCTCACCAAATAGGAAAGCGGGCAGCAAGCGCCACCCGCGTTTCCATTTCAGACAATTTAGCCCAGAAGTACAGCCATATGCTCTGGCTTGATGGCAGAAACGCCCCATGCCAGTGCGACTTCAAAGTGAACCTGTCGATATTCTTTGTACATGCTCACTTCAAAAGTGATGCCAGATCGTGGATCAGTCATCAGCATAACATCTTCAGCCAGGTCGCCTTCCTCTGGACGCGCTGGTGCGCGGGTAACCAGAACAATGGCAGATCGGTTGAAAGCCATGTTTGCGGCGAAATCATTGCCAACAGTGATGGCAGTCGTTGATCCAGCGATAGCAACCTTCAGGCCAGGCTCGGCAATAGTGATGGTTCCACCACCAGAAACATCGCCGTCACCAGAAGTGACCAGATACTTGTTATCGTCGCCAGCAAAAGTGATCACATCACCAGCAACGATTGTGCCGGTTCCGGCAGAGGCCAGAGTGATTTCAGTTGCGCCGACAGCATAACCAGAATCGTCAGTTGTAGCAGATGTTGCAGTGCCTTTGGTGTGCGCATTGATCTGTGCTGATTCACGGATATCCATGCCAGCAGTTGAAAGCATTACGCCCTGGCGCAGCAGAGAATCATTTCCCTGTACGTCAACACGGCTTTGCTTGCCAAGCATGTTGGCTCCGGCAGCTGAACTAACGACCAGCTGGTTGCTGGTCAGCGGGGCGCCGTTGTCTTTCAGGATTTCCAGAGCAAAAGAAGCATCGGTGAAATCGCCAGCAGTACCGAATGGAGTAGTTCCAGCAGTACCATATGCGCGAGATGCGCTGGCGTACAGAGCAGCAATGTCGGTTTCGACTTCGTTGCAAAGAGTACGCATGCCTTGAGCGAACTGGTCACGCAGGACATTCTGGTAGCCAGGGCCATTTGCGTTCAGACCGCGCTGCTCTTCGCCGTTGTAGCGAATAGCCACACCGCGAGACTTGCTGATGCTCAGAGTCTTGTTGCCGATGGTCTGGTCGCCAGTATCGGGCGCTTTCTGCGCTGGAGTGATATCTGCGGCAGATGCTGCTGGAGCAACCGCGCTGCGGATAGTTTGGCCCTTTGCGGCTCTTTCAGCAGATGCGTTCAGAGTCACAGCAGGGATCAAGCCAACCAGTTCACGCGAGACTGTATCAAGAGCCTCGTATAAATCTGGTGTTAAGTTTGTAAGTGTATTAGCCATGATAAAAAGTCCTTGTCGGGATTAATCTTCGATTGCGCCCCCGTCTTTGATGAATGACATTTTCCTGTCTGGAGTCATTCGATCAAATTCAGAGCGACTGATTTGTTTCGCAGCCCCGCTGCTTGATGAACTCGATGCACCACCCCCGGTCGCGCTTGAGCCGTCCACTAAAAATGGAAATTCTTTCTTCAAGTGATCCATTAAAGCGGCAGAATCAACTTCCATGCCGCCGATTAAAAATTGTACACGCTCACCATCATGCCGAGCATACTTTGAAGCGTAGTCGCTCAATACCTCGGCTCGCTTGGTATCTGACTTGGCCAGCCGCGCACCAATCTGCGCAGATGCCGAATCGATATCCTTTTGCTGTATTTTACCAGTAAATTCTTTCAGTTCATTGTCTTTTTCGGCCAGCCTGGTCTGGGCTTGCTCCCAAAGAGTTTTAAATTCGCCTTTTTCCTTGGCGATATCTTCTTCCTGCTGGGCTTTCATTTCTTCAAGTTGCTTGGCTTTGCGCTTTGCTTCCTTCGCTTCATCCATCAACTGTTCGACTTTGTTTTTCAGCCCTGTTGTGTCCTCTGGCTGCGGCATCCCGGTGACTTTCAAAACAAACTTGTCGCCGTCTTGCTCATACAGCCCCTGGACAGATTCATCCAGGTCTTCAATGCTATCCACTTGATATTCGATCATGCTAGTACCCCGTACTTTTTAAGCTGCCCCGCAGCATTCTGTGAATTGTAGCAAAAATGTTGAGAATCATACACCAGCGCGTTCAAACGCCACTGGTTCCAGCAATCTCAACTCATCCAGGGAATACTGTCGGCCCATATCATCGGAAAAACTTTCGATGCTCAGACCGCCCTGCCTGAATAATTTTCCGCGATCCGATCCCAGAACTTCATCCTGGAATGTCGCGCTTTGATCTTTTAGCCAACCGCCATAAGTTCGTTTCGCTGATACCTGGCCAGTGAAATCCGATCCCTTGCTGGCCCTGGTTCCAACCAGCCCGCCTTCTTGGAAGCGATCATCCAAAGCCGGAACCCGTATAGATCGGCAGTTCCAGTGCCTCGGTGTTTCCGGGCCACGATTGAATGGGAAAATCTTGCCGTCGAGCGCCGCGCAGCCGATTGTCGTTCGGTTATCCAATACAGCGACAAATTCCTCGCCTTTCAATATATCGGAATTCGCCAGATGCGTTTCCCGCCGGGCTTCAGATGAAATATGGTTGATCGATGTCCGAACTAGCGCCTCTGCTTGGGATCGCTGCCGCTTGGCAACTCGCCGAACCTGGCTGGTCAAATCTTGAACTGTTGCGCCCTCTACAAACCCGGTCTGGATTATCCTGCGCAATTCACCGCTCTTTTTGCGGCTGTATGTCTGGGCAGCTTGCTCGATTGTGAGTTCCTGCCTGGCGTTGCCGACTTGCAAGCCCATCGGAGTCGTTGTGACCAAAGCCCGGAGCAATTCGCTCTGCGGCAGCACCGCATCGATTGTGGATGCCGTGTTCAGTGTCTTTACCGCGAACTCCGCTTCATATTCGGCCAGATCGGAAACGCTATCCAGCAAACCACGATTCATGCGCTCCAGACCATCATCGATGACATTCTGGATTTCTCGCAGATCGGCAGTAAGCCGCTGCGCCTCGCTTAGTGTCTGGGCTTCAAGCAATTTGCGCTCAACATCGGCAACCATATCGCGCAGGTAGCCAAGCAATTCCTTCACCTGGCCACCCGCATATCGCTGGACAAATATCTGATGCCGTATTCCAGCATCAAGCAAAAAGTCATTGGCTGACATTTATAGCGGAGATTCCTGATCAATAGCCGCCAGGATATCTTCTGGCAGCGCATCGTTCTGAATCCAGCCCGCATCCTTGAGTCTGCGCACGATCTCGACTTTCGGCATAACTCCAGCATCGTATCCCTGGATCATCGCCATAATTTCCTGCGGAGCAATCGTGTCCTGCCAGAAATCATTGTTCAGCTGAAACTCGATTTCTGTTTCAGTCGTGGATACGAATCTGCGGCAGTCGGTGATGACATTGGTCATTGATTCATCGATGTTGCCGACCACAGTGTCGAGCATTGAATTCTCTGATGTCGCCTGGATCATGGCTTCCATCGCTGTTCGCTGACCGCCGCCCTTGCTGATGATCTTGGCTCCGATCTGAACCATCATCTGCTCTTTATGCTCCATTTCTTCGCGGAGCGCACCAGCAGACTGCAATTGCAGAAGTTCTGCCTTGCCGCCCTCGGAGAGTATGATTCCAGCGTTCTCGCCGACAGTGATCCCGCCAGGATTGGCAGCTTGGAATGCTTCGGTAGACATATCGGTCGAAACGACCAGCGTACCGCCGCCATGAACAGATAGATTATTCTCATGGTCAGCACTGTTACGAAAATGCCCAATATTCACCCGAGCGATGTCATACAACACCGGCTCATCGATGCTGGGCAGATTGTTATTCGATCCGATGAAATGGAATGGAATGTGATCAAATGACTGACCAGCTGCGTCCCGAATCACGATTTCCTCGGTTACCGGGTCGCCATCCTGGTCATAAAGCTGCTGAGTGTACTGATATTCGTCGTTCATCCGCAGAACCCGGTACTGATCGACGTAATCCCAGACGAATTCGTCGTAATGAACTTGCTGCTGCTCTTTGAGAACCAGCATTCCCAGATGTTGCTTGCCATTATAGGTATGGACATGCCAGTTGATGATTGATTCAGCGGTATAGGTCGCGATGTGCGGCTGTAAGCCCATGCGATTGATCTGCTCGGCAGTCAGCCCTTCTTCGACGCTGGGATAATCTGCCAGCATGCCGAAACGCCCCGTCAGCATCACTTCATCGGTCGCATACTTGGAAACCTGAATGATTGACTGCCCGGCTCCATCAGCGTTGTCGCGCATGAACTCCATATCATCGGGCAGTTCAACCCTCGGCTCCAGGCGAAATATCGCGCCCTTCAGCCCGGACAGAGTTCGCCCTGTGTAGTTTGTATATATGGCTTTCTCAAGCCGAATCACATACTGGTTTTCATCTTCGTGCGTTCGCCGGGTAATGAACTTTTGAGAATCTTTGAGAGAAACGCCAGCAGCCGCGCTGCGGGTCAACTCCCACTTGTCCATTGCCTTGTCATAAGTGACATTTGTATTTGATACAGACATTCCGATGCCTCTACATGCTGAAATTCACTGGTATATGGGCCACTGGCTTTTGGATTGGCATTTCATACGCAATCGGATATGTCGCAGCGTCAATGGCGTGATCAAGCCCGCTTTTCTTGTCCGGCTCGCCATTCTTGTCATAAGCCAACTGCTCGAATGCTTCGGCCAGAGTCTTGCAATTTATAGCGTTGCAGTATAGCACACCGCGCTCAAAAGCAGCATTCGCTGCCATAACGCGATCTTTTACAGATGGATTCGACTTCTTGACGCGAACCATGAATCCAGCTTGCTCGATCAGAGATATGTCTGAAGTGCTGGCATTCACTGTTTTCCTGGCTCGGCCAGTTGCGTCCGGGTAGATATAGATCGGATGATCTGAATACCGATCCTCGATGATTCGGATCATATCCGGCGTGTCATACATATCGATCAACTCTTCAACTGCATGCCATTCATCGCCGTTGCGCCGGACATAGACCACCGCGCACTGCTTGGTGACGTTGAAGTCGCATCCGATATACAGCGGCTCGCCTGGGCGAATGGTCTCCCGACTATGGTGCATCCCGCGTTCATAGCTATTGTACACAGTGCCGAATGTGAGATTGACGAAATTGCCTTCGAGATAGGCATCAAGCAAACTGGCCGGATATATATCCTCCAGGGATTCAATATAGCCAGGCGGGAGATGCTTGTTGGATCTGGTCGGCGCTTGGATGATTTCATATCCCTGCTGCGGATCGCGCTTCCATGTGTCATAGACGAATCGGAAGCCCTCTGGCGTTGTGGTCACGCCGATAGAGTTGATGCCGTCTGGCTTCTGCTGCCTGTTCCTGGCGATCACTTGCCGCCAAACGTGGGCAGCGTCATCCTTCTTGAGAGTATCCAGTTCGTCGATATCGGCATCGGCATGCTCGTATCCGATGATTCTATTCGGATTCTCCATGCTTCGGAAAAAGATCACGCCGTAGCCCTCGATGGTGATCTGGTTCAGCGGTGATTTTTGCAGTTTGTATGGGACATTCATCTCCGTCAAAGTCTGCTCAAATCTTGGCCAAGCAATCATACGAATCAGATCATAGGTCGGTTCATAGAACCCACGATTCAAGCCCGGGTTGCGCAGAATGCCGAATATCGACCGCAGGATCGCTGCCTCGGTCTTGCCAGCACCAAACCCAGCCACTAGAGCCGGGAATCTTGCATCGCTGGTTATGTATTCATACTGCGGCGCAGTTGGCCGTATATCAGCCATCTGGCTTGATCAGATTGATCGTTATTGGTTCGCGCTGCGATTCGGATTCATTGCTTTCACGCCATCCAGCTTGCGTTTTCAGATAGAAAATCTGCGCGGTGACATTGCCCTGCTTGGCGTTCTGGATCAAAGATTGGCCGATCGATCCGATGGCTTTGGCTTTACCTTTTTGATAAGCCTCGGAAACTTCAGGCTGTCTGCCCTCGATCTCGCGGAAAGTGGTCTCGCCGACACCGAAATAATCGGACATCTGCTTTTTCGACATAACAGCGGCCAGGGTTTCTACCTGGGCGACTTCGCCCTCATCAAATACTCTCATGGGCCTTCCTCCGCCTTCACCCTGTCTGCCGCGTTTCATGTGGAATTTTCTACTTGAAATTGGAGCGCATGGGTCGGTGCTGCCCCGCCGCTTCCCGGTTGGTCACCAGAATTAGCCTGCTTCACGCGCTTTGATTTTCCTTTGTACATACCTGCGCCCATTTCGTCAATTTTGCTGAATGGCAGCTCTGGAACTGTTAATCGGTTGCGGGCATCTCGGTTGAGAAAATAAATATAACGGAGTTGATATCCCGGCAATGGCACAGCGCCAGATTCCTTTGCTGCACGGCTCCCAAACGCCCCACTTGGCCCCATGTTATTTGGATTATCGAGCGTTTTTTTTGCGATTATTGATCCGTCTGGCATTAGTAGCATCTGCACATTTTTTTTAATTCCGGTCAATATGAAGCCAGATGCGCGATAAATTGCACCATCGCCGCATTGCGTTGCATCAGCAAAGCTGATAATCCATTCAATGTGTGGATAATGATTGCGAATCAATTTGAATGCTATAGAAAGCGCTCTACTCTCGCTGTTGCGCGGCAAGATATCTGAAAACGCCATTCGGTTAAGCTCGATGAATCCATTCCATTTGGTTCCCGCAACAATCGACTGCGTTTTGCGCTTATCTATTGAAGGGCCGAATTGCATTGCCCCTTCAAGCCTTCCTCTTAAAAATACCCCGAAATGCAATTGGCTGTTCTGAGTGTGCTTACCGCTATAATGCACCCGCTTCACTAGAGCATTAGCTGCTTGCGCAGTTATTGGCTTGATGGCGATGTCTTTTGCGCTAGTCACGATTGGCCTCTATCCACTGACTACAAATCAGAGCAAGAGCGTTTCCGTTGCTATTTTCGTTGATTCCGGTATCAGCAAGCGGATTAGTTCGCGCCAAAGTGATTGCATCATCAACAATAGAGACTTGCTCGTCATGCAGAATGAAAGTTTTTTGCTGAAAAGGTTCTTTATCACCACTTGGAAGGTCTGGCATTTTATCCAGAACATCAGATTCATCTCCAAATGATAAAGCATCCAGCTCACTGTCATCGAATCCCAAAATCGTGACATCAAAATCAAGTTCTTTCAAATCTTCAATTTCTAATCTAAGAATTTCATTGTCCCACCCGGCGTTTAGAGCCAAGCGGTTGTCGGCGATGACATAAGCCCTTTTTTGAGCCTCTGTCAGATGCTTTGCCTGGACTACTGGAAGATGGGTTTTGCCCAGTTTACGGGCAGCTAATACGCGGCCATGCCCAGCAATTATGCCGTTTTCGCCGTCCACGATGATTGGATTGAGAAATCCGAACTCCGATATGCTGGCAGCAATCTGCGCCACTTGAGCATCGGAATGAGTGCGAGAATTTAGAGCGTATGGTATCAGATCGTCTATTGAGACAACCGAATGCTCTATCAAGTCTTTTGCCATCTGTACCCCGTACAAAATGCGCAGCCGCCCCAAGCAGCTGATGCAGGGATTATAGCATAGTTTTCAGATAGTCGTGATTATCGTCCACAAAGCCCTTTTCTTTGGCCTTGCGATGCTCGACAGCCCGCATCATGGCCAGGATCTTTTCATCCAAACTATAAGCGTTCCAGTCGATCACATCTTTGTAATATCGATTGCAGCCCACGCAGAAGATTGATCCGACTGTACTGGTAGAACATACCCCAACGCAGGGATTGTTCACTGTCAGACTTTCGGCAGCGGGCAACTCGTTGGGAAATTCCGATTCACGCATATTTCCACTCCAAACCCATATTTGTCAGTGAGTTTGGCACAGTATAAACGATTCGGATTAACTTTGTCCCGTATTTGGTGAATGCACTGGTCGCAGTGTTCGATGATGTTCAGTTCGCTTTCTTGTCTCATTGATCACCCTGGTATTCGTCGATATACCTGCCCAGATACCACTGGGCCTTCTTCAGATCTTCCAGCCCGTTTTTATAGTTGTGGCGATGGATATACTTTGTGACGTTGCCAAGCAAATAACCCCTGAACTGTTCAGCAGTGAGTTGCTGCTTGATGTAATCAATACATTCAACTCCCTGGCCAGCATAATGCGGCGGGCTATTTACCATATCTTTTTTCACAAGCAGTTCTCTGCTCCTGGAGGAATGCCAACATAGTCATGACCAGTTGCTTCCCATGCTCTGCGCTGTTCGCAGACATCGCTGTAATACGGATCTGCTGACGTTATCCCGTGCAAAAACATCATCACCAGGAAAACCATCAGAAAACAACTTGCTATCGCGTAGAACGCTTCCTTTGCAATATTCTTCATGGATATGCCTCCATCGGCCCTGTTTGCCTTTCCCACGCTATCCAAGAATCATTTGAATACGATTCTAAAATATCAGCCGCATATTCTCTCAGCAGTTGGGCTTCGCGTCGATTTGCCATCTTTTGGGCTTCCAGATTCTTCAAGTCATGCTGCCGAATACGCAACTCGGCAAGCAACTCATCGCCGTTTATTGCGTTGTAGTAGATATCACCAGCAGACTCAGTATCAAGCAATGCATCCAAAACATCATCCAGAACCGCATCGGTAGGATCGTAATCGCCATATCTGATAATCTGAAAAACACAGTCCTGCGCAATTTTTTTCACCGCTTCGTTCATTGGTTTGCCCTCTTTTTGGTTTATTTTCACCGCCAAACCCGCAATTAAGCGGGTCTGGGCTTGGTTGTCAGTTTTTGATTAGATCAACTCGACTTCGATTGATTTGATTGGCGATATTTTCCTGCGCCAGCCCTGTTTAACTCCGGGCCTGTTGTTGTATGTGCAATATGCGCTGAGTTCATTAAGTTTTCCGTTGCCGTTTACATACTCTTCATAAACATTAACGAAAGGCTTCAAAGCGCCAGCCTTTTTGATGATTTCCCGCGAGCCATCTTCGAGGATTGCAGTGAATTCATACTTGCCATTCTTCAGTTCTTTAGCCTGTACTGCCTGGATGTTTGCTGGGTTAGTCATTCGTTTTTCTCCGTTTGTGAGCCGCACCGTGCCGCTCCATGTGTTCCATTATCTATATCTGAATCTAAAAGTAAACAGTTTTGATGAAATAAATCACTTTTTTGTTCACTTTTGATCAATTTTTGCACAGATTCGTGCGATTCCGGCGTACAAAACGGATCGTCGGCGTAAATCCAGCAGTCTCCGCAGATCATTTTAGTGGCCCGTAGCGTGGGCCGGACGGCATGCGCCTGGGCCGAATGAACTTCTCAAGGGGAGTAACCCATCGAATGCTGCTGGTGTTTTCTGGGGGAAATAACAACAAAAACCCAATCCACCGCCAGCTGGGATCATGATTTCGCCTTCCATCGGGAATAGGCGATTTGTCTTGATTGTATATAATTTATCACTTCTGGCTGTATCGGCGCATTCACATCGAGTTTTATTTGCCTGGGCCAGACTTTGAATTTTGACTTGTATTGATATGCAGCCCAGCCGTCTTTAAATCCAGACTGCCTGGCATATTTCAGCAGATTTGAGTACCAGATCGATTTCTCTTCCTGGCTGAATGCTTTTTTCTTGCCGGTCATGCGAACCAGCAGTTCGTTGGTGCTTTCCAGTGCTTTGGTGATGTGAATCTCATGGCCGCAACTGCTGCATTTCAGCCCCTGCATAATTTGGCCGCAGCTTTCACAGTCATTCACCGCCGATTCTTCTGGGGCATCCTTCTTGACCTGCTTGCGCTCGGAGAATTTGTTTTCTCTGGTATCCAGGGAGTCTGGAACAAGCAATTCGCTCATTCCGTGCCTTTTGACGTTCCCGGCGTGATCCAGGTAGATCGCATATTCTTTGCCCGGTGCGGATCTGATCACCCTACCCGCAGCCTGCTGGTACATAATCGTCGATTTTGACGGCCTGGCGTCGATCAAGCAGCTGGTGTTCGGACTATCGTACCCAACCCCCAGAAGTTTGGAACAGCTAAGTATCTTGAATTCGCCGGATTCGTGGCCCTGGTAGATCTCCCTGCGCGTACCTTCATCGTCATATCCATCAATGTGCCTGGCTTCGATGCCGTGCCGCTTGAATTCATCCACCAGAAACTTGCTCTGCTTGATAGACGGGCAGAATGCGATTGTCTGGCGATTCTCGCCGTGTTCCAGCCAGTTCCGAACGATATCACCCACCAAGCCCGTATCGGCGTCTGTGGCGGCTTCCAGGGCGCCTGGATCGTAATCTGAGCCGCCAGTAGCAAGAGCCCTTGTTTTTAGCTTAGAAACGTCCACAGAGCGCCCACCAAAGTAATGGATCGGCGTCAGAAATCCCAGTTCGATCAGTTTCTCGGTCGTGATTGGTGTGATCAGATCCTGCCAGATCAGCCCGAGTCCCCGGCTATATGGCGTTGCCGACAATCCGATATATTTGGCAACATTGTATCGATCCATGATTTTGGTCATTGATTTGTATGCCGTATGGCATTCGTCAACGATGCAGAGATCATATCCTGGGATATGTTTGCGCCGGGCAAGTGTCTGAACGCTGGCGATCTGGCATGGCTTGCTGTAATCGGTCAGCGGATGATCAGCCTGGATCACCCCGTAATCGATCCCAAACTTGTCAAAAGCGGCCAGAGTCTGATCGACCAGTTTCACCCTGTCAGCTGCAAACAGCACTTTCTTGCCGCGACTGAGCGCCTCTTTTGCCATCCAAGCGCTGACAATCGTTTTCCCGAATCCGCATGGCGCGGCCAGCAAAACCCTCTCATTCCCAGATTTGAACGACATCCGAATTTGATCGATTGCCGCCTGTTGATGCTCGTATAAATTGATCATTCGCTACCCCCAAACACAATTCACCCATTTTCCCCTGCAAAAGCCCAGACAGCGCCGTCTGCGATTGGCCCTTGCACCCGCCGGAGCGGACGGCTTTCGCCGTGGTACTCATTACTCAGCCCACCCTCGCGGTGAGTCTGCCCTGCGTACTAGGAATGCACTCGCATCCCGTTCCTTCGCTGCCTCGCCAGGCTTTGTCCCTTTCGGGTTTGCAGTTCCCTGTTGTCATGGGCGCGACAGAGCAGGATTAGTGCTGGCTCGGTTACACGTTTCCGCAGCTGTAGTTAAAGGCATCAGCTTGCCATGATTTCGGAGTTTCGGTCGAAATTTATCCCACCGGACGATGGTGACCGCAAGATGTAGTGTTGACCTAGCAGGAGAGACACAAGATAATACGCACATCGGCGTATCGATCTGTTTCGTCTCTCTCCCAGGTCGGTACATCCGGCGCAGTCAACGCCACCGACAGACTGATAATCTACCAGATTGATCAGTCATTAAAAAGCCCTAGAATGCTACCTCTGGGGCTTTTTTTTGTGTACTGTTTTCGTAATTATCGGCTGGTTTTTGATTTTCCCGCCGGATTCCAAATATTCCTTGATCTGGCGCTCAAGATCCTCGCGCAGCTTGTCTTTCTGCTCCTGGCTCTGGTTTGGAACAACTGGATCATTGATTCCCATAGCGTTTGCGCCGTTTTTTGCAGATTTTTATAATTCTCTGCAAATCGTGATAAGTGTAATTCTTTGTCGAATAGTCGGCTTCCAAACTGTCAACTTTATCTACTCCAATCCTGGTAAGCAATCTTCGCCGATACTCTGAATAATTGCCGCCCAGATATCGATTGCATTTTTTACACTGGCCGTGCGCATTCCAAGCGTGAAATCTCAAATGTGGAGCAGAACCAACGCTGCGAAAGTGACCACAATCGTAGTCCCCGCCAATAGAGCGTTCAGACAAAGATCTGTGACAGGATATGCAGGGCTTTCCGGCGTCTCTGGCCCGAATGTACGCATTGAATTCCTTTTGCGCTTCCTTGCACCAATCTCGCCAGGTTTTCTGTTTTTTGAGTATCTCACTTTTCTGCTGCCTCCAACCCTTCTCTGCAATCTTTTTGCCCTTGTCGCTTCTGGCATATTCAATCAAATGCTCCATCGAGCAAAACGCCCGCAGTTGGCCGATTACAGCATTCTCGGCTGGCACTTTCTTGCGACAGAGTGAGCAGCGTCTAGTGCGCATCACCCTTGTGTGCAAGAAAAGTCACCAGATCATCCATCGGGTTTAGATCTGCAATCTTCATCACCCTACAATCAGCCCGGTTCAGCTTGCCAGTGATCTCGTTGATAGTTCCTTCCTCTTCGCGCCAACTCTTGTCGCCGAACCAAAATTCATGCTTGCTGATCCAGCCATATAGATGAACTTCTGCGTCACCGGCGCCAGAAAAAACATAAAGATCAGATCGCTGAAAATGCTGATATTCTGGTATCCGACAAATCCAATGCGGTTGCGGCTGATACTTTGAATAAGAAGTTTTCACATCAAGAAAAATGCCGTTCGATTCAAAGTCAAAATCCATGCTCTTATTCGCTAGATATTCAAAGTCGATTTCGTTATCGATTAAATACCGCCCAAAGCATAGCTCGCCCATCAAGCCCACAACCTGAGACTGGCGATCCTTTTTGATGGTTTTGAGATTCAGCGCCTCTTCGACAATTGCGTCTTTGCTGAACTCGCGCCACGTTTGTCTGATTTTGTAATTAATCATTGATCGATGGCCATTCTGGTACACGAATTCCATGTTTTTCGGAAAAATGTCGGCTAAGTACAGCATAAATATCATTATAATCTTTTCGCTGCGCCTCTGCCGTTGATTCCTTTCCGATCACAATCTGCTGGATTGGCTTCCAAAGATGTTCCTTCGCGGAAATCATTGTCCAGGGAATCTCTGTTTCTGCTTTCAGCGTCTTTTTCATATCCAGCCCGGCATCATTCAACATCTTGGCCAGCTGCGAAAGCCACAAATGCAGCGAATTGTTCTGCTTCTTAGTGCGCTGCTGCCCGGTCTCCCAGCTGAAACTCACATATCCATGCTTTTCAAAAAGTTCATCGACATGCTTTAAGAAGTTTTCTTTTGTGTGCTTGCTGTTCACTTTCCACGTTTGCCCTTCCATGCTATGCGGCTTCTCTTAAAATATTTACAATTTGAACGCGCAACCAGCAAGCCCGACCAACATTCTCGGGCCTTTTCTCCAGCTTCTGATCAACCCAATTTTTCCATTGAATTCCATCTTTTTCAGCTTGCTCATCAATTACTTCCCAGAAAACTTCCTCTAGTTTGATTGAGCTTCCTCTGTTTATTGCGTAGAAACGTGTTTTATAAGCCATTGCTTTTTTCCTCTATGTAATCAGCGAAATCAAAACCCCGATCTTCTGGGACATGTACCTGGCAGAATAGTTTTTGTTTTGCGAGCCGCTTTGCCAAGTTGTAAGCAGCCGCCTGGCCCGTGAAGCTGGAGTCGTTGTCAGCGTAGATGTGCAGATGCTTCACTTCTGCTGGAGCATTGAACTTCTCCATTAGTCCGGCAGTACCAGACGCCCAGCAAGGCATGTTAAACATCTTCATAACAGCCAGGGCAGTCTCGACGCCTTCAGCAATTGCCATCTCTGGATAGACTTCGGTCAGCTTGATTGCGCTGCCAGCCAGTTCTCCGCACTTCGGGAATATCTTTTTCGGAGCCAGAACATTGGCTTTCTTGCCGTCTGGCGTCAGATACGTTGCATGGATGGTGACGGCTTTGTCGCCCTGGTAGAACTTTGTCAGCATTGCTGGATATTTGCCCAGCTCACCGCCGTCCTGGTAATACGAAAGCGCGGGATGGAAAAAGATATGGTTCGACATTGGCAAGCCGCGATTGCGCAGATAAAGCCGCACAGCGCTGATTTCCGCAGCCACATCGCAACCCTGCATGATTCGATTCAATCTTTGCCGATTGCGCTCCATATCATCAACTGGCTTTGATTGGCTTTTAGCTATCCCGCCAACCATGTTGAAGATCTTCTTCGCCACTGCGCTCGCACTTTCGCCAGTCAGCCTCTGGGCCAGAAGCCATCCATCACCAGCGCCGCAGCTGTTGCAGTAGTAAGTGCCATCGCCGTTTTTATCGTCCCAGCGATAACGATCCTTGCCGCCGCACATCGGGCAGGGGCCATGCTGGTTTTTCAGGAATTGTTCTTCGACGCCCAGAGTTCTGAGTATGCCAGCCCACCGACCTCGGGCTTTGTCCATGACATCACTCATTGTAATCCCACTGCGCGTTTTTGATATCTGAGTATTTATGAATAAATGCCCCGATATCCAATTTCCAAACGGCAGCGATTTTTATCGCAATCGACAACTTCACATCTTTGGCACGAATCCATCTGGCAACTGATTGTGGTCGGACGCCCAGTTCCCTTGCGATGTCAGCCTGGCGCACAAACGTGCGCTCCTGCGCATTGCGAACGCATTGGCCAAAATCTATAATGTCGGTGTTCATAGTTGTTTGTCCTCTCATATCCATGTGAGATTTCGGCCCGCCGTAAAAAGCGGGCCTTTTTTTTGTTAATTAAAATGGAATATCACCAAATCCTTCACGATCATCAGCTTTTTTGGTTGTTTTTGCAACCGATTCTGTTGATCCCCTGGAATCGAGCATCTGCATTTCATTGGCGACGATTTCGGTCGTATATTTCTTGACGCCATCCTGCTCCCACGACCGGGTTTGCAGCTTGCCCTCGACATACAGTTTCGTGCCTTTCTTGACGTACATTCCGACAATCTCGGCCAGCTTCCCAAAGAAAACGACACGATGCCATTCGGTTTTTTCCTGCTTCTCTCCAGTGTTTTTATCCTTCCAGCTTTCACTGGTCGCAACGCTAACATTCGCCACCGGCTTGTCGGTTCCCCGCATTTCGGGATCTTGACCAACATTGCCCACCAAAATCACTTTATTTACTCCAGCCATTATTTGTCCTTCCTTTTGTATTTTTCGGTTAATTCTTCAACTTCTTCCAACATCTCAGCAACATATTGAGCCAGGGACGATATGAATTTTTCATCCCGATAGACGCGAACTTTCAATGGCTCGAAATCCTTGTGATACGAAAAGAAATCGCACCATTCGCGTTCAGTCACCCACAGCTGGCCCATCACTTGCTGCTTATAGATTCCAGGGAGAACTCCATCGCGCAAATATCCGATGTGAATATCAGCTTCATACGGGCATTTGATCTCCAAAAGCCCATCATCGCCGATCAATCCGTCTGGGCTTGCGCCCGCATCAAGATCGTCGTGCAAGCATAAGCCAATCTCAAAAACCTCTGTGTCATACAGAAATTCGTAATACTTCCTCGCAATTGGCTCATTCTCTTTGCCGTGCCGAGTCGCCGGAGTATCTGGTGTGAACTTCCAGCGACCAGTGCCACGCTCGCCGACCAGTTGATTGATGTACTTCTCAATCGCTTTGGCTTTCTGGCCCGTTTTTTCGGTGATGATCCGGCTGAAACTGCTGGCGGTCGGAATCCCGCACCGCGCAGCAAACCAGCCCGGAGAGCCCTGTTCATGCTCACTCACTCTCATTTTTTGTTTCCTTTATTTGCTCTTGCGTTTCTTCTTTTACTTTTCTTTGCAGTTTTTCGCACATGGCACTGTAGGCATAATCGAAATCTTTGTATTTCAAATCTGCCAATTCTTCAATTCCAAGCCATTCGCAAAATTTGCCTATATCAGCGCCAGCCAATTCAGCATGGCCCATCAGATCATCATATTGATGCTTTGTTATATATCCCGCATTTGCATCCGATTCTGGATCGACTTCATCGCTTTGCGGCAAATCCTCGCCCGCATAGATGTAATGCCCCAGACCAAACAGCGCAAAGCACTTGGTCAAGCAGCGCATTCTTGTCGTATTGATCTGGAAAGCATTTGGATTGGCGACCGGCTTGTTTCTGTTGTCCATGACCGGAAGCCACATTTTGCGAGTCATATCGCCAATTGTGACGATCACATTCACCAGAATCGTGCCATCCTGCTGAACTTCATCATCAGCAATATAGAACTGCATTTCTGGATAATTATCCATCATGATGCCGTATGCCCAAGCCCAAGACAGATACGTCAAGTTGCCTTTCTTTTCGATATGCTTGGAGCAGTCAATCTTAGATAAAGTATCCCAGATAAATGCGGGAGTTATAGAGACGTCTGATTCAAGCGCTTCCTGCTGCGCTTTTTCAAACAAGTCCTGGCGTTTTTGCTGAAGCTGAACAACTTCTTCCAATTGATCTGGATTCATTATTTGCTACCTTTTTGAACGCGGCAAAATTACCGCAGCACAGAGAATACCCCGTTCAGTTCATAAAAGCCAACAAAAAATGGTATTAATATGACCAGATGTGCGGTCGTGGAGCGCCGAATTCAAAGTCTCCGGCTATATCAAGATGGATGAATCGGCCGCTGCCCCGCTGGTTGACGCCGATCCCGGTGAATACGCCCATGTTCTGAGCGTTTCTAAGCACCGCCAGGGCTTTATCTCCGCTGACTGATATGTCGGCAGCGACCCCGCCAGAATGCGTCCCTGGAGCCTTCTTGCGGCGTTCTACGGGATGCAGCTGGCAGCGGTAGCCGGAAGTGATGATAAACGGGAATCCGCAGATGTAGCGCAGGGCTTCCAGTGCTTCAAGAAAGGTTTCAGACATTTCACTGCCGTCTGAGTCGCATTCCCCGCACTGGCAAGCGAATTCCCGCAGATTGAAGTATTTCATTCAGGCTTGTTGATGAACTTGGAAACAGCGCCCTCGATCTGCTCATCAATGAAGCCATCAACAGCTTCTATTGCTTCGTCAGCGATCTCAGCGTATTTCGCAGCCATGAGAATGGCAGTTTTGACAGCCTCGAACTTCTCTTTTCCATGACCGCCCTCTGGCAGCTGCTCTTCAGCGTTCAGAACCAGAGTTTTCAGTGAAGTGACGATAAAAACGACGAATCGACCGATTTCAAATGCGAGTTTAAGTTTTCCCACGTTGTTTGCTCCTCTTTGCTTTGGCTTTACGGGCTACCGACAGAGCGATTGCTGTCGCTTGTTTCCGCGACTTTCCTGCTCTGATTTCGCGCCGGATGTTTTCAGAAATAGACTTCTCACTATATCCCTGAATCAATGGCATTATTCACGCCCCCAGGGATTTTTCAATACTACTGCTTCGACAAATATTGAGACTTCGTTCGATCCGCTGCTTGATTGAACATCGAATTCAAAATCTGTGCATTCGCTGATTCGGAATGGAACCTGGCGATTATAACTGCTTTGAGTTGTGGCAGATGTTGCTCTGGCCGTATTTATCAGCAAACCCTCTTTTGAAATAGTTTTGTTTCTGAGCGTCAAATATTTGTTTTGGTTCGCTGTCGCAGAATTCAGATCAATTCGGAATATATACAAAGAATGATCA
>Ga0209929_1000094_pt1 | contig 32761 bp, 51 predicted proteins | sample SalPon2_C_H2O_MG_2_FD_185731 | JGI IMG/M metagenome (GOLD analysis project Ga0209929, IMG submission 185731) | Salt pond water microbial communities from South San Francisco under conditions of wetland restoration - Salt Pond MetaG SF2_C_H2O_MG... ... | reverse complement strand
CTGAAATCTACCCTGTTAACGATTACAAGTTTGAAGTCGTATCCTCTTTAGGGATTATTGCTAGGGAATACGAAGTAACTCAATTAGTACAACTGTTACAAACTATGGGTTCAGACTCTCCTCTGTACCCAGTTTTAATACAATCCATTATAGATAACATGAACATCTCCAATAGGGAGCAATTGATTCAGGTTATCCAACAAGCCTCACAGCCTAATCCTGAGGCACAGGAAGCAGCTCAAATAGCACAACAAGTACAGCTACAGTTCCAGCAGTCTCAGACTAACGCTCTTAACGGGCAGGCGGCTGAATCTACAGCCAGAGCTGAGAAGATTGCTCAAGAGACTAAAGCTATTCCTGTTGAACTTGAGAACGACAGGATTAAGGCTATTGCAACTAACTTAAAGGCTGGCAATGAGGATGACAAAGAGTTTGAAAGGCGAATGAAAGTAACTGACAAACTACTGGAGGAAAGAAGGCTTAACCTGGAAACAGCTAAGACTTTGACACAATGATTACTAACACAGAAATGCAAAACATTCTAAATCAAATTAATGGAATCGTTAAAGGTTTAGAAGAAAGAATCCAAAAGCTAGAGGAAGCTAATAAGGAGTCAAAGGGTGGAAAGAGAGGAAGAAAAGCATTACCAAGCTCTTAAAGATATGTTTCGTACAGAGGGCTGGAAAGTATTAATGGATGAGCTTAGAAATAATGCCATCCAAATAAATTCTGTAGAAGTAACGAAGGACAACGAGGACTTACATTTCCGTAAAGGACAATTAAATATCCTTGCCTTCATGCTTAATATGGAGTCTACCGTTGAACATTATATAGAGGATAGCAATGATTCTGTTTGATTTTGTATGCAAGTATGCTCATGTAAATGAAAAACTTGTTTCACGTGAAACTAAACAGATTGATTGTCCTCAATGTGATGAGGTAGCAACGCGAGTCATCCCTGCTGTCAGGTGTAGTCTCGACCCCGCTTCTGGACATTTTCCAGGTGCAACAGATAAGTGGGTTCGTTCCAGAGAGCAGAAGATGGCATTAGAACGTAAGGCAGCCGAACAATAGTCCTTCGGGGTAGCTAGAGTCGGTCTTAACGGAGTTTAATAATGGCAACACTAATTGACCCAGTAGAGGTAGATGAAGTAAATAGCGTGGAAGAACCTGTCCAAGAAGAAGTAAATACTTCGGAAGGGGAAGCAGAGCTTGCACCAATGTACCAAGGTAAGACAATAGCTGAAGTAGCTAAGATGCACCAAGAAGCTGAAAGCCGATTGGGAAGTCAAGGCGCTGAAGTTGGAGAATTACGAAAGGTAGTAGATAACTTCATTCTTAAACAGTCGGAAACAAAAGCACCTGAACCTGCTGAAGAGATAGATTTTTTTGCTGACCCTGACAAAGCTGTAGAAAGTAAGATTGCGAACCACCCTGCTATTAGGGAGGCTCAAGAAAATACTCTACGGATTAGACAAGACCAAGCTAAGCAGGAGTTGATTAACAAACATCCAGACGCGCAAGAGATTATTCAAAGCTCAGATTTTATTAACTGGGTAAAGAGTGATGATATTCGCATTGAGCTTCTAACTCGTGCTGACCAACAGTATGACAGTAGAGCTGCTGACAATTTGTTTTCTCAATGGAAGCAGATTAAGCAGATGTCACAAACTGCTGTTCAAGACGAGAAAGATGCTAGAAAGGATGCTGTTAAGAAAGCTTCTACTGGTGGGGCTAAAGGTAGTTCTGAAACCCCATCTAAAAAGATTTATCGAAGGGCAGATATTATTGAACTTATGAAGACTGACCCTAAGCGTTATCAAAGCATGGAGCCTGAGATTAGAAGGGCTTATGCGGAGAAGCGCGTAAGATAAAGGAAATTAAACATGGCTGGTGAAACTTCTGGTGCGTTTTTTACTGCAAACGCAACTGTAGACAAAACCGCAGCGGCAACTTTTGTACCTGAAATATGGTCTGATGAAGTTATTGCTGCATATCAAAAATCTCTGAAGATGGCTCCTCTTGTTAAGACAATGACAATGTCTGGCAACAAGGGTGATGTTATCCACCTTCCTAAGCCTACTCGCGGCTCCGCTAATGCTAAGGCAGAAGCTGTTGCTGTAACTATGCAGGCTAATCTAGAAAGTGAAACTACTGTTACCATTAACCGTCACTACGAGTATTCTCGTCTGATTGAAGACATTGTTGAAGTACAGGCTCTTGCCTCGCTTCGTCAGTTCTACACTGAAGACGCTGGTTACGCTCTCGCTAAGCAGGTTGATGATGACCTGTTCCGCGCTGGTACTGGTTTTGGTAGTGGTACTTTTGACCTGACTGTTCCTGTTACTGGTACTTGTACTGGTACTGCATGGGAAGGTGCAAACACGTTCTTTGTTGACGCTTCTAATGGTCTGACCGCTTACACTGACGACACTGTTGTAGCAGCAGACGTATTCACAGATGCTGGCTTCCGTGCGTTGATTAAGCGTATGGATGATGCTGATGTTCCTATGACTGACCGCGCATTTATTATTCCACCTGCGCTGCGTTCTGCAATCATGGGTACTGAGCGTTATGTATCTGCTGACTTCCGTGAAGGTGCAACTGTCCAGTCTGGTTTGATTGGTTCAGTTTATGGAATTGACATCTATGTCTCTTCTAACTGCCCTCTCATTGAAGATGCAACTTCCAACGGTACTGGTACTGCTGATGTTCGCGGTGCTTATCTCATCCACAAAGATGCCCTTGTCCTGGCTGAGCAAATGAGCGTTCGCTCACAAACTCAGTACAAGCAAGAGTATTTGTCAACTCTGTACACTGCTGACACCCTTTATGGTGTTCAGGCACATCGTCCAGAGGCTGGCTTCATCCTTTGTGTCCCTGACGTATAAGTTAGGATAGGTTAGGGGGCTTCGGCCCCCTGACTTCTTATTATGAAAAAGAAAGACCCAAGATTAGCAAGAGCAGGTGTCTCTGGTTTTAACAAACCTAAGAGGACTCCTAATCACCCTACTAAAAGCCACGTTGTTGTAGCCAAGTGTGGGGATGGAAGCATTAAGACAATTAGGTTTGGTCAGCAGGGTGTATCAGGCGCTGGCAAAAACCCAAAGACAGAAAAGGAAAAGGCGAGGAGGAAGTCTTTTAAAGCGCGTCATGCTAAGAACATAGCAAAAGGTAAGTGTTCCGCAGCGTACTGGGCAGATAAAGTTAAGTGGTGAAATAGATGGCAACAATTATTACTAAGTTTTCTTCAACTTCGTCAGCCGTACCTTTGGCTTCAGACTTAGTTCAAGGTGAGCTTGCTGTAAATACCGCAGACAAGAGACTCTTTACGGAGGACTCAGGTGCGACAATTATTGAAATTGGAACTAATCCATCTTCAATTACAACTGGTGCTATTACAGCTACTGGTACAGTTACCGCTAACTCAAGTCTTAACTCTTCTAATGCTGTATTAACAGGCGGTACAGTAAACGGAGTAGTGGTTGGTGGCTCTACGCCCCAGGCTATTACTGGTACTTTAATTACCGCTAATACGAATTTTGCTGGTGCGTTAACAGGAAATGTAACTGGTAACGTGACAGGTAATGTTACTGGTAATGTTACGGGTGACGTAACAGGTAACTTAACTGCTTCAAGTGGTACTACCACTGTTAACGATTTGGTAGTTAACGGAACTGTAGACTTTACAGATACTGTCTTAACTAACTTAGCGGCCCCGTCTTCTGATACTGACGCTGCAACTAAGGGTTATGTAGATACTCAAGTAACTAACTTAGTTGGTGGTGCGCCTGCTGCGCTAGATACGCTGAATGAGTTAGCGGCTGCTTTGAATGATGACGCAGCTTTTAACACTACTGTAACTAACTCTATTGCAACTAAACTCCCATTAGCGGGTGGCACTATGTCTGGTGCTATTGCTATGGGTACGAACAAGATTACAGGTCTTGGTACTCCTACAGCGGGTACAGACGCTTCTACTAAAGCCTATGCCGACACTATGCTTCCTTTAGCTGGTGGCACAATGACAGGCAATATCGTATTAGGTTCAAACAAAGCTACGTCAACTGCTACACCATCTACTGATGATGATTTAACTAGAAAGGGCTATGTAGATTCTATTCTTGGCAGTGCAACCTCTGCTGCTACCAGTGCGGCAAATGCAGCAACTTCTGAATCAAATGCTGCAACGTCAGCTTCAAATGCAGCGACTTCTGAAAGCAATGCCGCAACTTCTGCAACTAATGCGGCTGCTAGTTATGATTCTTTTGATGATAGATATTTAGGCGCTAAGGCTAGTGACCCAACATTAGACAATGACGGTGATGCTTTAGTTACTGGTGCTACTTACTTTAATTCATCTGATAACAAGATGAAGGTTTATACAGGTTCAGCCTGGACTGATGTAGCTCCAGTAGCAACCAGTATTACAGCTAGTCAAATATCTGATGTTACTGCTACTGCTGCTGAATTAAATATCCTTGATGGGGTTACTGCAACTACAGCAGAGCTTAACTACGTTGATGGCGTTACGTCTAATATTCAAACACAACTAGATAATATTTCTGTTACCGCTGGAACTTTAACCAAGACATTTGTAGCAGATGAGGTAGCCACAATTACTTTGTCAGGTAACGTGCTGTCTCCTGTTGTGGGCGTGACTAAAGAAGTCTCTCAAACTGGTGTAACCAATAACACTTGGGACGTTAATTCTACTACTGAGAACTACACACGTTTGGACTCTGCTTCTGCTACTACTTTGGATTTTGCTCCTGATACATCAAGTACAAGCTATGCAAATAAAAGTGTTAATGTGGCATCAACAGAAAATGGTTTGCAAGGTATTTTCTTAAAAGATGATGGCACAAAAATGTATCTTGTAGGCTATCAAAATGATGCTGTTTTGCAGTATACACTATCTACTGCTTATGACGTTTCTACAGCAACCTATGACTCTGTAAGTTTTAGTGTTACACCAGAAGGAAATACAGTCCCAAGCGGTCTATTCTTTAAGCCTGATGGAACTAAAATGTATGTTCTTGGATACGGGAACGATACTGTTTTTCAATATGCTTTATCAACAGCTTGGGATATATCTACAGCATCTTATGAATCAAAAAGTTATAATGTAAACAGCCAAGAGACGCAACCTACATTTGTTCACATGAATAATGATGGAACAAAAATGTACATTGTAGGTTTTACTAATAACAGTTTTTATCAATACACATTATCTACTGCTTATGATGTAAGTACAGCGTCTTATGACACTTTTTATGACCCATCCGAAGCAACTCAGCCAAAAAATTTAGCATTTTTAGCAAGTGGTTCTGTAATGATTATTGCTGATAACGCTTCCGATTCTTTGTATCAATACAGTTTGTCTACGGCATACGATATAAGCACAGCAAGCTATGATTCCAAGTCATTTAGTTTGTCTTCTCAAGATACTCAGCCAAATGGGATGTATATAACATCTGATGGAAACCTTTATATTGCTGGTGGAGCTAACAATACGGTCTTTCAGTATTCAATGCCTTATGGCAGTTTTTTGCTAGGCACAGGCTCATTCGCATCTGCTGACGTAGGCAAGACCATTGAAGCTAACAGCGGTGTGTTTATTCTCACTTCTACTGCTGGCGCATATTCTGAAACCACAGCACCCACTTCATACGCTCAAGTAGCTTCAGGCTCTTGGGAGATGTATGGCGTTGTGTTTAACACGACTGATGGTGACTTGGAGCTGAGTAAAAGTCAGATAAATACTTATGACATATCAACAGCATCATTTAGCCAAAGTTTTGATGCATCTAATGAAGATGGTCTTCCTAGAGGAATGGCTTTTAATAATGATGGAACCAAGATGTATACGGTTGGTTCAGCAACAGATAATGTTTATCAGTACACATTAACAACTGGGTTTGATGTATCTACCGCATCTTATGACTCTGTAAGCCTAAATGTAGGCCCGCAAGATACAGAGCCTCAAGGAATAACGTGGAATAATGATGGTACTAAGTTGTATTTAGTAGGAAGAACAGGCAGTGATTTAAATGAATACACGTTAACAACTGCGTTTGATATATCTACTGCAACATACAATGATAGGTTTGCTTTATCAGGTATAGAAACAACGCCTACAGATATGGCTTGGAATAATGATGGAACCAAAGCGTTTGTTATTGGTGAAACAGGAGATATGGTGTATGAGTTTTCTGCTTCAACTGCATACGATATAACGTCATTAACATATGTAAGAGGGCAAAGCGTATCAGCTAAGGATATTGAGCCTTTTGGTATGGCGTTTAATTCAGATGGAACTAAATTTTATTTTATTGGTTCACAAAATGATTCAATACATGAATACAATTTAGGTTCAGCGTTTAATTTAACATCTATGACGTTTAACCAAAGTTTTTCAGTAACATCAAAAGATACTAATCCTCAATGTTTGCGTTTTAATAGTGATGGTTCAAAAATGTATGTTATTGGAACGTCTTCTGATTCTGTGCATGAATACAGTATTGGCACAACGTCAATACCTACAGGCTATCACGCAGTCCACACTACAACCTCAACAAACTCTACCTACTGGACTGACATCAACTCTATGACCGCAGATGAAGCTGCTGGTGATGGCAATATCTATTACTGTGTATCTACTGATGACAGGGCAACGTGGAAGATTGCCCAAGGCACTGATGGTGAGAGGAGTATAGTCAGGAATAACTCAGGCACTTGGCAGTACAACTCTAATGGTACTTATGCGTCTACGACTTGGGCGAATGCTACTACCAACGCAGAGCTGGCTGCTTTGCAGGAGGCTATGACGGGTGCAACTTTTGCTACAAATAAATTTGATATTTCTACTGCCTCTTATTCACAAAATTTTTCTGTAAATTCACAAGAAACGTCTCCAGAAGGAATAGCATTCAACACTGACGGCACGAAAATGTTTGTTGTTGGTATTACGTCAGACAATGTAAACGAATACGACTTAACTACAGGCTTTGATGTTTCTACGGCAACATATTCTCAGAGCTTTTCTGTAAACGCACAAGAAGCAAATCCAAGAGGTTTAGAATTCAACACTGATGGCACGAAAATGTTTATCGTTGGTAATGCTGCAGATACTGTATTTGAATACGACTTAACAACAGGTTTTGATGTGTCTACAGCTTCTTACTCTCAAAGTTTCTCAGTATCTACGCAAGAAACATTTCCAACAGGAATAGCCTTTAACACTGATGGAACAAAAATGTTTGTTGTTGGTCTTACTGGAGATGACGTAAATGAATACACTTTATCTACTGGATTTGATGTTTCTACTGCTTCTTACTCTCAAAACTTTTCAGTAGCTTCCCAAGATACAGAACCAAGAGATGTAGCTTTTAATACCGATGGGACAAAAATGTTTATTCTTGGAAATACGGGAGATGATGTAAACGAATACACATTAACTACAGGTTTTGATGTTTCTACTGCATCATATTCTCAAAACTTTTCTGTTTCATCGCAAGAGACATCTCCACTAGGATTAGCGTTTAACGCCGATGGTACTAAAATGTATGTTGTCGGTGATGCTGGAAACGATGTAAATGAATACGCAATAGGAACAACAAACTACACAAATCAAATGAACAAAACCCAACTGGACGCTATCCCTGATGCTAATCACTTCACACTAGCTAATGATTTAGATTTAGCAATTATCTTTAACATGTCTAGCGGTACTACGGCTCCATCCAGTGATGGTGTGGCAATTAACTACGATGCGAATGTACTTAATAAAGGCGCGATACTGGGTACTGATTATGACTATGACGCTCCTGCCCAGAATAAGGTCAGGATTACAGCATTGACAGGCAACAACCTGAAGGTGCGGGTAGTTTGATGAATGGCTCATGTATTTGTATTAATTATGACCATTGGAGGTGTTGAAGTAGCTAACGATAGTTGTCGCGAAGCTATGTGCTTTTTTAATTTAGACACCTGCAATAGTTTTGCAGCTAAGTTAAGAAGAAGAGGAAGCCCAAGCACCCAGACCATAACGACATATTGCAAGCCAATTTTAATTAACCCAAATGAGGATGGAATAAAGGTGTATTAGAATGCCAGCAGAAATAGTAGCAGCGGTTGCAGCCGCTAACCAGGCATTTAACTTTATTAAGAAAGCCGTCCATAAAGGGAAAGAAGTACAAGACTTAACAAGAGCAATTAGTAAGTTCTGGGATGCTAGAGAAGAAGTCAGCGTCTTAGAACAAAAAGCAAAGACTACAAGTAAGATAGGTAAGTTGCTAGGTAGTAGTTCAATAGAAAGCCAAGCACTAGAGGCTACGCTTCAGAAACAGAAGGCAGAGCAGCTAGAAAAGGAATTGAAGGATTTATTCTATTGGACGGGTAACGCGAACCTTTGGCACGATATGTTAAGGGAACGCATAAGGATAAGGAATTTAAGGATAGCAGAGGCAAGGAAAGCAGCACAAACTAGAGCGGCCATGATAGATATATTAGTAGTGTTTGGTTGCTTTATAGGATTAGTGTTTGTTTTCTATTCGGTGAGTCTAGTTGGAAAATAGAATAGACAGGATTGAAAGCAAGATAGATGACCTTCAAGAGGCTGTTGTTTCCTTGGCCCGTGTAGAGGAAAGAATCACCACTATCTTTAATCGTCAAACATCTATTGAAGATAGAATAAATACGATGGACGATAAGTTACAGAAGATGTCGCCGTCTGTTGCCTTTGGTGAAAGAATATTTTGGATAGTAATCGTAGCTACTGTGACTGTGATAGGAAGAATGTTATGAGACGAATTGGAAAAATGATACGCGAGAAAGTTCAGGACATGACTGAAGAAGAAGCAGGCAAAGTGGTTGTCTGTACTTTAGGTCTTGTTGTTATCTTATTCTGTGCAGTTATATTCGTATGATAAGCGCGTTAATTGGCCCAGTCAGTGCTATCTTAGACAAGGTAATACCTGACAAAGACCTGAAAGAAAAGCTGTCTCACGAGATAGCTACTATGGCTGAGCGTCATGCTCAAGAGCAGGTCATGGCTCAAATTGAGGTTAATAAAGTTGAAGCAGCTCACAATAGTATGTTTGTTGCTGGTTGGAGACCTGCTATTGGCTGGATATGCGCTTTGGGAATGGCTGGAAACTTCCTGGTAATACCATTTGTAAATATGGCTTTAGAGTTATTTGATACTGGGGTAGTAGTTCCTTTAATAGCTTTAAGTGAGATGATGCCCGTGTTAATGGGTATGTTAGGTTTAGGTGCAATGCGAACCTTTGAAAAGACTAAAGGTGTCTCAAGAGAAAAATGATGACTATCGTAGAGTTTCCTGTTAACAAGATGGACTCTATTGCTGAACAAGCAGACGCAGAGCTTTATGAGTGGTGCTTAGAAAAGATAGAGCAAGGATTAGACCCAGTATATTTAGTAGGGATTTTGCAATACAACGCCCACTATATGCTGACTAACATGGTTGAGGAAGAGTAATGTCTGATATTTCACTCGCTGCACTTGAACAGCAGGCTGCTATGGGCGGCTCTCTTTTTACAGACCTTTTTAGCACTCCAGTTAATCAGTCATTAGACACTCCATCTTCTGGAGGAATGACCTATGCTGACCAAGTTTTATTAGGCGGCGCTTTTCCCGTACTTAGAGACAAAACAATACAAGAAGAAATGGAAGGCCGCTTTGAGACTGCCGAATCTTTAGCTGATAACGCCTATATGGTCTTGTCTCAGATACAAGAACTTGTACCCCCAGAGCAACAAGCAGACGTAACAGCAGAGTTTTTAAGAGAGTCTGGTTTTAGCTCAGATGTTGTTGCACAGATGTTGAAAATACCTAGAGACGCTGTGGATGCAGCTCTAATGGCTGCTGGCTATGATGTTACTGGTCAACCATTGCTTGAAGAAGATGTTTTTTCTAAAAACAAGTTAATTCAAAACGAACTATTAGACAGTGATGTAACTGGTCAATCTGATGTTTTCTTTGACTATGTAAATATTGCCGAACAAAACAAAGTTGGTTTAACTCAAGCCGAATTTGCAGATTTAATGGCAAAAACTAACGCTGCTACTTCTAATGAAGAAATATCTCAAATACTTACTAATGCTGGAATATTCCACGATACTGCTAGTTTAGACCCAGATACAGGTATGGACATGGGCGGTAGGTTAATGGATAGGATAACTATTACAGACGCTGCTACTTCTGCTCAAGCTAGCGCAGATTCTTCAACATCTACCGATTCTACAGCGACTAACTCTACTAGCACAGCAACTACTAGCACGGCAACCACAAGCACGGCAACCACAAGCACGGCTACTGACCCTACAAGTACAACATCTACAAGCACAACAACAACAGGTAGCGAGACTGCTGCTTCATACTCATGGATATACGAAGATGGTGGGTTTGTTTATGCGCCTTATGATGTAAATGGAAACAGATTGCCTGGGGGAGAAAGAGTAGAAGTAGATGATGTAGCTGGAACTGAAAACAAGACTTTTAATGAAGGCGATACCGTAAGCATTATATTTTTGCCAGATGGCGCAGTATTAGAGCATGGCGGCACTGATGTAAATGGTACGGGTACAGGCACAGGAACAGGAACTACTACACCTACAGGAACAGGAACTACTACACCTACAGGAACAGGAACAGGTACAGGCACTGGAACAGGAACGGGTACAGGTACAGGCACTGGAACAGGCACAGGAACGGGAACAGGTACAGGCACAGGGACAGGCACAGGAACGGGTACAGGTACAGGTACAGGGACAGGCACAGGAACAGGTACTGGGACAGGTACTGGGACAGGTACAGGTACTGGTACTGGGACACCTACAACTATAACCACAAGCACACCTACCACTACTAGCACAAGTACACCCACTACTACTGGCACTGGTACTGGAACGGGAACTGGTACAGGAACAGGCACGGGAACGGGAACGGGAACTGGTACTGGGACTGGGACGGGAACGGGGACGGGAACTGGTACTGGGACTGGGATTGGAAGAAACGGATTGATTATTGGTTTAGCCCAACAAGCACCAATCACCGAACAAATGTTTTCAAGAGAATTATTTGAGCCAAAATTTACTGAATTAGATAATGTAGCTCAGGCTTTAGGAATGCTTCAATCTATAGGAAGGCGATTTTAATGACATACTTAGATTTAATTAATAACGTCCTCCGCAGATTACGAGAGGATACAGTAGATACAGCTAATGCTACTGACTACTCTCATCTTATAGGTGACTTGGTTAATGACGCTAAGAAGATTGTAGAAAACTCTTTTGACTGGACTGCATTAAGAGACTCCATAACTGTTAACACTGTAAGTGGTACAGATACTTACTCACTTACTGGTAGTGGTGATTTGGCTGTTATAAAGGACGTAATGAACACTACGTCTAAAAGATTTATGCACCTTAGAAGTAAAGAATACTTTAACAATGTAACCTACAACACTACACCACAATCAGGCTCTCCTGATTATTTTACATTTGTGGGTACAGATACTAATAAAGATTTAGAAGTCCAAGTTTATCCAAAGCCTGATGCAGCATACGCTCTGAGGTTTGATGTTGTTAAACCACAGACTGATTTGACTGCTGATTCGGATAGCTTGTTAGCACCTAATAACCCTGTTATACAACTAGCCTACGCTATGGCTTTGAGGGAAAGGGGTGAGACTGGCGGTCAGAGTGCAGCAGAACAATTTGCTGTAGCCTCTACTTCTTTATCTGACGCTATTGCATTTGACGCTAACAGATACCCTTCTGAGTTAACCTTTCAGGTACGATAATGGCCCAGAAACTACAAAGCATAACTATTACGGCTCCAGGCTTTGCAGGGATTAACACCCAAGATGCCCCGTTAGCTCAAGACCCTACCTTTGCATCGGTTGCAGATAACTGCATTATTGACAAGGAGGGGCGGGTTGCTGCGCGTAAAGGTTATGACATGGTGTCTACTAATGGCCCTGCTGTATTGGGGAGTTCTGATGGCATAGAAGCCATACACCAGTTTAGGGATTCAGGTGGTAACACCAAGATATTCTCCGCAGGTAATAACAAAATATTCCACGGGACTTCTACTTTAACTGACGATACTCCAGCCAGTTATACAATCAGTGCTAACAATTGGAAAATAGTTAACTTTGTAGACCATTCTTACTTCTTTCAAAGAGCGCATGAGCCATTGTTATATGTTAATTCTGTTGCTGATGTTGAGAAGATGTCTGCTCATGCTCATGCTACGGGAACTCCACCTCAAGCTAATGAAGTATTAGCTGCATTTGGTAGGTTGTTTGTTGCTGACTTTGCAACAGATAAGTCCACTATTTACTGGAGTGACCTTTTAAACGGTAATGCTTGGAGTGGTGGGTCTACAGGCTCTATAGACATATCTAAGGTATGGCCTAATGGTTACGATGAGATTGTAGCTTTAGCTGCTCATAACGGGTTCTTAATTATCTTTGGTAAGGACTCAATAGTTATCTATGAAGGTGCTGATAGTCCTGCTTCTATGACTCTTTCAGACACTATATCTAATATAGGATGTGTATCTAGGGACGCAGTTGTATCTACTGGTAAGGATTTAATCTTTTTAGACCGTTCAGGCGTAAGAAGTCTGGCAAGAACAATTCAGGAAAAGTCCTCACCTATTGGGGATATATCTAAGAACGTCAATAATGACATTAAGAATCTGGTAGCTAGTGAAACAGGTAACATCTCTCTACATTACTCTCCTAAAGAAGCCTTTGTCTTGGTTAACTTTCCCGTCCTTCAGACGGTGTATGTCTTTGATACAAGATTTCCTCTCCAAGATGGTTCATACAGAGCAACCACTTGGTCTAGCATGGCACCACTACGCTTCACTAATTTGGTGGATGACACTATTTACATTGGGAACGCAACTGGCATCGCTGAGTATGACAGTTATACAGACGGGACAGGCTTCTATCAGTTAAGTTACTTCTCGCATCCCTTAGCGTTTGGGGATAGTTCGGTTCTTAAATTTTTAAAGAAAGTTAACCTAACTACCTTTGACGGCGCCGAAGCCCCAGTAGTATTGAACTGGGCCTACGATTACTCAAATGCTTATAAGAAGCAGGTTTATACACTACCTGCTAACAACGCTGCACAATACAACATTTCTGAATACAACACTGAAGCTGAGTATTCCAGCTCGTTAAATCTAATTAACAGGCAGAAGATAAATACTTCTGGTTCTGGTGCTGTTGTATCCGTAGGAGTAGAAACAACTGTGAACGGTAAGTCTATTGCTATTCAACAACTAAACATTCATGCACTACTTGGAAGGATTGTCTAATGACTGACTATACAAAGACAACGAACTTTGCCGCCAAGGATTCTCTGGTGTCAGGAAATCCTGCTAAGGTGGTGAAGGGAACTGAAGTGAACACCGAATTTGATAACATAGCAACTGCGGTATCTACTAAGGCTAATTTAGCTGCCCCGACATTTACGGGGACTACAACTGCCGCAAACCTCACAGTGTCAGGAACATTCACTGGCACTATTGATGGAGGGACTTACTAATGTCAATTTTTGACGTAAACAAAGATGGCGTTGTTGATTTCAAAGACCTTGGTGCTGGAGCAGCAAATTTATTTGGCCTTAATCAAGGTGGTGGTGGTTTTTTTGGTAGTGCTGGCGCAGGTCTTATAAGCGCATTGGGTCAGGGTATGCTGACTGATAAAGCAATTAAAGATATAGGCCAAGCCCGTCAAGAAGCTAACATATTCTTTGGTGGTGCTACCGATTTACCCACTTATGAAGGCGGCTTATTGGGTGAGGTAGGAAGACAGTCTCAATTCAAACCATTTACTGTTACGGGTACGAATGTATTTGGTCAGCCTGCGGCGGCTACTATCTCTCAAACGGGTACTGAGTTAGCTCTAAGCCCTGAAGAAGCTGCATTGCAAAGGTCTTTGACTGGATTTGGTCAGGGTGCTTTTGACTTTTTGGGTGACCCCGCTCAAAGGGCAGCAGAACAAGCCTCAGTAATTGGGATGTTAACTCAAGACCCATCACAAAGAGCAGCAAGAGAGCAGGAGCTTTACAACAGGCTTGAAGGGATGCAGCGGCCTGCTAGGGAAAGAGAGCAGCTAGAGCTTGAAGAAAGGTTATTTGCCCAAGGAAGGGGCGGCGTAAGAACCGCTGCTTATGGAGGAACACCTGAACAGCTTGCAGCACAAAAAGCTATTGAAGAGCAAAGAGCAGTTAACGCTATTTCAGCTATAGAACAAGCCAGATTGGAGCAAGCATTAGGTTCCGAACAAACCCTTGCAGGTTTGGGTGAATTTAGACAACGCGCAGGACTCTTTGGTGAGCTTGGTCTTGGTGCTATTGCTGGTGCTTACCTACCACAACAGGAACTCTTGAGAACGCTTACACCTCAATTGGAGGCTTCACGTCTAGCATCCTCTTTACAGGCCACTGGGCTAGGTTTAGGGGCTGGTTTGGCAGAATCTGCAATAGAATCCCAGTTAGGGTTTGAAGGGCTTAAAAACGCTCTGAGACAGCAGCAGTACCAAGGTTTGTTTGACTTGTTAAGCGCTGAAAGGCGAGGCCAATCTTCTGGAACTACTACAACTAGCTCTGGTCAAAGCGGAAATTTATTTACTAACTTGATTAACTCCGCAACAGAAATGGGCTACTCGTTAGAAGATATATTGAATTACGGGAATTAGTAATGGCTATCGACATACAATCTTTATTTAGCGACATTATTGAGACTCCTGCTCAACGTCAACAGCGTATGCTGACAGAGGGGATACTCAAGGGACGGGAGTTAACTGGTGGTCTTACGGGACTAGCTAGGACTCAAGCACCTCTAGTATCTGCCCTATCTATGCAGATGCCCCAGAGACAAGAAGCACTCCGCAGGGGTGTTGGTGGAATGTTGGGCCTTGATGTTAGAACTGAGTCTGAGAAGCTGCAAGATATTCTAAAACAGGCTAATACTTCTGACCCGCAAGGACTCAGAAATTTAGCAAGAGATATACGTCAAATAGCTCCTGCTCAAGCTATGACGCTCTTGCAGGCCGCTGATGAAGAAGAAAGAAAGAGAAAAGTTGAAGATATTGACTTAGAGGCCAAAGAGCTTACTTTACAAGCCGCAAGAAACGCCACAGCCTCAAATGCTTCAAGACTATCTGCTGCTTCAAGTATTGTCCGTCAGGCAGACCCTCAACTAGCCAGACTAATGCCTGTTTTATATGCAGGAGACCCAAATGGCGCAGTTTCTTTTGCAGAAAAGTTTATTTCTCCAAGTGCAGAAGGGGCTACTCAAACAAAAATAAATGAATACAAAAGAATTTTGATTGCTAACGGTATGCCTGAGCAAGAAGCTATAGATAAGGCAACAAAAGTTGCTAATGGAGATATTCGCATTGAGCTTAATCCAGATAATCCTTCTTTAGCGTTTTTGATTGATGACGTAGAGGGTAGGGTTGATAGGATAAATGTTTCCTCTACCCTTACAAGACCTGAAAACGTTTCAGAAGATGGTGCTGGCGAGCCACTTAGCCCAGAAGAAGAAGGCATTTCTATTTTAGAAAGATTGCAAAATACTACTGGGCCATTTGCAATAATTTCGGAGGTTATAGGTAGGATAGGAGACGCAACATATAGCGAAGATATGTTAGATGCGGAAAGAACTGAGAATCAGCAATATTTAAAACTTCTCGAAAGCGACATAGTTAGGAGCTTTTCTCTTAGCCCAAGATTTCCTTTCGGTGAACAAGAAAGAATTAGGGAAAGAATACGTATTAGACCTTCTTTTTTGGCTGGAAGAGGAACCGCCTTGGCGCGAATTACTGCTATTGACAGCTATATTGAAGAAGAGCAGAAAAATTCACAAGAATTTTTAGACAACCCTGAGTTTTCAGAAGAAGAAAAGGCTAAAGAAAGAATATTTCTTAATTCAATGACAGAGTTTAGAAAAAAACTTCTTCCAAGGATTCCAGATGCAAGTACATTAAGTTTAGATGCTGTTAATAATCTGTCTAAATCAAGAGTTCTTAGTTTTATAAATCAATATACTGAAGAAGAATTAGACAATCTTGACCCCTCAATACGACAAGCAATGGAACAAAAATTAGGTGGTAACTAATGGCTAGTGGAAAAGAGTTAAAAGAATTAGCTTCTCAATCTGATGCGCCTTCTACTGGCTTTTTGCCTGATGCTCTTTCAACTATAAGCAGAGGTGTTGCAAGCATGGTTTCTGGCGACGTAGAAGCCAGAAGACAAATGCAATTAGACCAACTCTCTCCGGGAGAAAGATTAAAGTACCTTGCTTCAACGGCTGAAATTAGCGCAGAAACGCCAATTGAGACCACTGGGACGGCGTTTGGCACTGGTTTTGTTAACACAGTCCCTTTTGCTGTTGGTATTGGTCTTTTGTCCCAGGCAGTCCCGCAAGCAAGAGCGGCAAGTGGAGCAGGACGAATAGTCACTGGCTTGCAAAACGCAATAAGCAACTACGGTAGGGTTTTTAGGTCTAGGCCAGGAACAACAATTGCTGGGGAAAGTTTTGCTGGCGGGTTTGGAGGAGCAAGTGGTTTTCGTTTAGAAAAAGCTTTTCCAGATTTACCTGGAGCAAGGCTCATTGGAGAGCTTGGCGGCGGCTTGGCTGTTGGATACGTTCCACAGGCTTTAAAACTTGCCCCTACTTTTAAAATTTTTAGCTCTTTAAAAGAAAGAATGGCTCCATCTGCTGCAAGACAAAGAGCATCAGATATTTTAGCTGCTGGTGATAGACAAGGAGCGTTAAGGGCTTTGCAGGAAGCTGGAGAGTTGTCTCCTGGCGCAGAAATAAGCACATTTACCAGAACCGAATCTCCTGTGTATAGTGCTTTTGAAAAAGCAATAATAAAAGGTGCTGAAGAGGGAAATTTATCAGAAAGGCTTGCTAATTCAATTGAACAAACAAATGCCGCAATCAGAAACGACTTAACATTTGGCGGGGCATCAGAGCAAGATATTAGCAACTTGTTTGAAAACCAAGTCCAATTGTTTGGAGACCTTATAGACGCAAGAATGCAGATAGCAACGAGTCGCGCTAACACAGCAATATCTAGAGTTCAGCCACAAGACGTAAGAGAGGCAATTGAGCCAGTTGTTCGTGATGAGCTTTCTTTAGCATTAAAGCAAGCAAGAGAGTTTGAGGACGAGCTTTATAAAGCAATTGACCAAGAAGATTTTGTTAATGTAAACATATCTAAAACAGCCAGAAATCAAGCTGACGCAAGTTTGGCAACTGCCCAAAAGGAAAATATGCCTAATGCTGCTAGATTTTTAGACCCTGAAAGTTCTGCCTATATTGGAGACCAAACTTCTATATTTGAAATTAGAGGAATACAGAGCGAATTAAGGGCTGAGGCTAGGGCTGCTAGGGCTGGAGATAACCCTAACTTTCAAAGAGCTAGGCTGGCAGAAGAAATAGCAGATTCAATAACAGAAGATATTGCGAACATATATGTTGATTCTGCTGAAGAAAATACAGTAGCTACCGCTGTTGCGTTTTCTAGAGAGTTAAACCAAAGATTTAACCAAGGAGATGTTGCTAGGATTCTTAGGAGGGATAGAACTGGTGCTGAATCAATAGACCCATCAAAGACTCTTACTGCTACTTTGGGTGCTGGAAAACAGAAAAACACTGTTGCTTATGACCGTATACTTCAGGCCGTATCTGGAAAACCAGAAGTTCAACAAGCTATGGAAGAGTTCTTGAGATTTACTTTTTTCAGAGGCCAAGAGTTTAATCCTAGGGACGCTCAAAATTTTCTTATCTCAAATCAAGACTTGATGAATAGAATGCCAGCGTTTAGGTCAGAAATACAAAATGCAATCAGAACAAGCAATACTGAGTCCTTGCTTCGCTCAAGAAGAGAGGGAAGGCCATTTTTAAGCCCAAGCGAAAACAAGGCAATAGTATATATTGAGCAAGGCGCAGAAGATGCGTTTAACAAAGTTTTGTCTTCTAGGACAACTGCTAGGGACATGAGAAGCCTGATGACAATGGCGCAAAGGGATACAACTGGAGAAGCCCTTTCGGGCCTTAAAACCTCTTTTGCAGACTTCTTGCTAAACAAATCTACATCAAGCATACCGCTTCCAAACGGCACTAAAAGAGACATTGTTGATGGGGCAAAGTTTAGGGCTTTAGTTGACGATAAGAGAACAAAGCAGGCAATAATGACTCTTTTTTCCAGAGAAGAAAGAGCAAGACTAGAAAGAGCCTCCAGAACTGTAGATGCTCTGTCTAGGCAGTTGGCATCTAGAACGCCAGTTGAGCTATTTGCAGAACAAGAGATGAACTTACTGCAAAAGGCTGCTTTGAGAATTTCTGGAGCTTCTATAGGTAGGGGTCTTGGAACTGGAACTCTACAGGCCCCCCAATTAGTCGCAGACATATTTGAGAATATGGCTAGAGGGGGAATAGTTGGAGCAGAAAGAAGGCTGCTAGAGGACGCTATATTTAATGAAGATTTGTTTAAGTCTCTGCTAGAAAGACCTTCTGACGGCCCTATGTCGAAAAAATCTCAAAGAGCTTTACGGGCTTGGGCGGCTCAAACACTTGCTACTTATGGGGATGAGCAGCAGGAACAAGATTAAGTTTTGAGGCCAGTGCGGCATCCTGGGTTCCTCCACCCTCGCCTTTGGGTGCCGTACTGACCTCACCTTAATATCCAGTCTGTAAACTCCCTCACTGTTACCCTCTTACTCGTTTTCCTAGTCTCTCCATTGTGTCTAAAGTAAGTAACTAGGCAGTCAGCTAGAATTATGTCTCCATCAGATTGATGAGAGGCTAGTAATAGGTATGCTCTCTTATCTTTAAGAGAATCCACAAGCCTCCTCAAGGCTAAAGCCTGTCCCCTATCTGGTTTAGAGTTACCCTTCTTGCACTCAATGAGTATAAAGGTTTCATTATCTACTTCTATAAAGGCATCTAGGTCAGTAGGGTAGATGCCTCTGTGAAACTCCATCCCCTTAAACAACACTAAGTTTCTTGCGTGTTTTTTATTTCTTATCTCTGACACTAATGTAGCTCCTTATCCATTACCTCTTTGTACCTCATAGAGATGAACATACTAAACAACTCATCTACTGTGTTATTCTCCTCCATGAAGTCTGAGTAATCCCTCACCATCATTGCTAGAGTCCCTATCGCCCTCTGTTCCGTCCCCTCCAAATAGGGTAAGTTGTCGTTCACCCACTTCGCCAGTTCCTCTGGCTCCATGGGGTCTACCTCTACACTCTGGGTTTCCTGTTTCAAGCCAACATACTCCGCATATCATTCTTTTGCCACTTCCTACACCAGGGACAGAACCACCCTTTAACTACAAGACCGTCCTCCCTGTCGTAGATGATTAACATTTTATTCCCACATTCGCAGATTTGTTTTAAGTCCATTATTCTATCGGCTTCCAAGTTAACACATCAATGGGAGGGGTTAAGCTCTTAGCAAACACCCTAGAAAAATTACATATATGTCTGGTAGTACAAGTATTGCATGGGCCTATACCAGTGTAAGCGTGTTCTCCTTGATTATGGTATCCGTAGAGAACAAAGGGAACCCTAGTAAATACAAACTTCTCTGCAATCTGCATAAATATATCTGCGTCTTCACAAGGGTAGGCTAGGTCAACATTGTATCCGCTGGTCTTGTCGTAGGCGCTTCTTCTAAACATTCCAAAGTGTCTCCAACCATACTGACTAAGCGGCTCTCCGTAATTCTTATGAGCTATGTACCCAGAAGGTAGATTGTCTTCAATGTATGCCATATCACTATAAGCAAAACCTATTTCTGGATTCCCTTGGAAGGCATCTACCATTAACCTAACTGCGTCTGGATATAAAAAGTCATCATTATCTAAATGAGCTATTAATTCACCAGTTGTATTTTTGAAAGCCTCAAGTCTATTCTTTGATATGCCAAGATTCTTCTCATTCCTGTAGACCTTTATTCTTTTATCGGTCATGGCTAACCCAGCAGCCATTTCATAAGTCCCGTCTGTAGAATGGTCATCTTGTAAGATAAGCTCCCAGTAAGGATAGCTTTGGTTGATAACACTTTGAACCACCCTTTTTAGCAATTGGGTTCTACCGTTATACATTATGGTAATAATAGATACCTTTGGTTTACCCTCCAAGTTAAATGGCATCTTCTAATTCCGCGTTCTTTCTTCTCAATTCTTTAACCATATCTTCTAAGTCTGCCCTTAAATACTTCTTGGGCTTTCTGGAGCTAGTCAGCATCTCATCACAGAAGTCATCCCCATACATACTCCTCATGTACTTAGAATACCCTTCTCTAACGTGAGTCCTATGCCGCATACCGTACTGATTACACCCAGCACATTGAGGATGGATGTTCTCCTCCATAATCTTAGTGGCTTGCTTCCCTCTTTCTATCCAGTGTCCACCCTGCATATTCTTCCAGTGATACCACTTCCCACATGATACACACTCTATAAAGCCATTCTTATCAGCAGCTACCGCCGCTTTCAATCTAACGTGTTTCTGTAATAACTTAGCTACATCATCTATCAAGGCTCTAAGTGTTTTCTTTCGCATATCACTCTCTTAAATATTCTAAGTTAGGCTCTTTAACCTCGCTCTCTATGAGCAGGTCTATATAGTGTTTAGCTTTCCTCAAGTCCTCAATACCATTCTTACTCCTCCACCTAGTGACATACTTAACCACGTTGGCTTCGCAGTAACTTAAATCGTTAGCCTGGATATACTCTATGGGTTGGATTTTAAAATCCTTATAATGATTCCCACCTACTTGTATGTCTTTTGCTTTAACATCTATAACCTTCTTGTCAGTAGAGCTTGGCTTGTTAAGATGCTTCTCTATCAGTTCCTCAATGACTGAACTCATGTTCTCCTTGTTAACAAAGCAGTAAGTCCTGAGGTCTTCATGCAGGTCTTCTCTCATGTTCATAGTGAACCTTGTGTGACCCGCTGGCTTGTAATCGTCTTTTTCTTTCATAAGTAATCTAGGTTATCAGTAACCTCTCCACTCCTCTTCTTCTGTTGGTGTTCCGTAGCCCTCTTCATGGCTAGTATCTTGTTGGACTCATCATAGGCATTCCAATTAATCACATCTTTGTAATACCTACCACAGCCTACACACCAGATACTCCCCACGGTAGAAGTAGAGCATATACCTCTACAGGGATTCCTAACCCTAGCTACACCTTCGACAAAGGGCATAGGGTTGGAAAGTGTTTGTTTACACATATCTCTACTGGCCTCCCATATTTTTCTGCCAGCTTCTCACAGTAAGTACGAGAAGGGTTGATGTCATCTTTTTTGTGATAGATGCACTGTTGGCAGTTTTCAATAATGTTAAGTTCGCTCAGTTGTCTCATGGTGTTACCGTTACTCTACTAATTTCGCCTTTACTTTTGTCATAAGTGATTGCTAATGCGCCCCGTTGGGAATGTTCAAATCCCCTAGCGCCATAGGCATCTCTAGCGTTTAATGTAGGATGTCTCTCTATCACCGCACCGGATACCTCTACTACTTCTTTGGTATGGTAGTGTCCTGTACTAATGTATATGTATTCAGTGTTTGCCATCTGACTACGGAACCTTGGCTCAGAGAAGAACTTGCCAGCCAATCCCCTAATCTTAGTTAGGTGTCCATGATGCCATCCTAGAAAGACATTACCCCAAGCAAATGAGTAGTATGGGAACACACTATCATCCACGGTGACTCTCTTGTTCTTCTTAAATGCCATCTTCATTATGGCCTGCAACCAGACAGACCCAGTTAAGTCGTGATTACCCTCGCACATTACTACATGAACGTGCTTATGCTTGTGCAATAGCATTTCTACCGCCCGTACACAGGTTTCTACGGCGACTTGGACTAGTTTAGGGTATCTACCATCTGAATCAAGAACGTGCTTGTTTAGTGGGGTTACGGAGGTCAGACCGTCCCAATGTAGGAAGTCCCCCATTTGAACGAATACTGCCTGTTCAGAGTCTGGGGTTCCGTTAATCATATCCCCGAATGCTTTGTATAAAGTATCCTCTGCAATCTTAATATCCCAATCAGCACCAGTCTCCTCATTCCAGGAGTATGCACCTATGTGATAGTCAGTGATTGTGTACACTGAGCATAAGTCTTTATCAACTTTCTTAGGAGCCTTGATTACAGGCCAAGGTTTTATATTCTGAGTGAGGTTTTCACATAGCTCCCTCATTATTTCTTCTTGTCTTTCTTTATCTACCTCAGTCTTGACCCACTGGATTTTAGTATTGCCATCAGAATCAAGGAGCGTTGATTTCCCCTTTACTTTATACCCGTCTGGTACATGTTTGTCTGACTTCTGCCAGCCTTTCTTGGCCGCATTTATTTCGACAGTTCTCTTAGATGACCTGATGTTGAATTCACTACATCCAAGCTCCTTAGCAGCAGCGGCAGAAGTTCCAAACTCTATCCAAGCAGTAAGGTATTCTCTCTGCTTCTCTGTCTCGCAATACTCTAATAGTTGCGGGTCTGGAGCGGCCCTGACAGATACGTTATCCCATTTATCGCCCATAGTTATTCCTTAACTGGTTTCAATGTGTCGAAGTAAAGGCCATTCATTAAGCAGTCCCTTGCTCTCAACGACCTCATTCTTAAATCGTGTGCGGTATCAAGTTTTTTTCCTATGAATGTCTCTTCATAAAACGCAAACCTTCTTGACAGAAGTTCAATGCTGAACTCCTTAGACATTATGGAGAATCCACTATTAGTAATATCCCTTATGTCTTCTTTTTGATTACACGCCAATAAATATGGCTTGTTCTTTTCTATGTATGATATTTCTTTATCAGTGAACGCTCTCCTACTCTCGTTAAGAAGTTTCTTCTCATTCGGTGTTAGTTCCTCAGCTAACGCTTCTTTTACCTTTTCTTTATTAACTATTTTGAGCTTTCGTGTTTTCAAGGTATTCCCCTTTGGCCTCTAAGATTAACCCGTCTTTGGCGCAGAAGTTTTGCATCCAATCCAAGAAGAATGTCATCTCCCCTACAGTCCAGTTAGAAGAACTTGTAACCTCTGCCTTCTCGCCTCCCTCTGGGTTCTTAATAAACCTTAGAAGAAACTTCTCCTTAGTGTCGCTGTAACACTTAGTTTTAAGCCACCGATTCATGCCTTCGTACATGGCTTCATCAACGTCTTCTGTCTTCCAGTTATGCTTTGCAGCCTCTCTTGTCCAAATCGCTTTAAGGGCTTTCTGAGACAGGGAGGAGAGGGTGAAGTCCTCCACCTTCATCCCCCCATCAGAGTAGGCTATGTTAGCAAAACCAGTCTTCTTAATTAGCTTGTCAATGTCCTTAAAGATTTTCTTCAAATCTGAAACATCATTAGCTACCGCAGATACTGGCATACATCCTCCGGTTTAAAGCCCATCGCATCACAAACAGTAAAGAACGTGGAACACTTCATATCTTTCCTATTCAACATAGCGTTGTAGTTAGATGAGGCCATCCCAATGTCTTTAGCAATTTTGTATTGTGAGACTCCAGAAGATTCATGGAGCCTCCTTAACACATTCCCAAAATGGTCTACCACGGAACATCCTCAAAGCTGGCAGTTGGTTCAGGGGCTTTGGCCTTAGCTTGTTTTTTCTCAAAAGAGAAACTAAGCACTGGCCTTTTAGGATTGCCTGAAGTGTCGTTCTTCCAGGCACTCACTAGATAGTCAGTCCCCTCTATGTTGCACTCACCCTTCAGTGTTGGTGCTTTAGGGTTATCAGTTTCGTTCTTCCAAACTGCACCCCTGTTAGTGTTATCGTATTCCATTATTCCTCCGAATATTTATTAACTAGTCTTTCAATTTCATCCACTACCTTTCTTAGAGTTTCATCAAGACAAGATATGAAATGCTCATCTCTATCAACTCTAACTATCAGGGGCTTCATGTCTGGATGGTATGCCATGAAGTCCCACCACTTCCTACCAGTGATATACATACAGCCTTGTACCTGCTGAAAGTATTTACTGGGCAACCTGCCACCTCTTAGATAAGATACCATAGTACCTCCCAAGGGTGACTTGATTTCTAAACCTCCATCGTCACCAATCAAACCATCTGGGCTTGCGCCAGCTTGATAATCATTGTGAAGACAAAAGCCTACTTCCTGAACTTGGTTCCCAGTCTCTAGTATGTATCTATCTCTAGCGTAGGGTTCCAGCTCAGTGCCACGTTGCATGGCGTCAGTTACCTTTACATAGGTGGATTCACCCGTAATGGCCTCTGCTACTAGCGCATCAACATAAGCCTTAGCTTGGGTTGACGCTGTTCCTTTTATTGTAAGAACCTTGGAGAAGTTAGAGGCAGACGGTACTCCCAGCCTAGCCTTTAACCACTCCTCACTACCTTGTTCGCAATCTATTAGTCTCATTGACTCGCCCCCTCAGTGAAATTCGTTTGCTCTGTCGTACCGCCTCTAAACAACAGTTAGAGACATATTCGCCAGTGCAAATTCCTACCCCTCCATAAGCTCGGTTTGTTCCGGTGTAGTTTAATAGTTCTGGAACCGCACGACATTCGCCTCCACATTGGCGGCAGGTTGTAATTTCTTTAAAATAAATCATCGACCCATTGCCTTCTCGCCATCGTCATCATCATAGGCTCTCAATCCACATATTGATTGAAGACCATACCTTCTGGCGTAGGTAATCGCAGCAGCACCTTCCTGGGGCTTAGGGCTGGCTATGGGTAAAGTGTAGGACTCTTGTATCCACTCACCTGAGTCGTGCATTAGGATGGTGGTAACGCCCACCCCCCTTTCGGTAGACACAGGATGCTGTGAAAAGGACAGGAAGTTCTTACCCAAGATTGGCGTAACACAGTCAATTATTGACTCAATGTTCGCGTACTTTGACTTAAAGAATGGGTTGGATTGGTCTTTCTTAACGGCTTCCATTTCACTCTGCGCCTTTCTAAATGCTGGTGCAAAGTGTTTTAGTGATTCGCTAGTTTTCATATCTCCTCCTAAATGGGTCTGGTAATACTCTCTCTGGCCCCTCATGAATCTTGGGAACCTTGAATCTATTTCTGACAGGGTTGTCCACCATTGGCCTTCCCCTTGGGGTCTTTAACTTGACTCCATTGTTAAACAATATAGTTCTAATACTGTTAGGGCTTAGACCTAATTCAGCGGCTATGTCAGTGCCTTTCATGCCTTTCTTTGCCATAGAAATAATCTTTGGATACAAATCTCTGTGGCCTCTCTTAGCCATAAGTCATCTCCGACATCCTCTGCTCCTCGGCGTATTCTTTGGCGTAGTCATCCTGCCACTTTTCTAAAAGACCCTCGCAAGACATATTGTCAAGCTCGTAAGCTAAGTATGACTTCATTGCTTTTTTAATCATGCCAAAGTATTTAATTCCAGCCGCCAAATCGCCATGCACTGCTTTAGTCAACAGTATCTGAGCCTCCTCGCTACTCTTGATGTGATGATTCATCACCTCATCCAAGAAGTTATCATCATCCTGGCTCAGGATATGTAGTTCTTCCTCAACATTTTTGTTCTTGATGTTTGCGTATCCGCATGAATCAATGACGTAATCACTTATATTTGTTTCAACGTAATATTCCAATCTGCTCATGGTGCTTCCTCCCCTATCTCTTCACCTGTATGTGATTTATGGAAATATGCCAGCATTTTCATCAAGCAATTTAGTTGCTTCTCTGCGTCTGACTCATCCAACATCCCAAGACTAACAAGCTCGTCAACAAGCAATTCTTTCGCTTCTTTGATTTCTTGATACATATATTTGGTAGCCACCATTGAGCTACCCCACCCTTGCGTTTCCACCTTCATAATTACTCCCCCGTCATTCTGTGGAATGTGAATTATTATCGGTAATACTATTCTTGTCAACAACTAAAACTCAATTTGTTGAATTATTTTCTCTTTAGTGTTTTCTTCTTCATTATCAAATACTTGGTCTATCTTGTAGTCCATTGACCTGCCTTCCCTAGACACAAATTGCAGACTCTGGTGATGATAAAGCCCGACTTTACCCTCCCATCTACCATGCCTTTGCTTGGCTATGATGAGTAGCTGGTCGAAGGTTTTATCAAAATACTCCTGCTCCTTCTCGTCCAATTGACCAAGTTCTTTTAGGGATTCCCGTTTCTTATTGGCCCAGCAAATAACTAAGTTATCCACTAAGTCCACGAGGGCGCTTGAACCTTTCACATCAAACTTTGTAGGAATGTATTCTTCTCCCGCGCTCTGGGGCTTTCTGACGTGAGAGACTAGGTGAATGTGAGTGTTTAGATGTTTAGCCGACCAAGCTAACCTGTTGATAATGTCAGCTTCGCCTTCGCGGTTCTCCACACCGATTCCGCACTTAGCCAGGGAATCAATCATGATATGGTCACAATCTAAAACCTTACCGCAGTAGTTCACAAAGCCTAATATTTTCTCAGTCTTAACAGAATCTAACTGGTCATAGATAACAAGATATTCATTGGCTAAGTCCATGAAAGTATTAATAAATTCCTGACTTGGCTGTCCTGCTGTAAGTCCTGCTGCTTGCTGGCACATCCTCCAAAGAGTTTCCTCTGGCTTCATCTCAAGGGAAGCAATCGCAATCTTCTTACCCTGACACATCAAAGACAGGGCCACTTGGCCTAGCACCATTGATTTCTTGTGACCATTCATGCCAGCCCACAATGTCACTTCGCCAGCCCTTAGCTTGAAGTGCTGACTGACCTTAGACCAAGGTAATAAGTCACCTGAAAGCTCAAGATTCTTTGCCCTTTCATGTATCTGCTCCCTCCAATGCCCTGCATGGTGTATCTCCTGGGCCTCGGCTTCCCCGATAATGCTGATGTAGTCTCTGAAGTCCACGTTATGGGGGATATTCATATTATTATCTCCCTGGGTTTGAATTCTTTATCTTCTTTTCTGTTTCGCTTCCAAGTCCTAACCGCTGCCTTCCAATCCTTCATTGGGCCAGTGCTTAGCTTCCAGCCTCTCGCTTCGTAGTAGTCGCAGAAATAATCACCATCAAGTGAGAACCCTATTTGCTTTGCATAGTCCTCAACTTCACTAGGCTTTGGTCTAATAAACTTAGTTATTTGTTTATGGTTATTAGTTAGTGGTTTATGGTTAGGTGACCGTTTGTCACCATTCGTTGACGATTCGTCACCAGTCCTGCTACCTTTTGCTCTATTCTTCTTATTGATTGCTGCCCTGTCATGGTATGCACCCAGCTCTTCAGCTATGCGCTTTTGCACATAATGCTCACCTTCTAGGGTAAAGAACCGAGACAGCACAAATTCTACTGCTGCAACCTCTTCATCTGAGACTGCCCAAGTCCATTCAATAGCTTGCTCTCTGGTGGGGAATTGTTCCCTATCGTAACAACAGTCCATAATTAGCGTGTACGCGCCGTGCTGAAGCATTGTCAGCTTGCCAGCTTTTATGGAGTAGTCGCCAATATTGCGCTTGTAGTAGTGCATAGTCACTCCGCTTTAATTGTTACTCCCAAAAATATAATGCGCCACGGGGGAGTGAGAGCCGTTTTCACTGAGGGAGCTACCCGCAGCTAGGCGCAGTTACATAATAGCAAGTGTTGTGTTTGATAACTAGCAACGAAACACGCGCGTTTTATAACTAGTTAACCCAACAAACTGCAATTGCAATTTTTAAGCACTTTAACTTAACAAAATCAATGACATAAATTTATTTTTCATGTCCGAATTTCATGACAAAGTAGCTATAGCTATAACTCTAGGTACAGCTATAACTATAACTATCCTATCGCTCTTAGCTTTGCCTGGATTAGAGCTTGCTTATCTGATTCATTTAACCGCTCACCCTTGTCGCGTCTAGCTTGTGCGATTGCAACTATCATGTCATCAATGGCTCGCTGGTCTTGATTAGACCTATACAATGGCCTGTAGCGATTATCTGAGTCATCTGGGTACAGCGCAGACCAGTCTAGCCCTATGCTTTCCAGCACATCCAATGCCCCACACCCGCCATGACAGTGAATCAACACGCGGTTCCCGCCTTCTATCTCGGTAACTGATAAACTTGGTGTGCCGTCATCATGCGCTGGGCATCGAGCAATCCATTTGCTAATGCCAGTTTTTCTCACCATCTCTAGCCGCTCAAGAATTGTCTCTGCTTTACTCATTCAATATCCCCCAATATGTACCCCTTGGCAGGGTTTCAAGCACTAATGTTTTATGCTTACCCTTCGGCGTAGTGATTATATGCCTGTTAGAGCCTCCTAACCGTATGCAGGAGCGATTTTCTCCATGCACCCCTACCCTATGTATATCAAAAGCTTTTATTCCTGAGAATGCCTCTCCGCAGGTTGGACACCTACATATTCTCCCGCCTGGTTTAAGCTTGTAGTTAGTTGTTGGCATGATTACCCCTATAGATTAAATAAAACCAGCAACGTGAAGCCCACCATAATCAGGCATGAAAGTATGGCGTAGACTGTCTCGGATAATTGCTCTATTTGCTTATTGTTCATGGTTGATAACCTTCTTTAAATTTTCTAATACTTCCATTTGCCTACTTAGAACATATGCTCCGGTATCTGATAACTCCATATTGTCTAAGTCGGTGTGTAAATTATTATGTGCAACTAAGATAAGTGCGCGTAATGCCTTGTACTCAGATTCAGTAACGCTAAATGATATATTCATGGTATAATTTCCTTATCCTTTGTGGGATTTGGCCCCGTTGTTTGGGGCCGCTCTTTTTACAATTTATAAATAGCCAATCTTGTCATCTGTTTCATCAAAGATGGCAATCTTTGCCTTACCTGTAGAAGCTTCAATCTCTACATGGTACCGCCATTCCGGGTCGTCATTGTTTAATATAAACGCCAAGTCTATTGCTTTATCGTATGCCATGGCAGTTTGCAGTCTGTCGCTGATTAGTGGTTTACTCATAGTTTCCTCATAGTATCGGTTGCTGATTCATTCTGACAATCACGCTATCTGGTTCTAAATCCCAGCGTTTAGCCAATTCCATCTTGATTGACGCTAATTCTGGAGTGCCTGGTTGATATGGTTTGGTCCCGAAAAACTCGCAAAGCTTGGTCCAAGTAAAGTATTTTGTTTCCCCGTTATTTGTTATCTCGAAATCAATCATATTTATCCCCTCGCTATAATGTTATTAACAACTTTCGCCATGCTTTTTCCATGCGCTGGGTAAGCTATTACCTTTGCTGATTTATCCCAACACTGTCTACAGGTGCCGCATTTGCCGTCATTGTCATAGGCTTTGCACAATGACATTGAATCGCTGGCGTGCTCTGGCGTTGGCACTATGGTGCTAGTTGTATCGCCTGATATGGTTTCACCCGTTACACTGTCGCTGGAATACCTTACAACGGCATTGGGTAATGCCTGTATATCGTTTAATACCTTGTGAAACTTTTTAAACTTGTGCGAGCGCGTTGGTAGCCAATGGTTAACCCATGGCGTCTTTTCCATTACAAGCTTTATCTTTTCGGCCAGCTTTACTGAATATAGGTCGCCAGAATCAAACCAGCGGAAATAGCGGCTATTGTCTAGGGCCTGGACCATATCGGAAACCCAATCGTCCCGCTTCCAATCATCCTTATTGTGTACTCTGGGTGCTTTAACATTGGGGAATCTATAGTTACCACCGGCGGCATAGCATCCCGCGCATGCTGGTACTAATTCACCATTTTCTATAGAACCTGGGCAAGTATCACGAGCCACTAGCGACCAAGATAGGCATGGCATCTTGGATGGTTTAGAAAGTTTAATCATTGTTTAACCCCCCTGAATTTAAGTTCCATGCAAGCATAGTGGTATTCATCCCAATATTGACCGGCCTTCACGTTGCCGATTGAATCGCCTATAATAGCTGCCTGCTTGGCGTCATCCCTGATATATTCCAGGGAATCACTATCTAGTTTTTTAAATCTTGCTATTGTTTCGGAATGCCAGTTGTTCATTGTTTGACCCTCTTGTGCAGTGTGAAAGCTAATACCCGAATTATTTTTCCCAAACTTCGTATTGCGGAAACTTATTGGATACCAACTCGACCACGCTCTCTGCGCGCATGTCATCTGTGTAAGCAGTTGGCAATGTGTCAGTATCGAATAACTCTTTAATCATTGGGTCTGTGTGCTCTGCCATCCAAGTACCGTTTGACCTATATAAATATATTTTGTGCATTGCTGTATACCTTTATAGTTAGTGGTTCTGCCTAAGCAGTGATAGAGATACTATTGTATATGATAGCTATGGTCAACAATTATTTTGATTATTTTTACTGTTCTTTTATACAGTAGTTTATTGGTGGGAATTGCCTATAGATGAAAGTAGATTTATTGGGTGCTGACTGGGGTATTGGTTGCCATACAAACCCCCACACTGTTAATCCATCCAGTACTGTATATCCATCCAGTAGTAAGTTATCCCCAATAAGTTATCAACACTGTGGATAAGTCTGTGGATAAGTCAGCCTGGAGCCTGTGGATAAGCTGTGGATAAGTCAGGGGGTTGTGGATAAGTAGGGGGGAGGGGAGCTGGCGTGTCGTAATTATTATAGTACCCACCCAATCTTGCAAAAGAGCGATTTCAAAAAACCAACGAAATAGTTTTTATATCAATAAGTTATACTTTTTGGTATTTTTCGCTAAATATTGGTATGATTCGCCAATGAATGATTTAAATGCACCAAGTGGTATTACTGACTGTTCTGTAGAGGAAGAACCTAAGAAGAGGGGAAGGGGTAGGCCTCGTAAACCTGATAGGTTGATGACTCGCCAACAGTGGGAAGATGAGGGTAAGAAGGCTAAGGGTAGACCTAAAGGTATGAGGACTGCCATTAAGAAGCTTGAGGAACGCCTCCTATCCGCTAATAGAATAGAACACGTTATAGATGCCATTGTTAAAGCTGCTGAAGACCCTGAGCATAAGAATCAGGCCGCAGCTTGGAAGTTAATAATGGATAGAATGGCCCCTTTAAGTCATTATGATAAAACAAAAGGGAATGAAAAGCCAGTCATTCAAATCAACGTATCCTCTATAGACCGCATAGATACTGGGGTTCAGGACATTGAGGGTGAAGTAATTGAATAGATTAGCCGACCAACTAGCTAAGCACGAAGGGGTTAAACGCTTCGCCTATAAATGCCCCGCTGGTAAGTGGACTATAGGAGTCGGTAGGAATATTGACGAGGATGGTGGATTAGGACTTTCTGATGGGGAAATCTACACCCTATTAAACAACGACATCCAAAGAACTGATGAAGAATTAACCAATGCCTTTCGTTTCTATGAAGATTTAGATAGAGTTCGGAAGGATGCAATGATTAACATCTGTTTCAATATTGGTCTACCCCGTCTCAGAGGCTTCAGACTGGCTCTTAAACTGATGGAAACAAAAGACTACCCAGAGGCTTCAGTAGAGTTTTTAGACTCTCTATGGGCCTCTCAGGTGGGTCAGAGAGCCTTAGACGTAGCACACATGATTCAACATGGAGAATATCCAGATGAGGGGCGTTAACCACTACAAGAAAGATGGAACTATTCATAAAGGTGGTACTCATAAAATGCCCAATGGTGAGTTACATTCTGGGGCTAAACACACAAGTTCTAGTGTTAAGCTCTTTCATTACGGTGAGCTGAGTAAGAAGGCTCAAAACAAAGCACGTTCAAACTGGAGATAATTATGCCTATTAAAAAGAAAGGTAAGAAAAAAGTTAAAAAGCCGCCAGTTAGATACTGATGGCTCGTAGATTCTCAAGAGTTTCTAAGACTGCTAGGGGTACTCCCAAAAAGTATGTCCGTGGCGCTACTAATCGCACGGCTACAGAGAACGAAATAAGGTCTACCGCCCGTAAATACAAACAGGGAACCCTCACTAAAGCTGAGATGGACGCTATAGCTAAAAGGAGGTCGCGAAATGCCAAAAAAAGATAGCACCACAACTACACTTCAAAAACTTTCTAAGAAACATAATGTTCCTGTTAGCATTTTAAGGAAAGTAGTTAAGCGTGGTCAGGGTGCTTTTTATTCTTCTGGGTCGCGTCCAGGCATGACTCCTACAGCGTGGGGCATTGCTAGAGCTAAGTCTTTTGCTTCTGGCTCTGGTGGTGCTAGGAAGGCTGATGCTGACCTTTGGAAAAAGGTTAAAGCTACCCGCAACGCATGAACTTAGATATAAATCTACTAAATTGGCAGCAGGAGGTCTGGAACGACCCTACCCGCTTCAAGGTAGTCGCAGCAGGCCGTAGGACAGGAAAATCCCGTCTTGCGGCTTATTTGCTTCTAGTGAATGCTTTACAAGCTACTAAAGGCCACGTTTTCTATGTAGCCCCTACTCAAGGTCAGGCTAGAGATATTATGTGGAACCTCCTCTTAGAATTAGGAGGGGACATGGTTGAAGGCTCCCACGTTAACAACTTACAGATTAAATTAATTAACGGGATTACCATTTCTCTAAAGGGAGCAGACAGACCAGAGACTATGAGGGGTGTCTCCCTAGCCTACCTAGTATTAGATGAATACGCAGACATGAAGCCTGACGTATGGGAGTTGATTTTACGCCCAGCTCTGTCAGACTTGAAGGCAAGTGCTTTGTTCATTGGGACACCAATGGGTAGAAACCATTTTTATGACCTCTACAAACAAGCCGAGTTAGGTGGCGACCCCAACTTCAAAGCATGGCATTACACTAGCT
>Ga0209929_1000091_pt1 | contig 33060 bp, 54 predicted proteins | sample SalPon2_C_H2O_MG_2_FD_185731 | JGI IMG/M metagenome (GOLD analysis project Ga0209929, IMG submission 185731) | Salt pond water microbial communities from South San Francisco under conditions of wetland restoration - Salt Pond MetaG SF2_C_H2O_MG... ... | reverse complement strand
CGATATCGTACAGGCTAGACTTTGTGGTGCATGAGGCTGGCAGTAACAAGCCGTTGTGCTTTGTTGAGTGCCGCAAGAGAAGCAATACAATGGGGCAATACCCTACTTACATGGTCAGCTTGAACAAGGTTCTGTTTGCCAGAAAACTTGCAACGGCTTGCATGGTGAAGGCGTATTTGCTTGTTGAATTTACGGATGGTCTGGCTATGCTGGACTTCAACGAGGACTGCGATGTGAGGATCGGCGGTCACAATAACAGGGGCGACTGGCAAGATATTGAGCTAGTGGCTCACTACGACATAACAAAAATGAGGAGAATGTCATGAGTGTAAAGGCAATAGGATGGGCGTTTGAGCAGAAGGTAGACGATCCATTGGCGAAGCTAGTGCTGTTGGCACTGGCTGATCATTTCAACGAGTCAACTGGGGATGCTTGGCCGTCAATAGACAGGTTAGTATCAGTCACAGAGGGTAGCAGAAGCACTGTGATTAGGAAGCTGAAGAAATTGGAACAGGTTGGCTTCATCAGCAGAGAGAAGCGGTATAACAAAACAGATGTCTATCGGATACATTTTACTGGTGTCACAGAGACACCTCAAACAGTTTCTACTGGTGTCACACTGACACCTCAAGAACAATCTACTGGTGTCACAGAGACACCTCTAGGGGTGTCACAGAGACACACTAACACTTATGGAACACTTAACATAAATAATAATAGCAAGAAATCATCAAAGCAGAAGGTAAGCGATTGGACACCAACTCAGGATGACTTGGCTTATGCAACTGAGCTTGGGTTAGATGCAAATGAGGTGTTAACCGATATTCGTCTCTGGGATGAGAAGAACGGCAATAGAGCGTCATATAACAGCGTTACGGCTTTTTGGCAGGGTTGGTGCAGAAAAGAGTCTAAGCGGCGTCCTACGCGCTCTGTCGCCCAGCAAAAGCCTAATTATGCTGAGAGGGGACTGTCCGAGGCTCAGTTGGGCTTTATTGATAGCCTGACGAGGAAGTATTATGCAAAGTTTAAGCATGAAAGCTATGACTGGGATATGTTGCATGGCTGGATCACTGAGATGGTGCTTAACAGATATGATTTTAATCAATGGTGCGCCATGGGTCATGGCTTGCCGCATCACACGGAGCTATGATGACTGACAAGAAATTACCACAGCATTATCAGAAGAAACGGCTCAAGGCTAAGGACAAGAAAACTGAGGACGAGTTTCTCCGGCGGTTGCAAGAGCGTCCTGCGGCTCATGTTGGCAAAGATGTGGATATGCCAGCGTTCAACACGTTCTGGCGTTGGATGCAGAAGGATGCTGACCTGAGAGAGCGTTACAGGCTTGTGATGGAAAGCAAGGCGGCTATCGCCGATGCGAAGATCAGCGAGATACAGGAACAGGTTAGAAACGTAGTGCAAGAGGCTAGACAGGGTACGATTACCAAGGATGTCGCTTACGTAGCGATACAGGCGGCTAGGCTTGATATTGATACAGAGAAATGGCGCGCCGCGAAGTATTATCCAAGGATGTATGGGACGGATCAGAAGGTCGAGGTTGAGCATAAGCACAGCTTGGTGGATGACTTGAGGATCGTTCAAGAGCGCATGAAGGAACGTGAGATGAACACGATTGAGGGTACTGTGCAGGATGTTGAGATCAGTGATGATGAGTAGGCTTGCAACCGTTGAGTGCAATGTCACTGTTGAGCAACTTTTGTGGAATTGTGGCGGCGAGGGGATTGATGAGATGGTAGGGATTACAAGGGGTTTGTATTACTGGGGCGCGATTACACGCACTGAACGCGCTGAAGGCTCTCGCGTGAGAAATGATATTGAGAATGATTCTCATTCTCATTCGCAACTGGATACAACTCACAAGAGAAATACAACTAATAGTAACTGCAACTATATGGTGTGTAATAATATCAATGACTTACGGTATGAGCATGGTCAATAACGCCTTACATAATGGCTATTATGCGACAAACCAGCAACTAATAGTAGAAAAGTGGCTTCTTGCAAATGCGAATGATTCTCATTCTCATTCTCAGCCCCCCCCCCTGAAATCACACACGCCCCCCAGTAATAAATATATATACCCACAGACACCCCCCCCAAAGGAAAACAAATGACCGCTACCACCCCACCAAAAAAAATCCTAGACGATGTGAAACACGCCCACGCCCTTGCCGATGAGGGCAAGTACGAGGACAGTGCGCGACTCTGCGGCGAGTTGTTGCAAGCCTATGACAGCCCCTATGTAGCCAATCTGCTTGGGTTGAACCTGTTGCGGATGGGCAAGCCTGAACACGCTGAGAAGGTCTGGGAAACCGCCCTTGAGGATGATCCTGACTGTGTGCCTGTAATTACCAACTTAGCCAACCATCTGCGCGAGAGACACAGGTTTAATCGCGCTGAGAAGCTCATAGACCATGCGTTGCGTTGCAAGCCGCATGATTTTAGGGCGAACCACAACAAGGCGGTTCTGGAGCTTAATATCGGCGATTATAACAGTGGTTATAAGTACGCTAAAAAGGCATACGGTATCAGCCCCAATGACTTAGCCGCTAGGCATACGATGTCTCTGGCCTGTTTGAACACTGGCCGTTATCGGCAGGGGTTTAAGCTGTATGATGCGCGGCACGAGCTATTTAACAGGGATGATGCGCCGTTGCCCAAATACACTGGCGGCAAGGCGAAGGTTATTGTCCGGCATGAGCAGGGATTCGGCGACACGCTGATGACGATGCGCTTTTTGCCACGGTTGCAAGAATTGGGTGCTGAGGTGTATATTGTTTGTCCGAGGCCATTACAGAAGCTAATTGAGCAATCTGGGTTATGTAAGATACACGATGATAGCATAACCGATTACACGCATTATCTGTGGACGATGGACTTAATGGAAATGTTCATACAGGAATGGAGTGATTGGGATGTTCAGCCTTACATTAATGCCAGTTTGGAGAGCCGAGCGCATTGGGGTTCACAGCTTGGCGAGGGTGACGGTGGGCGAAGAATTGGCATCTGTTACAGTGGCGCGGCGCGGTCGGACTCGATTGCGGCGTATCAGATCGACAGACGCAGAAGCCTTGCGCCGAGTGAGGCAATGCAGATCGTGCGATCAAAGCCAGATGCCCAGTGGGTTAACCTGTCAAGGGAATTTGGCTTGCCAGAGGTAGAGGACTTTGGCGCGAGGATACAAGACTTTTCTGACCTAGCTGGTCTTATTAGCAATTTAGACTTGGTGATTACAGTTGACACGGCGGTGGCGCATTTATCTGGCGGCTTGGGCGTTCCTACTTGGATGCTCTCACGATACGATGCTTGCTTTAGATGGTGGCCGTACCAAGAAACAACTGCCCTATACAGAGATATGCGGTGCTTTTACCAGCCGAAAATGTTTGACTGGCAGTCGGTCATAGAGGCCGTTCAAAAAAAATTAAATAAAATGTAATTTTCTACTTGCAATCCCTATACACTTAAACTATATTTAAGTTATCAGGACAACAAATGGGAGATTTACTGATGAATAAATTGGATAACAAAGTTAACCCAGAAGCTAATATCTTATTGGTAATGGAAGATAGTTTATCTTATCAACAACAACAATACAAAGATTTGAACCCAGAATATTCAGAATTTTGCAAGATGACAAGGGAGTGGATTAAATTGTTAAAGAAGGCTTACTGTGCAAAGCAATAGCGCAACAATAAAAGGGGTGGCATAAGCCGCCCTTTTTCTCTATGGTGATGCGATGTCAGATAATTCAGAGCTATTAGCAAAACTACATGATGATCCTGTGCTGTTCGCTGAGACGGTGCTAGACGTTAAACCCCAGCCGTGGCAAGCACGAGCATTGAGGGCTGTGCGCGATAATGACAGGATAGCGATCAAGTCAGGCCACGGTGTCGGCAAGACGGCGTTCCTGTCGTGGACGGTGTTGTGGTGGTTATGTACGCATTACCCCTGTAAAGTCGCTGTGACGGCGAACACGGCTCACCAGTTGAGTGATGTGCTGTGGACTGAGATTGACAAGTGGGCGCGGAAACTGCCGCCGTTCTTCAAAGACCAGCTAGATTTCAAGACCGACAAGATTGCGCTGAAGGGCGCGACTGACAGCTTTGCCGTTGCAAGAACCAGCCGTAAAGAGAACCCAGAGGCGTTGCAAGGATTCCACAGCGAGAATATGCTGTTTATCTGCGAGGAAGCATCAGGTATCCCTGACGTTGTGTTTCAGGTGGGTGAGGGTGCTATGTCAACGGCTGGTGCTAAGACCGTTATGTGCGGCAACCCCACCAGATCGGACGGTTTCTTTTACGAGGCGTTCCACGGCTCTCGTGAGCATTGGGCGACTATGACTGTTAGCTGTACTGACGCCACGACTGTCTCTGAGCAGTTTTTAGAGAGCATGGCGATGAAATACGGCGAGGATAGTAATATCTATCGGGTTCGCGTTCTGGGCGAGTTTCCTACCCAGTCTGACGATGTTCTGTTGCCGTTAAATCTGGTCGAGGACGCTATTAAGAGGAATGTTGAGGCAAACCCCAATACACCAGTTGTCTGGGGCATAGACGTTGCAAGGATGGGTAGTGACCGTTCTGCGATTGCCAAGCGGCAGGGCAATGTCTTGTTTGAGAAGATCAAGACCTATCAGAACAAAGACCTGATGGAACTGGCAGGGATTGTGCTGAGTGAGTATGATGCCACCCCCTATCAGCTACGGCCTAGGGCGATGTATATTGATGCCATTGGGCTAGGTGCGGGGCTTGCTGACCGCCTCAGAGAGCTAGAGCTTCCGGCTGTGGCAATATCTGTCAGTGAGACTGCCAGCCTGAAGGACAGGTTTAACCGCTTGAGGGATGAGTTGTTCTGGAACGCAAGGGAATGGTTTGAGGCGCGAGATTGCAAGATACCCGATGATCAGACTTTAGTGCAGGAACTAACCAGTGTGCGGTATAAATACTTGAGCAATGGCAAGCTAAAGATTGAGAGCAAGGATGAGATGAAGCGGCGAGGCCAGAGGTCGCCGGATGTCGCTGATGCGTTTGTCTTATCGTTTGCCCAGCAAGGTGCAGTTGCAGGGGGCTACTCAAGAGGCTATACTTCCAACCGATCTATCAACGTCAACAAAGGGTGGATAGTATGACCGACAACATCATCAAGTTTCCGAAGGATAATCACTTTGAGATTGAGCTTGAGGAAGTTGCCACGATGATAGAGAATGTCAGCGAGATTATTGATATATTTACCCAAGGGCTAAACGCCGCCCACGACATTGACCCCGACACGATTATGTCGGCTATGATGCAGGGTGCGGCTATCTGGGGCTTGAGGGCTGGCATGACAGCCGATGAGGTTATGGATACGTTTAAGATAATTAAGATACGGCTAGAGGATGATTACGATGCCTGATTATGGCGAAAGGCAAATTGTTGGCGTTCCGACAGGCTTGTTAACGCAAGCTGGAAGGCCAATGTATGAAACGCCTTATGGCGAAACGGTTTCAGAAAAATCAGTAACGCTTCCCATAAATGGATTTTTTTACAATGTTCCAAGCATCCATCAAGGTGTTCAATATACTGAAGATGAAATTTACAATATGCTTGTTAACGGCATGATTGAGCCAACATCAGTGCATCCCACAATGGAAGAAGCAATTACGGCGGCAGAATTACGAAGCAGTGGATTATTAGGATATTAACATGGCTAAAGACCCCCGATTGGATAGGGTTGGTGTATCCGGCTATAACAAGCCGAAGCGCACACCAAGCCACCCGACAAAATCTCATGTGGTAGTCGCCAAGGAAGGCGATCAGGTCAAGACCATTAGATTTGGTCAGCAAGGTGTTTCTGGTGCTGGTAAGAACCCCAAGACAGCATCAGAGAAGGCGCGGCGTAAGTCGTTTAAGGCTCGTCACGCCAGCAACATTGCCAAGGGCAAGATGTCTGCGGCTTATTGGGCAGATAAAACGAAATGGTGATATAGGAGACTGAAACATGGCTAAACCCCAGCCAAATGTTTTAGTCAACACTGACCACGGCATGATGATAGTCAACAGACTGGATTATGCCCTCGCACCAGACGGACAGACTGGATACGGTGTTGGCTTTCAATTACTGAACAAGGGCAATTATGACCCAGAAGAAATCAACCTCGTCAAGTTCCTAGCAAAAGATATGGCAGAGAAATTAGACCGCCCGATCACGATGATTGACGGCGGTGCTAATATCGGTGTGCATACAATTGAATGGGCAAAGCAACTTGGACATCGTGGCAGAATTGTGGCATTTGAGGCGCAGGAACATATTTATCATATGCTTTGCGGCAATGTGGCGATTAACAACTGCTTTAATGTGAAGCTGTTCAATGCGGCACTAAGCTCGTCTGAGGGCTGGCTAGAGATACCCAAGCCAAACTACAACGACACTGGCTCGTTTGGCTCTATGGAACTTAAACAGCACGCCAAGAGCGAACATATTGGTCAAGACCTGACCAAAATGACCACAGTAGCTACTATGGCTATTGACGACTTTGAGTTTCAGCATCTGGACTTTCTCAAGTTGGATGTTGAGGGCATGGAGATGGAAGCTCTGGCTGGCGCGGATGAAACCATCAAGCGTTGTAAGCCTCGAATGTTAATCGAGATTATCAAGATTGACCGCGCTGAAATCTCTGGCTGGTTGCATGAAAGGGATTATATCTCATATCCATTTGCAGGGAACTTTATTGCAATCCATAAATCTGATAGTATGTCGGACAGGATTACGTCTGAGAATGGCGTTGTGAGCATTTCTTAACAGGAGTTTATTATGTACGGCAAAGGCAAAGGCAAAGGCATGAAAAAGGGCGGCTCTAAAACAGGCAAATACTGCTCATAATGGCCAAGCAAGGATTGTATGCCAATATCCACGCCAAGCGTAAGCGTATAGCGGCTGGTAGTGGCGAGAAAATGCGTAAGGTAGGTGCAAAAGGTGCGCCTACCGCAAAGTCGTTTAAGCAAGCGGCAAAGACTGCGAAAAAGAAAAAAGGCAAGTAACCATGGCTGTCAGAATGGCTGATCCTGCGCGTTATGCGCCTGACCTACTGGGTTTCTATCCACAGGAACGCCAGATTGATCGCCGTTACGAAATGACTGGCGTTAATCCTTATGCGATGAACGCTGACAGATATGTTTCTGGTTTATTAACAGACCCTATGGCTCGTGCAGAGTTTGGCACTGGTTTGTTGCAAGGCGCAACAACAGATTTGGGTGGTACGCCAGTAGATGTTTATGCAGGTGCTGTTGATGTAGCACAAGCGATCACGCCGCAAAACAATCAATTTAATTACTACACTAATCCATTCTGGATGCTGTCACAGTCTGGCGATATAGCTCAGAAAGCGCAAAGCGTTGCTGGATCAGAGGCTTTGGGTGAAGCTGTTTATGGCAAGCCAGAGCAAGGCTACGAAATGTATCGTGACCCAGCCCGACTTATTGGCGGCGTTACTGGGGCTGGAGAACTTGCGTTGGGCAAGGTGTCTAAAGAAGTCGCGCCGTATGTTGCAAGGGGCGTAAATTATTTAACTGACGCTATGCCTAGACCGCAAGCTGTTACACCAGAAGGCTTATTAATGGATGTGCCGCAACAAGCACCGACTCAGCCACAGACGCTTTTGATGGAAGGCGACAATGTGCCATCCGCAACACAAACTGTTGACAATGTGCCTATTGCAGAGCCAGCACAAGTTGTGCCGCCTACGGACGAAAACCCTGTTGGCATCATTGCATTTCACGGTTCTGGCGCAGACTTTGATGAGTTTAAGTTAGAGAAAATTGGAACAGGCGAAGGCGCACAAGCGTACGGTTATGGTCTGTATTTTACTGATAGTGAGGACATTGCGAAGTTTTATCGCGATGCCATAGGTGGTAGCGGTTATAAAAAAATTGATTACAGCAGTGATACTCATGCGGCTAAAAGCATACCAGACATTGATCATAAAGAAGTTGATGGATACAAATCATACCGAATTGATCAAGCAAATGATGTGATAAAATCAGCATTAAAAATGCAACGTTTTAATGTTGATCCTGACGAAAACGCCTTAAACATTTTTGAAATGACGTTTGAAAGAGATGGCGCATTACAAATAGATATGCGTGACGGAACAAGCGTATCGCTATTGAAAAATTTTGAGGGGGATAGTTTTACAGTTACCCCTCTTAAAAAAGCAGAGGGGAAAACTTACAAAGTTGCCTTAGAGCCAAAGCCCGAAGATTTGTTGGATTATGACTTGCCGTTAAGCCAACAGCCTAAGATGTTAAAACTAATTGATAATGTCTACGGTGATTCTGAAATCGTTATTTTACAGGCTGGGCTTGACCCAGCCACCGCAACAGGCGGCGATTTTATAAAAGCGTTAGAAGGTGTAGGTGAGCAAGGCGGAAAACGCGCATCAGAGTTTTTAAGAAATGTAGGCATCTTCGGCATCAAATACCGCGCCGCAGGATCAAGAGGGTCAAAAATTGACGATGCGGCGGCAGAGCGCAACTATGTTATCTTTGATGATAAGTTAATCAAGATCATGGAGAAGTACGGCATCCCTGCTGGGGTATCGGTTACTGCCGTAAAGGGTGCTATGCAAGATACTGATGATGGCTTGTTAGCCAAGGACGGACAACAGCCACAAGGACTGCTATAATGCCACTCATCAAAGGTTACAGCAAAAAGAGTATATCTGAGAACATTCGCCGCGAGATGAACTCTGGCAAGTCTCAGAAGCAAGCCACAGCCATTGCGCTTGATGTGGCGCGTAAAGCAAGGAAGCGGAGAAAGAAATGATTGTATGCCCAGACTGCCCCTATCGTGGACGTTGCGAAAACATGGGGCGTTGTATCCAAAAGAGAAATGCTGTATCTATGGAACTACCACAGCCAAAGCCAGTGCCTGTTATTACAAGCAATGGCAACGTCATGTCTGGCAAGGTGAAGGATGATAACTCGATTTTATACAAGGCCAAAACAGCCCTTACAGGCAAGAAAGCCCGAACCAAAAACTGAGTATGTACGTTGCGCGAATTGCGTTACGCACAAAATATGCGATACTGAGATCAAATGCGTATATGGCGCAAAGGTAAAACGCAATGGCAAAAATGGACGACTATCAACTAAACAGCATCGTAACGGCTGAGATACGAGACTCGCTAAATCACTTTGATAGTGAGTACAGTGCAGAGCGAATCCGCGCCCTTGACTTTTACATGGGTGAGCCGCTTGGCAACGAGATAGAGGGTCGTTCACAGGTTATTAGCACAGACGTTGCGGATGTCATCGAGCAGATCATGCCTCACCTGATGCGCGTCTTCACAGCCAATGACCAGTATGTGCGGTTTGCGGCTAGGACGGCTGAGGACGTAGAGCGTGCTGACCAGATTACCGACTATGTGAACTACGTCATTAACCACGATAACGAGGGCTACAAAGTCCTGTACAACTGGTTCAAGGACGCACTGTTATTCCGGCTGGGCGTTGTCAAGTATTACTGGGAAGAAAAAGAGGATGTCACTGAGGAAGAATACGAAGACCTCAGCGAGATGGAACTTACCGCGCTCATGGCCAACCCTGACTATGAGATAGTTGGCACGATTTCTGAGCAAGCCACTGCGTATATGGTGGACGAGATGACAGGCGAGGAAGTGCCTATTAATAGCTCGTTCAGCGTAAAGGTTCGCGTTAAGCGCACATCCGGCAAAATTAAAGTTATTAATATTCCACCAGAGGAGTTTCTCGTTAACCGCAGAACGGTTGACCTAGATGACGCGCATTTTGTAGCGCATCGCACCAGCATGACTGTGAGCGATCTGGTGGCTATGGGTTATGACCGCGAAGTCGTTGAGCGACACGCTGGCACAGGTAGCGATGTTGACCTAGATGAAGAACGCTCAGTCCGTTATCAAGACCTAGAAGCCAACACAGGCATTGATGCCGCAGACCCAACACTCGCAGAGGTTGTCTATTACGAGTGTTACATGAAGGTTGATTACGATGACGATGGGATTGCTGAGTTACGCAGGATTGTCGCTATCGGCGAAGGTGGCACTGAAATCCTCAGTAATGAGCCATATGATCATATTCCATTTGCAGTTGTCAGCCCCATTCTGATGCCGCACCGCCTTATCGGGCGTTCCATCTATGACATGACTGAGGACTTACAGGTCATCAAGTCCACACTAATGCGTCAGTATCTGGACAGCGTCTATACCAGCACCCTGCCACGCATAGCGGCTGTCGAGGGCATGGTAAATTTTGATGATTTATTGGATGGGACCGCTGGAGGCATAATTAGGGTTCGTCAACAGGGTATGATCCAGCCTATTCAGGGCAATCCTGTCGGTAATGAAATCCAGCCATTGCTAGGATATCTAGATCAAGTCAAAGAAAGCCGAACTGGTATGAGCAAGGCATCACAAGGGCTTGATGCTAATGCCTTGCAATCCACAACAGCTAGTGCTATCAGCGCGACTGTAAGAGGCGCACAGGTAAAGCTAGAGAGCTATGCTAGGACTATGGCCGAGTGCGGCGTGAAGCAGTTGTTTAAGGGCATCCTGCACCTTGTGACCAAGTACGATAACAAGGCGCGGATCGTCAGACTGCGGAATAACTTTGTGCCGATTGATCCGGCTGAGTGGCATAGTGAGTTTGATGTCATTGTACAGGTCGGTTTGGGTACGGCTGACGATGAACAGAAGATTGCTTTCCTGCAAGCTATTGCGGCGAAGCAAGAGCAGATATTGCAAACGCTAGGAACAAACAATCCTGTTGTTAGCCTATCGCAGTATGTTTCAACGCTGAGAAGTATTGCGGAGATTGGCGGCTTCAAGGACGCTGACCAATTCTTCAACAACCCACAGCAGATACAACAGCAGATGCAAATGATGCAACAACAGCCACAGCAAGACCCTAATGCGGCGCAGATGCAAGTTGACATGGCCAAGCTACAACAAGAGATGGCATTGAAGCGTGAGCGTATGCAGATGGAGATTCAGTTAGAGCGTGAGAAGATGCAAGCCGAGCTAGAGTTGAGGCGGCAGGAACTCGCGGCAGAGGCACAACTAAGAGCGATCAAGGCACAGACTGATGCCGAGATCAGCACTAACTTACCGAGGTAGATATGCCAGCAGAACGTGGATATGCAGATATAGGCAGAGCAGGTAGAGATACATCTGCGAGTCGTGACACAGGTCGCCCTGATCGTGGACAAATGCTTTCACAGCAAAGAGAGGCTGTTAGACAATCTCAACAAGCCGCTAGACAAGTTGGCGATATGGCGGTGCAAAGCGGTTTAGATGTATCTGCGGCTAGACAACGGCAACAGCAAGAGTTAGCGGCACAAGCGGCATTACAACAGGCTATGGCACAGCAAGCCGCGCAACAGGCGGCGGCACAACAAGCGGCGGCAGAGGCTGAAAGGTTTGCTAGGCAAGATAGAATTATGCAGGAACAGGCGGCACTTAGCCGTTACCAGCCTGTGCGTGATCCTCAAGGCAATATTGTTGGGCAGATTACACCGCCATCACAAATTCCTATGGGTATTATTCCCTTACTTTTTTCAGCCCTACCATTTGAGCAAAGAGTGTACTCAGGCGATCCAAGATATAACCCATTTGATGTGAGCGGCCGTTTTGACAGAGATAATGGCGGCAGACAACAGCAAGTTGCTCCAGTGCAAGACCCCATGACAGGTCAAGAGCGTTGCCCAGAAGGGTACTATTTCAACGAAACACTGCAAGCCTGTATCATGGATACACGCTCAACTAGCCCATTCCAACCAGAAGGTTCAATGGGCGTAGCTGGAATGTCCCCACCAACAGGCTACTATGCTCGTATGGGCTTACTTGACCAGCCACCAGCAGGTTTGTTAGAGGCTGGCTTTGGCTCACCACAGGATTTTGCGGCGGCTAACACAGCCTTTCGCAGAGGCGCGGCTACACGCCCAAGTATGTACACTGACCCCTATAACTTACAAGGATATACACTCTTATCATGAACGAAGGAAAACTGCGTGAGCGCATGGATCGCGGCGAAAAGGCGGCGGCACTCCTGCGAAACGAAATCCTACAAGAGTCGTTTTCGTATCTGGAAAATCAATTTATTACTGCGTGGAAGGAATCTGGTGTCGCCGACACTGAGAACCGTGAACGCATTTACCAGCTTCTGCAAGCCCTTACAGCATTGCGTGGACACATCGAAAGTGTGGTCATGGATGGTAAGATTGCGAAGACAAGTCTAGGTGGCTTGAAATGAAACCTCAATTTAGTTTATAAAGGAAATAGTGATGAGTACCGATAACTCTAATGAGAACGGCGCAATATCAGCACAAGATGCAGTAAGCCTGTTAATGCAACCCCCGATCGAGGACAAGGTTGACGATGAACAGAGCGTAGAGGCGGCGGCAGTTGAAGAACAGCCAGAAGCCTCAGAGCCTGAATATGACGAGGCCGAAGCCGAGGTAGATGAACCCGAAGCTGAAGCTGAAGAATATGATGGCGAAGATGTTGAGGACGACACTGAAGAAAGTGACGAGCCAGAGCAACCCGAAGTCTATACCGTCAAAGTAGACGGTCAGGAATACGAGGTAACGCTTGATGAACTCAGATCAGGATACAGCCGTCAACAGCATTTTACAAAGCGTAGTCAGGAACTCGCCGAGCAACGCAAGGTCTTTGAACAAGAGGCCGCCGAGACAAAGCAGTACCGTGATTACTACGCTCAACAGCTTGAGCAATTAAGCAACCAACTCCAGCAGACAATTCCTAGTGAACCTGACTGGACGGCACTAGCACAGCAATATGAAGCTAAAGAGCTTTTTGCTATGAAGGCCGAGTACGACAAACGCCAACAAGAAGTGGCGCGAGTTGAACAAGAGCGAGAGCGCATCGCTCAACAGCAACAGGCTGAAGCACAGCAACAGATGCAACAGCATCTGGTGGCACAGAAGACCGAAATGTTGGAGCGTATCCCAGCATGGAAGGATGAAGGCCGCAGAAACAAAGAGCGTCTTGATGTCATTAAATATGCACAGGACGTTGTGGGCTTCAGTGAACAAGAGATTGCAAATGCGTCTGACGCGAGGGCAATCGAGTTGCTGTATAAGGCATGGCAGTACGACAAGCTCCAGAAGGATGCCCCTGCTGTCAAGAAGAAAGTCCAAAGCGCACCAAAGGTTGCTAAAGGCGGTCAGCCAAAGACCAAGGCTCAAGTTAAAACTCGTCAACGCCGTGACGCTATGAATAAACTTACGAAGACTAAGTCTATTGATGCGGCGGTGGATTTTTTAATGTCTGGTCGTTAACAGGAGATTACTACTATGACCACTTTTACCACAACTGACGCCATTGGTGAGCGCGAACAGCTTGCTGATGTCATTTATCGCATTGACCCAGATGAAACTCCAATTTTCTCTGCGGTTAAAAAATCAACTGGCAATGGAATCTTCCTTGAGTGGCAAATTCAAGAATTGGCGGCCGCAAGTGCTACCAATTTTGCAACTGAGGGAGCAGACGCATCGATTGCCGCCGCAACACCAACTGTTCGCGCTGGTAACTATATGCAAATCTCACAGAAGGCTTATGCCATCTCAAACACACTTGAGCAGGTAGACAAAGCTGGCCGTGAGCGTGAAAGTCAGTACCAGCGAGTGTTAAAATCACTTGAGCTTCGCCGCGATATCGAGAAAGCTATCGGCGACACTAACGTAGCTCGTTCTGGCTCTGACCCTCGTAAATCAGCATCGCTGATGACTTGGATCACCAACGGCTCTGTTGGCACTGGTTCAGCCTTCTCTGCTGGTCTGGGTACTGATGCCGTGACTGTTGGTACAGCCGCTTCTCGTGGTCTGTCACTGGCACTCATCGAAGACGGTATGCAGGACGCATGGACGGACGGTGGTTCACCAGAACTTATGGTGACATCAGCCGCCAACCGCGCTGTGTTCTCCGACTTGTCAGCTTCAAGCAACTTGGTAAGCAACCAAGTGAACATGACCAAAGCAAAGGAAACCACCTATGTTGGCTCAACATCTGTGTTCCTGACTGACTTTGGCACGATTGAAGTAGCACCTAGCCGCTTCATGAGCAACGACAAGTTGTTCTTGATCGATCCTAGCTTTGTTGAAGTCGCCACCTTGAATGGCCGTAATTTCGCAGAAAACGAAATTGCCGCAACTGGTGACGCTGAGAAGTATCAGATCGTTTGCGAATGGACACTCAAGCCACTCGCCCCGAAGGCACACGCCGCTGTGCTTGACCTAGACGGCACAGCCGCCTAACTAATCTATGAGAGGGGCGGTTCGCCGCCCCTTTCTTTTGAGAATGAGAATAATTATCATTATCATTGGCATAGGTGAGAGATGAAACGCCCCCTGATTACTGACCCCAAAACAGGTAAGACAGTCTGGCTACAAAGCGACACTGAAGGCGATCACATTGTTACTGAGCAACGGTTTGACCCACTGCTCAAGATCAACAAACAGATGAACGATGACTGGCAGTATGGCCAGATGCGTGGAACGCAGAAGCACATGGCGCACATTGCCGAAATACCCAATGTATTGTATCATCACCTCTTGAAGACGCTGGGCAAGCCTAGCGAAAACCCAAAGGCGTGGAAGCAGTGGCTCAACGACAGTGAGAACCGCGCTTTTAGAACTGGTGGCGGCAACATATGAGCATTGGCACATACTCAGAGCTAAAGACATCTATTGCCAACTTTTTGGCAAGGGATGACCTGACGGCGCAGATACCTGACTTTATCCAACTTGCTGAAGGTCGGATGTCACGCGAGTTAGAGACACGCGAACAGGAAAAGCGGTCAACGGCTACACTAACGGCTGGCGATGAGTACATTGCCCTACCCACAGATATGCGTGAGGTGCGTGAGGTTAAGTTAAACACCACACCGATTACCGTTCTCAGCTATCACAGCCCAGTGTCTCTGGACACGAGTTACCCCGACTCTGCCACTGGCAAGCCTCTGGGCTTCAGCATCATTGGGCGCGAGATGAAACTGCGTCCCATCCCAGACAGTGCATATACCGCAGAAATCGTGTATATTGGGTCGTTAACGGCAATCAGCGATAGCAACACGCCAACGCTATTCCTGAGATCGCCTGACTTGTACTTGTACGGCGCATTAGCAGAAGCCTATGCGTATTTGCTCGATGAGCAGAGAGCCGCGCAGTATGATCAGAAGTTCAGCCGTGGCATGGAAGAGGTCAGACGAGATGAGGAACGCGCCCATTATGGTTCTGGGTCATTGTTTATCAAGTCTATTTACAGCAAGCAAAATGCGAGTTTGGAGTAAAACATGAGCGCAATGTCAGACTATCTTGAGAATAAGGTGCTTGACCACATTCTCGCCACAACTACCTACACAGCACCAGCCACGGTGTATGTCGGGCTATCAACAGGATCATTTGCCGATGACAATTCAGGCACTGAGCTTTCTGGCTCTGGGTATGGACGAGTAGCGGCCAGCTTCGGCGCGGCGGCATCAGGCACAGCCAGCAATGATGCGGCTGTTGAGTTTTCTGCCGCGACAGGTGACTGGGGTACAGTTAGCCACTTTGGTATCTTTGATGCTAGTACAGCAGGTAACCTACTGATCCACGGTTCGTTCACAGCGTCTAAGGTTATCGCTAACGGCGACATCCTGCGTATTCAGACAGGTGATCTGGACGTATCAGCCGACTAAGGGGGTAGGGCATGGCCACCCTTGAAGAATTAGATAGCTGGGGGACAATGGATGCTCTGGATGGCTTTGGCAATCTTGAGCAGTTAGACAACCTTAGTTTCACAGATGCTATTGCAACCGCTTCAATGGTGGCTACAACGTCATCTGTGGCGGTTAAGCTAAGAACCATAGCATCATCTGTTAGCGCGGCTATAACAGCCCTTAACGCCGCCACAAGGATAAGAACGAACAGCGCGTCAGTCACAGGTGCGGCATCCTTCTCAGCCGTTATAACACCTGTTAGAACAGTATCGGCTTCTGTCTCTGCGGCAATAACAGAAACTTCGTCCGCAATAAGAGTTAGGTTACAGGACGCAGTAGCGTCTATTAGTGTGACTGCGACAGCTATCGGTAGATTTGTTACTAATGCCCAAGCCACACCAAGTCTCGCTATAACAGCATCTAGCGGCGTTAACGCTACTTTTGTGAATGGCGGCACAGCATCTGGTGCTTTTACAGCAACGATGACTGCGGCTATACTTGGCGAGGAATGGTCGGATGCGGCTATTGGTGACGAGGAGTGGACGGCCATAGGCGTTGGCTCTGAGGTTTGGTCTGACATATCTGTTGGCAATGAGGTTTGGTTAGTGCAATGATTACTTTTGGTGAATGGCTACCTGATCAGCCAGATATGAACAACGCTATTGTGACGGCTAACAACGTTATCCCTGCGGCTAACGGCTATCGCTCTTTGCCGTCATTTACCCAGTTATCAACCTCTGCGAGCAGTACGCTTTTAGGCATCTATTCGGCGAAGGCTGATGATGCGACTATCAGTTTGTTTGCTGGTGATGCCACTCGCCTGTATGAGTTTAACACAGGCACTAGCGGTCTTGATGATGTCTCTAACGGCACTTATACCCTAGAGGGCGCGGAGCGTTGGCGTTTTGTGCAGTATGGCAATGATGTTCTTGTGGCTGGCGGCACAGGTGAGGCTATCCAGAAATGGACGCTAGGAACATCAACACAGTTTGCGGTGCTTTCCACAGCCGCGCCAAAGGCTGACTATATCGCCGTTGTTCGTGACTTTGTGTTCACAGGCAATATTGACGAGGGTTCTGGGCGTAAGCCGTACCGTGTCAAGTGGTCTGGCTTTGATAGCGCAACCGACTGGGTCGCTGGCACTAATCAGTCTGACTATCAAGACATCCCAGATGCAGGTGCTATACAGGGCATAGTTGGAGGTGAATTTGCCACCATCTTTATGGAAAAGGCTATTGTTCGCGCCACTTACACTGGGTTGCCGCTAGTGTTTCAGTTTGACAAGGTTGAGCCTAATCGTGGCTGTAAGATATCAGGCTCTATCTGTAATATTGGTCAGCTATCGTTCTATTATTCTGACTCCGGCTTTTATATGTGGGATGGTCAACAGTCCAGACCTATTGGTCAGGAAAAGGTGGACGATTTCTTTAGCACCGACTGCGACTTTAGCCATATTAACAGAATTACTTCCGCAGTTGACCCTATCAGGCAGATAGCGGTCTGGTCGTATGTCTCAACAGCAAACACAGGATCAACGCCTGACAAGCTACTTATATACAATTACTACCTAGACAGATGGTCTAGCGCGGATGTGAACTCCGACTTAGTTGCGCCGTTTTTTACGGCCACCTATACACTTGAGGACTTGGACAATGTCAGCACTAACTTAGATACAATACCAGCAAGCCTAGACAGTAGTTTTTGGCTTGGTGGCGAGTTTTATCTGGGTGGTGCATTAGCTGATCAGATGTATGTGTTCTCAGGTGCTGTGTTGGACGGCACTGTTGAGACTGGTGAGTTGCCGTTAGCGGCTGGCAAGCATAATCTTGTTACTCGCATTTATCCTTACTATGACGGCGGTAGCGTGACGTTGCAAGTCGGCACGAGAGATGCGTTATCGGACAGCGTGACATTTACTAGCGCGGCCTCGCCAAACGCAGACAACTACGCCAACTTCCGCGCACAGGGGCGGTATCACCGCCTGAGAATGAACATCACAGGCGAATGGGATTTGGCACAGGGCATTGACGTTGAGGCTAGAGAGATTGGACGCAGATAATGACAATAGCGCAGAGAAATACAAATTTCCGCACACTTAATCCGATCAATGCAACTACACGCGAAATTGCTGAGGTTGTGAACCGAACAATCGAGGGCGGCCTTAATAGTGTTGGCTATGTGACATTCCCATCTACCTCAACCCAAGTTACAGTTGATGAGCCACGTTATACTATACAGAGCCTTGTTTTCTTTACAGGTGTTAATCATGATCCTTGGCATCACAACCCCTATATTGACGGCAGTAGTACGAATGGCACAATGGTTATAAACTATGACAACTCAGGACACGATGCAGACTTTGCATATCTCATTATCGGATGAGTGGGACAGATGCCAGCACTGGATTGAGGCGGCACTACCTTATGCCAGTAACAGCCACAGGATTAACGATGTGTGGCTGGCGGTACAGAATGGTAAGGCACAGTTTTTTCCTAGAGAAAAATGTGCTATTGTAACGGAGATCGTGGATTATCCACGCCGTTCAGTGTGCCGCATCTGGTTAGCTGGCGGTGATCTGGATGAACTTATCGAGGCCGAAAAAGACATTGCTCAATGGGCTAGATCAATCGGCTGTTCAGGAATGGAAATTATAGGCCGCAAGGGTTGGCAACGTAAGCTAAAGGACTATGAACCAAAGTCCACAGTTTTTGTAAGGGAATTATGATATGAGCAAGGGTGGCGGTTCTACCAGAACCATTACAACGCAAACAGCCGCACCAGAGTATGCACAGCCGTTCCTCAAGTATGGACTGGCAGAGGCACAGCGTCTGTATGAATCACCAACACCACAATACTACCCAGAAAGCACCGTTGTCGGGTTCTCGCCTGAAACGCAGATGGCACTTAGCGGTATGCGCCAACAGGCGGTATCTGGTAGCCCATTTATCCCAGCTACACAACAGGTGGTGATGCAGAACCTAATGGGGACTAACCCATTACAGTCAGCCGCATTTAGACCAGTGGTTGAGCAGATTGAATCACAGGCCGCTAGAGCAGGGCGTTACGGCTCTGGCTATCAGCAAGCGGCAGTAGCACAAGCCCTTGCCCCATACGCTTATGAAGCCCAGCAAGCCGCTATTCAGCAAGCACCTGCGGCTCGTCAGTTTGGCTTTGCCGATCTTGGCACACTCTCTGAAATTGGTGCTATCCGCGAGGCACAGGCTGGCGCAGAACTTGCGGCAGATATCGAGCGTTTCCAGTTTGAGCAAGTCAGACCAACATCAAAGTTGGCTGACTACTTGACTATGGTTTCTGGCGGTTCTGGCGCATTGGGTGGCCAGACAATCACGCCACAATATGTTAATCGTGCGGCTGGCGCACTTAGTGGCGCATTGGGTGCAACAACTGCGGCGGCAAACTTCTTGCCAGCAGGGGCAGGTGTCGGCGCATACGCACCATTCGCAATCGGCGGTGGCTTATTAGGAGCAATGGGCTAATGGCTAATATACCAGCACCACGAGGTTATTTTCCACCTCAGACTAATTTAAGGGTCGCCACTCCTATTGTTGGGCAAACAGGGTTGCCGTTAAATACAAATGTGCAACAGCCTAGTCCATTTTATGACATGAGGCCGTATCAAGAGTTTTTTGGCGATCCAACAAGGGATTTACTTGCGTCAACTAGGGCGGCTATTGCGTCAAGAACTGCACAGCCAACAGTGACACCACAGACACGATTCACTGGGCAAGTAGCACCAGCCTCTTATATGTCGCCAGCGTTATCGCAAATGCCATCACAACAAATCACGCCAAAGACACCTAGTGGCTTAGATCAGCTAAGAGCCGCACAACTGCGTATGCCAGCAAAGGGCAGTCCTGAATTGGCTGGATTAAGTGCGGCGGCGGCAACTGGATTGCAGTTGTCAGGGTATCAGGACAGGCCATTAACGACTGGACAGATTGTTGGCTCTATGCTTGGCACTTATAATGAGGCACAACAAGCGGCGGCACAGCGTCAGGCGGCGGCTCAAGCAACACAGCGCGAAATTGAACAACAGGACTTTGCAAATGCTTTGAAGTTGATGGAACTTGAGTCCGCAGGAATTAAACGATTAAAGGATCAAGAGACAGAACGGTTAAAGGCTGAGGGTGAAACTGCAAAGGATATTGCAAAATATACTAATGAGCTTGCTGACGATTTTAGAACGGAAAACAAAGAGTTTGACTCTGCATTTACGTCTTATAGAAAAGTGACAAATGCCGCCACAAAAACAGACCCCACAGGCGCAGATGATATTGCTTTGATATTTGGTTTCATGAAGGTTCTCGATCCTAATTCAGTCGTTAGAGAGGGTGAATTTGCAACAGCACAAAATAGTGGATCAGTGCCGCAAAGTATTCTTGCTGTATATAATCAAGTGTTAAGCGGTCAGAGGCTTACAACTGACCAGAGAACAAATTTCTTAAATGCCGCACAAGATCAGTTTTCGCCCTATGTAGAATTGCGTAATAGGCTTGAGGATAGATATTCTAACAGGGCTAAAGGTTTAGGGGTAAATGTTAATAATGTCTTTGATCCTATTGTTGGTAATGAACAGTTTATCCCTAGAATTGTTGAGACACTAGAGCAGGGTGATGCTTTGCCTTCAGGCACTTTCTACACTGTTAGAGGGTCAGGCGAAATCAGAAAGGTTGATTAAATGTCTTCTTCTGTTGTTGGAAAAACATCTGTTGCTACAGGTATATCATCTGTTGACCCAAAACAAGTAACAGAGCCGTCCGAAGGTTGGTTAGATTGGCTTGCTAGAAATGCCTATGAAGGCACAGACACTACTGCTCGTTATCTATGGAAAAATGCTGATATGATCGCAACTGCTATAGCTCAAGGCATTACCTTTGGTAATCTTGACGAGATGCAGGGGTTTGCAGATAGCATTACAATGGGCATACCATATGAGCAAGCTGTAAAACCATATCGCCAAAAGTTAGAAAGATACAGAGAGGAAGCACCATTAATATCCTATCCAGCAGAGATAGTCGGCAGTATGCTACCATTTAGCAAGGCTGGTACACTTTTGAAAGAGGGTGGCAAAAGATTGTTGCCATCAATGTTTGGTGCTACAACTCAAGCCTTGCCGAAAATTACACCTAAGATGTTAGGCTCTGAAGTGACAAAATCCGCTATTGGTGGCGGTATTTACGGTATGGGCGAAAGTGAGGCTGTAATTGATCCGCAAGCATTTGCTGGGGGTGCAACAATCGGTGCGGTCACCCAAAGATTCTTGCCCCCAGCCGCATCTAAAGCGGCTCAGATGCTTAAATCAAAAGGTATGACATTATCTGTTGGTCAGCAAATGGGTGGTATTGCAAAGAAGGCAGAGGAAAAAATATCATCTATACCCTTTATTGGTGACGCTTTAGCTATGGCAAGGGAAAAGTCATTTAAGCAGTTTCCTGTGGTTGCATACAATGAGGCTCTTGCCCCATTAGGTCAAAAATTGCCGCCAATGTACTCGCCAAGAAAAGCATATGAAGAAGCACAAAAAATCATCGACAAATCCTTTGACGCCCTAAAGACAGACGATGTTGCGGTCGTTTTTGATGACACATTATACGGAAAATTGCAGTCTGAATTGCAAAGCTATGGCGGCAGTATTCGTTCTGATGATATAGCTGATCTTGAGGAGATGGTTGCTTATACGCTGTTTGAAAAACTCAAGGGCAAAAAGCAAATGACAGCCTCAGAATTAATTGAGGTTAAGTCAAGCCTTAGTGAGCTTGCACAGGGATTTGCTAAAAACAATGAACCTCAGAAGTATTATGCGGTTGATGGTGTAATTGACATCTTGCTCGATGAGTTTGCTAAAAATCAGCCTAAGATGGGTGATGATTATGCCAAGCTAAGAGAAGCATATTCTATGTTCAAGCCGCTTGTTGTCGCTGGTGAAAGTGCTGGCGTAAAAGAAATGGCGTTCACCCCAACAAAACTTTTGCAAACAATTCGCGCCCAATCTAAAGGGGCGAAGAAGCAATACAGACTTGGCGATAGACCATTACAGGCATTTGCAGAGGAAGCCCAACAGGTGCTTGGTAAAGAAGTGCCAGATAGCGGAACTGCTGGCCGTCTGCTCTTTGCTCAAGGTCTTTTAGGCGGTGGCGGTACGGCTGGTATGGTGATTGATCCATCATCAATATCGACTATGTTGCCATTAATGGGGGCAGGAGCATTAATTTCGCCATCTATCGGCCAACCATTAATGAGAGGCACTAGGATTCCTATTGGGTTCAGAGGCAAGGGCGTAAATGTGCAGGGCTTGTTAAGTGGTGGCTCGGAAATGTTACGATCTCCAGCGGCGGCAGGTATGCTTGGTAGTGATCTGTACGACAGCCAATACTTAGAGGGTATGACATACCCATAGGCTTACTTGCTGACCAGTAGGTCAGATGATATAAACACTTAGAGGTTGTGACTTATGGCAAAAGACAAGTTAACTCAGTACGACAGCGTAGCATCGAATAATCTGGATGTGGGCGGAATCTCTATTGCGGAAGGGATGCTTCCCAGCAATGTCAATAATGCCATGCGCGAACAACTTAGCCATCTGGCTGACTTTGCGGCTGGTACTAGCGGCGTGAATGTCCTCAAGTTTCAGGACGACACCGACACTAACAGCATCAAGATACAAGCTCCTGCGGCGGTTACAACCACCACAACACTAACTCTGCCTGATGGGGCTGGTTCAGCAAATCAATCTTTGACGACAAATGGCAGTGGGACATTGTCTTGGTCAACAAGGATAGGCAATGTAGTCGAGGACACCACACCCCAGCTTGGCGGCAACCTAGACACCAACGGCAACAACATCAATTTCGGCGACAACGTGAAGGCCACTTTTGGCGATGCTGTCGGCGGCGACCTTCAGATTTATCATAACTCAACAGATGGCAATAGTTTTATTGATGATGCTGGAACTGGTGCATTAGCAATTAGAGGTAGTCAGGTAAATATTGCAAAATATACTGGCGAAACAATGGCTCAGTTTGTTTCTGATGGTGCAGTAAATTTATTTTATAATGATAGCAAAAAAATCTCCACCACGGCATCTGGAATTGACGTGCAGGGCAGTGTGACGGCTGATGGGCTACAGATTGATGGAGATTCTACATTTGAGGCGTCTTCATCATCAACAACAATAACAAAAGATTGGGCTAGTTTAGGTGGTGCGGCTTTAAGACTTCATAACTCTGATAGCACAACTAACAACTTTGAAGGAATTGTATTTACATCTCGCGGTAGCACATCAGATGCAGACCAAGCGGGTAGTGGCATTTTCTCAGTAAACACATCTCGTGGCGGTGTGTATCCTACTGCGGATTTAGATTTTTACACGACTAACGGTGCTGGTTCATTTCAAAAGCGTATGTCATTAGATTCTGGCGGCGACATCTCATTCTACGACAGCACAGGCGTGACGCAGGGTCTGTTCTGGGATGCCTCCACACAGCGATTAGGGCTGGGAACGACTTCGCCTTCAACGTCATTGCACGTTCAATCTGGAACGCAGTTTGACGGGATTAGGCTTTCAAAGGCAAACGGCAATAGGGTTGTTGAGATAAACGGCCTAGATAGCGACAATGACGAGGGAAACATCACCCTTCGTTTGGCAGATACTGCAAAAGTGCAAATGAGGGCTGATGGCAATAGCTACTTTAACGGCGGCAACGTGGGCATTGGTACTGCTTCGCCATCTAATTTTGCTGGTTACACAACCCTTGATGTTGTTAATTTAACAAACGGTGGTGCAATTTTGGCCCGTGGGTCAACAGTAGAGGCAAGATTTATTTCAGATGAGCCTACTGGAACAGTTCAGGTAAAAGCCCAAAGCAGTCATCCACTTACTTTTGGGACTGGCGGCTCAGAACGTATGCGGATTGCTAGTGATGGTGACATATATTTTGGCACAACAAGCAAAGTTTATAACGCAAACGAGTTTATTTCTGTTGATGCACCGCAGGACGGTATTGGAATTAACTCGCCGTTTTCCTGTTTATTGCTAACAAAGCCTACGTTTACCAATCCTTATTTTGCAGTGTTTGGCGATGCCTCGCAAACCATTATTGGGTCAATTACTTCTGGCGGAACTAGTGTTGCATACAACACATCTTCCGACTACCGCCTAAAAGAAAACGTAACGGCAGACTGGGATGCAACCACACGCCTCAAGCAACTCAACCCTGTTCGCTTTAACTTTATTGCTGATGCAGATACCACAGTCGATGGCTTCCTAGCACACGAAGTGCAGGACATTGTGCCAGAGGCAATCACTGGCACACATAACGAAGTAGATGACGAGGGTAATCCTGTCTATCAGGGCATTGACCAGTCAAAGCTAGTTCCGTTGCTAGTGAAAACTATACAGGAACTTGAGGCTCGCATAGCCGCATTGGAAGCTAATTAACAGGAGTAAATTATGGCAACCTACACTTGGGATCTCCCACAAATCGACACCGCCCCTAGCGAGGGTTCTTTAACAGACGTAGCCAAGTCAGTACATTGGCGGCTAACAGCAACCCACAGTACAGCTACGAACGATGAAGGCCAGCCGCTTTCTGTCAGTGCATATGGTAGTGCTGGTGTTGGCGAGGCTGATGCTGACAGCTTCACAGCGTTTGACAGCCTGACCAAAGAACAGGTGAAGGGCTGGGTGCTGGCTAGTCTGGACAAGACTGAAGATGAGTTACAGGCAATGCTTGAACAACAGTTAGACAATCTTATCACACCGCCAATCGTAGGCAAAACTCCTGCTGGGTGGTAACAATGGAAATGGCCGCTATGATTGATACACTAATTTCTATCATCCTTGCTGGTATTGCTTGGTTTCTGATCAACACTAACAACGAAGTCAAGCGGCTTAATATCCTGCTGAACAGGACACGCGAAGATTACGCCACCAAAGCCGAGTTAAAGGGTGACTTGGACACCCTACTCGTTACGTTGCGCCGCATAGAGGATCGCATCGAAAGATTGCTTGAAAAGTAATGGAACACGTCTTCCTGTTGCTCGTCTGGCTGGGCGCAGGAGACGGCCGTTACCTTCAAAGCAATGATATGCACTTTCAGTCAATAGACCGATGCAACCATTTTGCCGCAGAGATTTCTCGCCGATTTGGTAGTCGCCCTGACATAAGGTATAATCATCCTGACGATCAGGTCACAGCCTACTGTGTGCCTAAGTATGTGGATACCAGCAAAGTCAGGGTGTACTAATGTTAGCGGAACTTGCGGCGGCTAATGCCGCCTTTAAGATCATCAAGGAAACTGTTAACAACGGCAGGGAACTCGCCTCTGCCGCAAGTGCCTTTGGTGTCTTTACAACCGCAAAAGAAGACTTGGAGCGCAAGGTCAACAAAAAGGGTGGCGGTGGCAAGAATAACGATCTCGCTGAGTTTATGGCCTTGGAGCGCATCAAAGAACAGGAAGCCCTGTTACGAGAGCAGATGATATGGGCTGGCCGCCCGAATATGTGGGCAGATTACCAGAAATTCTGTGCTGAGGCGAGGCGCAAGCGTAGGGAAGCAGAAGAAAACCGGATTAAACGCCGTCAGAGGCTCGTACACGCCGTTGTAGCTGGTTTGGCTATTGCCATAGTCGGGGCTGGCGTAATCGCCGTCCTGATCGCTCTGAAAGCCACGATGAGATGAAGATCATCGTATTCATCATGGTGTTCATCTACCCAGACCGTCCACTAGAGATGGAATACGCTTTTGTGAGAGAATGTCCCAGTGCTGAGAAGGTGCAGGAATACCTGTCGCAACACCCTGCCAGAAATGAGGCTATGGCTATCCAGCCAGCCTGTCAGATGATTGACCTCGGCAACGCCCTCTAAAAAAACTTAAAAATAATTTACTTTTCTGCTTGATTTATGTGATAGGTTAAATTAGATTTAACTTATCGGAAGTAAATTAAAGGGAGAAACCGATGATTATGACTAAGATCGAAATCGAGCAAAAATTCACATATATGTCCACTGAGCCATATACAGGCCGCATCAGTGCTGATGGCGATTATGCTCTTTATGATTGCGTCAAGTGCAATAGCACAGGCCGTGTATGCGCTAGAATACAGCGCAGTAATTCAGATGACACTTGCTATGATTGCAAGGGCATTGGCTATTTGCGTGACAAGCTATACAACAGCAAACAAGTTGCCGCTCAGATTAAGCGTTATCAGAGTCAAGAAAAAAAGCGCATTGAAGCCGCGCATATTCGCTCTGAGATTAATGCGTTGCACAGCATTAAGCAAAAGGTTCGTGAGGGCTTGTATAAGATTGAGCGCATTAGAATAGCTAAAGCCAGCGACTTTATTGGTTCTGTCGGTGATCGTATTGAGCGTGATGTCACTCTGACATTTACGCACAGTTTTGATGGCTTTTATGGCACGACTTGGATCAACTCAATGATTGATGCTGACGGCAATGTGATTGTCTACAAGGGTGGTAATCGCCTTGGGCAGAAGGGTGACACGTTCACCATCAAAGGCACAGTAAAGGAACACGCTGTGTACAAAGAAACCAAACAGACGGTTATTAACCGTCCTAAGAGGGGGTAATTATGATAACCAAAGACAACATCAAATCAAAGTATCGTTGGCTCGACTTAGACGATCTTGATTACAAGTATATCCAGTGGAGCAACCACCTTGGGCGTGGCACGATATCTGCTGGTGATTTTAGCCAGTTCCAAGAGGCGTGGGTTGAGCTAATGAATGAAAATATGACCGCTATTGATAGCGGCGCAGAACCATTAACAAGGGAGATGTTATAATGATGACAAGTAAGTGTGCAGGGTGCGATCAACACAATGCGGTGATCTATGACGATGAGGATATGTATTGTCATGATTGTTATAACGATAAGCGTGAGATAGAGGAGAATGACGATGAGCAAGCAAATCATCTTTATCAGTAAAGACTACCAGATCGAGGCTGACCACCCGAACTACACCCTACAAACATTTGTTGGCGGTAAAAAGGGCTGGCGCAACATAGGCTTCTATTCGTCTGTTAAGAGCGCAATTAAAAAGTTTATCGAGTTAAACCCACTGGATGAGAAAGAGATGACGCTGGTTGAGTATGCAGATCGCGTCATGGCATCCGCAGAGGGCGTTGTTGAGAGGGGGATCAAGTAATGGGCATTGTAATGACGCCGGAAGAAAACAAGGCGCACATCAGGATCAGAAGCATCACGATTGATATTGAAGGCTGGGAAGAAGAAAAGAGCCTGAGAGTGATGGATTTGGCTCAAGAGATTATAGAGTCGCACAATTTAACCCATGCTGACCTAGATATCATTGAGGGGCGTGGCAACAATGAAACCGCAGACGAAAAAGAACTCATACAATCTATGAGGGATTGGCTGAACGGTAAATATGAAACAGGAGAATAAAATGGCTAGAGTTATGATGAATGTAATACTGGGTGGCTTTGCGGCATTGTACTGTCTTAGCTGGACTAACATCCTGCATCCTACCTACAACTTTTGGGGCTTGCTTTATTTGTTTGGAAACCTATAATATAGACAGGTTTTTCCTCCCAGCCTGTGTCCTCCTAACGCGCACAGGCACTTAACCCAGTGGCTTACCTTTCGGCCACTGGGTCTTTTTCTGCCTACTTTTTGCTGTAATATTTGCTAACGGCGCGGTTGCCGAACCAGAACGACATAATAGCGGCAAACAACCCCTGCGTCTCAGGTGACCACATTAGCTCGACTGCATCCTTCCAATCGCCGCCGGATTCCATCACCTTCAGCATGATGACCACCTCAACGCAGACAAACATTATGAAGAAGGCATAAGTAATAACAGGGCGCACACTGCCGCGCAGAGCGTTGACAAATCCCCCAGCGTCAATAGATCGGTCATGTTGATAGATACCCTTTGTCTCAGCGATGTCAGCCTCAGCGTCAAGCTCTTTTAGCTTGAGCTTAGACCGTGTTTCCATCAACTCAGCCTCTAGCCGCATCTCATCTAGCTTTTGCTTGTGTTCCTGACCTGCCCGAAAGTAAGCCAGCACCTCTGGCAAGAACGATGTTCCGAACCCTAACAGACTACCTAGTAGTGTCATCATTTTTACTGCTCCTGTTTCCGACAGCGAAGTAAGTGCCTACCAAGCCGGATAGGGCTAGGTATTGCGCCATGAGAATAGACTCAGCCTTTGCCATGCGCTCTGGGTCAATGATGGTGGCGATAGTACACACTATCATCATAGCCAATGCCGCCCAACACATATATCGGCGGTTAGACTGATAAACCTGTTTGTTTGGGATCATATCGTTCATTGCCATTCCCCTGTACGCATCATCTCAGCCAAGTGTTCTGCCCTGTGACCGACTTGTTTTCGCCACATACTGTCAAGCATTTCATCAGCCGCCTTACCATAGTCGCCAGCGTGGATAGCATCCTTAGTGTTGCGGAACTTGTCGAATCTGGGCTGGCCTAGATTAAACATCATGCTGATGATGACGGCCTTGCGTGGCTCGTTTAGATCGTCCCAGAAGGTGTATTTCTTGGCGGCATCAATCACCTGATTGATATCGTTCATCAGCAAAAACTCTGCTTCCTTGGCCGATATACCGCCGCCTAAACGCTCGTCTATCAAGCGTCCATAACCAATGGTCAAATACCCCTCAGAGTCCTTGTAGGCGTGTTCTACAAAGCCCTCATGCTGTTTGATCAAGTCGATCAATTTTTGCGTATGATCCAAGGTCAATCTCCTTCTGCATCAGCTTACTCACTTCAACACCCATGTTATATAGCACGTTCTGCATCTCGTTATCAGAAGCCTTGCCGCGCCCAGTCATAAACACTTCCACCGCATCACCTGTTTGGGGGTGAAAGCTGACAGTGACTGCCAGACCCATTCCTAGCTCTGTGGTGACGCATGGTCGTCTGTTGGGTAAATTCATTTCTCAGTATCCTTATGGTTTCATCCCAGCTTTCTATCTCACGCTCTGCGCTGTTGAAATAGCTCACTGGCATCGTTAGTTTGATTTTGTCCACTGAGGATACAGGCATAAAAAAACACCCTCGCTGTTCAGAAGACACGAGGGCTAGGATATCATAATCCTCGTAGGTCGGAAATCGTTTATTGCCGCCTTTGCCAACTGGGAACTGCAAACTTTTGGTGCTTTGTTTCTGTGTGCCTAATCGCTTTGACCAGCAACACGATCTTACCTGTACCCGATAACACTCTCTGCCCATATTGGCTATAAGATCAAATGCGTCCTGCTGTGCCATAGAGCAAGCCCAGCCGCGCTGTAATATGGCGGCTGAGGCTAAGTGTTCGCCAACCAGACCAGCAGTTGTGTTGCTTAGGTCTGGTACAGCTATAAATAATTCAGGCGGCAAGCTCGTCAAGGCGTTTTTTCACCGTGTTCAAGTCAGAGATCATGTGCATATCAGCACGTTTGTATTTCTTCTCCGCATTGTACACAGTTGTGTGGTCTTTGCCAAACACTCTGCCAATATCCGAATAATTTGCCCTTGTGTATCGTAAAGCCGCTACCATTGCGAGGTGTCTAGCACCAGTCACATTGTGCTGACGGCGGCGGCTCAGGATGTCAATCACAGCAACACCCTTCACCTCACTAACGATGTTAATGATGTCCTTAACCCTCACATAGTTTAGGTCACGGCGGTCATAGGCTGTCAAAGTCAGGGGCTTCCCGAACAGCACTTGAATTGCGGTGTATATTCTTCTGAAAACAGTCATGGTTACAAAATACCTTTCCTTTTGCGTTGGCTAGACCGTCTGTCTTCCAACTAAATTGATTATTACAATAGTGGCAAGTACCGTTGCCACCCCACGGATGCCGCCCACTGCGGTCAATCTTTTTTGCTTTCTTCACGGCGTTCAGCCCTTCTGCGCTCTAGTGCAACGGTTATCAACCGTGAAGCAAGATCAAGTTGTTCGTCAGGTGATTGCCTGTAAATAAACATATCAGCGCAATCATCTTCCGTTATAAGCAAACCAAATTCACGAGGCACAACCAGCTTGACCTTGCGGTTTCTACTGGCTGTGACTTGTGGCTTGCGGCGAAACCTAGAAAGGAACGTCATCATCTAGGGCTACCTGTTGCTGTGCCTGTGGCTGTGGTGTTGCCTCACCATTAGGCTTTGCGTCCTTCAGTGACAGTGCAAGGCTCATGAATGTACTGCCCTTTGCGGATGTCTTATTCCACGCCGACAGCCAATACTCAACGCCGTCAATCTCACAGTTACCTGTCATGTCAGGCTGTTTAGGGTTTTCCTTTTTGTGGTTCACAAACAGAACGCCCCGAAGGTTATTATCATAATCAGCCATTAAGAATCTCCATTTTACGTTGGCTAAATAAGGCTCTTTGATCTGGGGTCAGAGACAAAGAGACACGGTTATAAAGAGCCTTCAGGCTCTCTAAATCAGGTGCTAACCTGATCTCTTGCTCAAGAGGGATAGACACCTTCTTGAAATCCTTTGCTGGTGGCGGTGCAGACGGCGCAGGACTGCTTGCAACAGTCTGCGGTAGGTCTTCACCCTGAAACAGATATGCGCCCAGTCCCAGTGCCGCTATCGCCTTTGCCAAGCAACGCTGAAGCGACTTATTCACCTCAAAGCTGTCTGGGTTCTGTATAGGCTTATTAGCGTGGTTCAGCACAGGCATAATCTCTGTGCATGACGAGTCTAGGCTTGGAACGGATACTGTGACTTGCACATAGCCGTAGCCGTTAGGGTCAAGCATAAACGGTAGGCCGTTAAAGATATGCTTGTGATAAGTGGCATCAGGGTGGTGGTCTTTCAAAATAGACCACGCCCATGCCCAACTTAGATAGGTAAAGCCGTTCTTTTTCTCAGCGTATTTGTTAACGTCAACGGCTGATAGTGTGTTCCATACAGATTTGTTTATAGATTCCATAGTGTCCTCGCTTCATCAATGTATTGGTTATTCCAGTAAAATGGATGGTTAAACTCTGGCTCTACCAGACCAGCAAGCACCTTGGGGTCGGTACTGATTGCCAGTAGGTTTTGCCGGATCAAAGCCCTGCGCCGTAAGTCATACAGGCAGAACTCAAGATACTCAGGCGACAGCTTATCGCAGTTGTCCTGATTAAAGTGCGCTATGTCGGTGTCACTGATATAAACGATGTTAGGCTTTAAGCCTGTTGCCGCATGGTACACTGCAACTTGGCAAAGATGATTATAGTCAGGCTCTTTTGGCATAGCTGGCTTAGACCAGCCACGAGTGCCATCCTTTTTGATCTGACCTTTGCGCGGTGCTTTGGTCTTCATCTCATAGAGATTGCCGTCATGTACCAAGTCAATGTAGCCTGTCAGTGGGATGGACACATCAGGCAATTCCAGATGTATCTTCTGCTCTGCCTCTGCGCTTACCATCTCAGCAAAATGCTCACAGCCAAGTCTAACGGCTGGGTCAATACGCTCACGGAACTCAATGCGCTTTTCCTGATCCTCATCAGCAGGGTGGAAGTCATATTCTAGCAACGCCTGATCAACAGCCTGATCCATGTCAATATCGCTGATAAGAAAAGCCTGTATGCCATTGTGTACGGCTGTGCCATAGGCGGCGTTCTCGCCGACTGTGATGGCTCTGCGCTGTTCCTTGCTAAGATAGACATACTCAAACAGCCAGTTGGGTGTCGGTCTTAGTAACTGTGATGGGCTAAAGTGATCCAGACCAATCTTTAAGAAATTTTCTTCACTCATGTTCTGTCACCTGTACAATTTCTACATCGCCAATAACAAAGCCTCTCTGAGACATACTGCTATGGCGTTGCTTTAACCTTGCCTCTGCCAATTCTATTGCCTCATCGCTAGACCGCGCACTAATGACGTACTCTCTATAAAAATCAACTACCAAGCAGACCTTATAGTTTTTGGCATGATGGTTTCTTGCCAAAGTCCTTGTTAGGTTAACTGACTCCATGACTGACCTCATCACTTATGTGATAAATGCGTGGTGCTAACTCATTCCAGATTTTGTAATCTTTGTCTAACTTGTAGCGCATATTATAAAGCTCTTGGCGTTCTTCATTGCCCCTGCGAAACACGCTTGGGTCTTCTGAGCAGTCATAAAACCAGTCATGACCTAACAACGCCTTACGATACTGTTCAACTGTATAATCCATGTTATCCTCGTTTGTTGTTATAAACCTGTTTTAACTTATTCGGGTTGACCGATCAAGTAAAAAATTATATTAGATTTATATTGTAACTTTTTAACCACAGGATAATAAAATGAAATTGGCAGAATGGCTAGTAACGAAGGGCATTAGACAGGCTGATCTGTCTCGGATGCTAGATGTAACACAACCGACAGTGCATAACTGGGTTAACCGTAAAGCACCACCATCAGCAAAGCAGATGATGAAGCTGTATCAGATGAGCAAGGGTAAGGTCGGCCTGAAGGATTGGTGCGAAGAATTTGGGGTGGAGTGATGCTAGTACATCAATTTTTTGGCAGGGGTGATTTCAGTGACAGGGCGGCTTTTGTTTTTCGAGAGAAGGGCGAGTATGTTGTCATGTTTGTCAAGGATGCCGCGATTATCAGCGAGATTAACCTCACTGGACGATCTGAGCAGTTTGCTGAGGATACGGCTGAGAACTGGGTATTGGGTGGTGAGGCCGCATGAAGTGGCTATGCCGCATAACAAACAAGCACAAGCCCAGAGATGGACGTTATGACGTTATAGCGTTGCGCGGCTATTATGGCTTGGCAGGATATGAATTGTGGGTGAGAGAAATGACAAATGGCAGAGTAAAGGGCGCAAACTTTGAGCGTGAACTGGCAAGGATGATACAGGATCAGCTAGGCGTTGAGGTCAAGAGAGACTTGGAACAGTACAGGGCAAGTGACCATGGCGACTTGATCGGGCTTGACGGTTGGACAATCGAGGCAAAGCGGTATGCAAGCAATGCTGGCGGCAATTACAAGCCGGAGTGGTGGTCACAGGTTACTTCTGCCGCCAATGCTACTGGCACTGAGCCTGTGTTGATATACAAGTACGACAGGCAACCGATTAAGTGCGTTGTCAGGTTATCAAGCATCAACGCTGATTTTGCTGACAAAGACAACACCGCAATCATCACATTCCCAACGTGGTGTATGCTGGTGAGAGAGGGTTGGGCTGACAGTGAATAGGCCATACTACGAGACACAGGACGACTTGGACGGCGAGATCGCTATGATGAAGCGGTTATGCGCTAGAAAGGGTCACGAGTTTCGTAAGTTACCGATATCGTACAGGCTAGACTTTGTG